>ERZ1292630.5592-Hain-H41-02um-R3-5592-length-10227-cov-12_pt1 | contig 10227 bp, 4 predicted proteins | sample MGYA00564408_ERZ1292630 | MGnify/ENA primary metagenome ERZ1292630 (study PRJEB36523, sample SAMEA6512641) | groundwater metagenome | collected 2019-01-08 | study: AquaDiva: Metagenomics assemblies of 32 groundwater samples
AGTAGGCACTCGTGGGATAGGTCATGAACAGCACCACCTGCACGGCTGTCATCGCCAGGAACGGGTACTCCCGGCGGCGGTACACGATCTCCTCTTGCACGTTATCTTCTTCGTCCTGGCCAGCCGCGTCGCCGATGGATGACACCGCCCCAACGTCGTGCGATCTCGCGGAGCGCTTCGTCATCATGAGCACCATTGTGTCTGGGTTCAAGACGGTATCGTACGTGTTGGCGGTGCCCTTGATAGAGGTCGTGGACGCTCCCCCTCGCGCTTTTTCCTTCTCGTCGGCCTGAATAATGTCGTCGAGCGTTGAGGTAAACGCGCGACTCGATCCGGGATTCCTCTGATTTTCCTTTCGTCGAACGCGCAACTTCCATCGGTGGGCAGCTTTCTCCCAGATATCTTGATGCCTTCGGACGATGCCTCCGTCGACCGGCTGCTCAGGGGAGTTACCGGCGTTTTCCTTGGCCTTGCCGGCGGCCAACTCGGGCGGCTCGTTGAGTAAAGGCAATATGCCGTCAGCAGTGTCGCCTCGCTTCGCCGCTTCTTGCGCGGCCGCCACTTGACGCTGCTTTTCCAAGGCCCGCACACCGACCAGCAGGAACTGCGGGTTGACGAATAATAGCACCCAAGCCGCGGCCGCGACTGCTAGCGCCATGACGGGGGTCAAACTAAACGCGGCGAATTTCTCGATGAAGTTCGACCCATCCGCGCGCACCACGCAATCGACGAAGGACACATCGACGATTCGAGCGGCAAAAAACGCAGAGAAGTAGCTCACGACGACCTTGAAGTAATCCGGAAAGGGCACGTCGATGTCGCTGATGTTAATGAACACTTGCACTTGCGTGACGAACTGCTGAACGACCACGACTGCTCGTGCCGCCCGCCGCCAATTCTGCGCCGAGACGATGACGATGATCACGAGCGCGGCGAAAACCAGCAAAATCACCAGACTCAATAGCGACGAGCGCACGCTTGCTGAGAGGCAAGGAACACACAGGCCGCCAGCGGACTTGCCATACCCTTTTGCACATTGCCCACACAGGATCCCATCGTAGCCTGAAGCGCAAAGCAACTGCCCCGTCGAGTTGCCCCCAACACACGCTAACGTCGGAATGCACCTGTACACGTCCGAAGAATACGGTGACGCGCGCCAATGGCCTTGAAACACGTCAATCGTCGAGCCGTCGCAGGTCGCACTATCCATACACGATTTGCACTGATAGTCTCCAAACTCAATAAATTGCGTTTGACCGCAGTCCACGGTGAAACTCCGAGTGACATTTTCGATCGGCACCGCCGGAATTGACAACACCGACGAACCTCGCACGAGCCGCAGCCGAAAATAATATCGAAACCCGCCGCGCGCACCGATCGTGGTGTCGGCACTGAACACGCATTGCCCGTTCGCGCATATCGCATTGGGAAAGCGCGTCGGCGGAATGCTCGCCTGTTTAATTTTCGATTGTTCCAAAAGTAGGGAGGGCGGATTCGTGGCGTCCAGCACCTCGTTGATGTCTCCGGCAATTTCTAGGCCATCGGCTTCACGGTCGTCGATCACGTTTCCCGCGACATCGCGAAGCGAGCAACGTGGCGCCTCCCCCAACCGAAACGTGGCACCAATCACGGGGCTGGGCTGCGTGTCGACGAAGAGACTGAAAATGGCCCCGCTCTTAATGATGATTCGAAACACCGCTCCCCACTTGGTAGGGTCCACTGCGGTACCGGGGATGATGAAGGACACGCCAAGGGCAATCGTGAACGCTCCTGCGCGAGGGGTGGGTATGCCCAGCCGGGGCAAGGTGAAGGTGGAGGATGGTCCGGGTCGTATGTCGACACCAGCATCGTCTGACTGCAGCACCGGGACGGGTGCAATCGTACTTTGCACAGGGTCGACGAACACCCTGGCAACGCTGTCAAAGTTAGGGCCAACGGCATTCCCCGCCACGTCGATAAGCGTCACGGAAACCTCGCCAAGTTGGACAAACGCCGCCGAAGGAATAATTTTTCCGACGGCTGCTGCGTAAACTGAAATGTTCACAGGGGGTCCCACGAACGTCACTGTCGCCGGCTGTTCCGAGAATCGCGAGCCGTCCACGGAGACATCCAACGACGCAAGCAACGGTGCACTAAACGGAGCGGGCAGTGGGGCGCAACGTGCCGTGGCAGGATCCATGTACGTTGCGGGCACGTCGATATACCAGAGGCCCCACCAAGACGGAGGCGGGAGCGTTGTGGTTGGGGCCACCGTCGTGGTTGGCGCCCCGGTCGCCGTTGTCGTTGCGTTGAGTGCTCTGCCGGGAACATCGACGAGTCGAGTCGTGGTCGTCCAAAGGCGAACGGTCGTCGACGCCGTGGGAGGCAAGAATCTCGCGTTGGATTCAAAGTACTGCTGAAAGATGAGCGCCGCGGCGGCCGTCTTTGGTGAGTAGCGACAGATCAAAATCCCATCGGAGAGGAATCCACTGCCTGTCACCACGACGGCCGTGCTCGAGTTGGCCGATATGCGGATGAGTGACGGATCGACGGTCGTAATGCGCACGCCGCTCACTCGGATCAAGGACACACCGACGATGGCGAAGGTGTCCTCCATCGCAATGGTCACGCTATCCGTTTCGCCGCACCCGGAAAGCGCGGAAGGCGTCGTCAGACATGTAACAGATGTGGACGTTACGAATGTGGCAGGAACGACGTCCCCGGCGCTGTACCGGCATCGTAGTCTCGTCGTGTTCACAAAGCCGTCGCCGGTGATGGTTAGCAGCGTGCCGCCTCGTCGATCCGCAATCGTCGGTTTGACGGCCAAAATATCAAAAAGGACAAACCTACGAACCACCGCACCATCGAAGGCTGCCAACGACAAGAACAGAACGCGCGAACCGTCAGAAAAGGCCATGTCGCTGACCCGGCGATCCGCCTTGCTATCAGTTTGGACGTTGCCGGACACGCTCTGAGATCCCAAGAGCGCGAAGGATGTGCCAGACGAGGAGAACTTGACAAACGTGGATGAAAAATTCCGATTGACGGAAAAGTATATTGAGTTGGTCAGGGTGTCCGTCACCACGGCGGTGACTGAGTCGAACTGATCAAAGCTGTTGCCACCCCCGATGGCGAGTTCCATGCTCTCTTGCACGCGGGTCAAATTAGTCGTGACGGGGAAACGCACGACGATAGGGCGCGTCGACGTGCTCATCGCGAGCACTAAGTAGCCGACCATGGATGTGGCTTGGTTGACCATGCGACAACGGCCGTACTTGCCAAGGTGACTAGCCTCGAAATAACGCTTGGCGCGGACGCGTGGGGGGACCGCACGCGGCACGGCGGTGAACTTCGGTATGGACACGAGAAAGGCGACACATTCGAACTTTTCTAAACCAAATAATAGCACGCCATCCAACTCGGGCACGTAGACGGCGACAAAGAAGGTCGCGAACCCACCATCCACGGCCTTGACATCCTTTCCTTCCACCACGTAGTCTGTATAGTCACCTCCCAGCGGCTGCGCGGCATTGTTCCAGCAGCGAACGACGAAGCCTGATAGCGAAGCAAACAGATCTGCCACGTTAAAGATCAAGCACAACGTGCCGTGATACGTCGCTTGAAACTTCAACTCCAACGTGGGAAGTCCATAAGACTCCGCCTCGGATCGCCGGAACGCCGCTTCACGATTGATAAATAAGGCGTACTGCACACCGGCGCCAGGATGACCAAGGCGAGAGGCAATGGCTGGGAGCAGCCGAGTATCCACATCGGGTCGCATCGGCAACACGGCCGGGTGGCAGAAGATCGTGGTTTCACCTGGAATGCAACTGTTGAGCATGTAGACGAATCCACCGAATGCCCACCAACCTCCTGGGATGTTACACCTGAAGAGCGACATGGTAGTGATGACGTAGTGTTCCTGGGGTGCGTTTTCCAGGGCGTCCAAAAACTGAACAATACTAGCGCCGAAGGTCCAAACCGTCGCGCGGGAGCGGTTGAGCGCTGAATCGGGTGCGATCCATTCGGACGGGACGTAACCCTTGTAAGAGACGGGCAGCGCCGTCGACGGCGTCAACACCATTCCTGTGGTCCGTTGAGCGAGGAACCCACCGGTGTACTGCAGACTGGGAATTTGCGTCACGAAGGTCGACTTTTGCACACAACCAACGCCAAAAAAGCCTGTTTTGCACCGATCGCAGTTTGTGCCTGACCAGAAGCCTTGCTCGACGCTCGCAAAGCATAGACATTGCCCCGTTCGTCGGTTGCATGACCCATGCGCGCACGGACACACTTCGGTGCAATCGAAGCCCCATCGAGTGACATTGCAATCTAAGCATTGCTGGCCGGAAAAACGCTCCTCACAGATGCACTCTCCAGTGCTTGGGGAGCACCGTGCGTTGATCGATAGAGACTGCTTACAGTAGGCCTCCGTGCAGTTACAAGGCGGCCCAATAAAGCTCGTATTGCAATTGCACACGCCCGTCGTGATGTTGCACAGGCCTTGCCGGCTGCAGAGCGACGGAAGAGACGACGATGCCGCGGGCGGCACGGGCCACGTCGACGACGCCACGTCCCCCACCGCGGCAACACCGAATTGACAAATTCTTTCACAATTCGACCCCCCCGCCAGAGGTCGGCAAACGCAACGGCGACCCGTCGTGGTGCCATAGAGACAAGGCTGTTCGCAAATCGGGCCATGATACCCTTTCGCGCAGTCGTTGCACCCTACGCCATCGAATCCGATGTTGCAACGGCACACACTGCTACTCAGGTCGCAGAGGCCCACTTCAGGCGACGAGCACTCACACCGCCGACTGCAGCTAAAGTCGTAGAAGGGAAAGACGCACGCGCAAGTGCCGCTGCCAAGGACGCCAAGGTCGCAGTCGCCGTGGCCGGAACACACTTGACCTTCGGTCTTTGGACACGGAATTTCGCACGCTAAGCCGGCGTAGCTCTGGTTGAAGCAATTGCACGAGAAGGTGCCTTGATCGTAGCTACACGATCCCGAGGCGCTGCAGATGAGTCCCGATTGTTGATTTCGAGGGCAAGCACCACACGTCCGCTTGATGCTATCGAAGGCGAAGCCGATATCACAATCACATGTACCGTCACCGCCGCGGCCACTGCGACACTGGCCATTCGCACCACAGTCTGGACAATCTTGGCATGTCGGACCGTACTGACTCGGCAACGGGCAGCCACCGATGCACGCGGCTCCAAAAAATTCGCACGCCAAACCACACGTCCCCGCGACGCACGAACACTTGCCATTGAAGCAAGTTCCAAAGACGCCGCCACATGGTTGTTGCACGGCGTCCAGTGGGCACGCCTGGAGGCAGCCCGTGCTATTAAACTTCGCGTGGCACGTGGCGCATTCCGTTTTGGGATCCCAATGGCCAAGAAGGTCGTCGTCGTAGCACGCGCAGGTGACCGGGCTTGGCACCCCTGACGGATTGGGTTGACAAATACCGTGGCCGTTGCAGACGAGGCCGTTACTGTCGATCACACAAGGCAGGTCGCAGAGCGTGCCGGTCCAGCCCTTCCCACAGAGGCATTGGCCCCTTGACTGATCGCAGGCGCCGCCGTTGAGGCAGGTACCCGCGCACTGCTGACAGCTGACGCCGCCACGGCAAGTGCACGAGGGGCATGGCACGTCACATAGAATCCCTTTAAAAAACAGATCACAGAAGCACGCACCTGTTCCGCTGTCGCACGTGCCGTGGCCATTGCACACGAACTCCACCTCCGGCGTACAACGGGTGCAGTTAATTTCCGCCGTCGAGTTGGCACGTCGACCGCGAGCGAAATACCCTGATGCGCACGCGTCACAGCGGTCGCCCGTGAAGCCACTTGCACAGTTGCAGGTGCCGTTGCCTTGCGGGCCGTCGTTGCAGACGCCGTGCGAGGAGCAAACACATTTGTCGCGACAGTTTTTGCCGTAGTAGTTGGTTACGCACAGGTCGCACGCGGGGCCCGTCCAATAGCCGTTGACGACGGTTGCGTTGACACAGGTGCAGTTCCCCGACCCCATGACGCCTTCGTCACAGACGCCATGGCCGTTACACGTGTTACAGATGCCGCCTGGGCAGTCGCGCAAGCACCCTTTTCCATAATAGCTCTTCGCGCACTCGAAGCAACCCTCAAAGGTGTCGCGCGGCTGTCGCCAGAAGCCACGACGCGCGTCGCGGTAGCACGTGCAGCGGGCATCATCCCCACATGTCCCATTGCCACAATTGGGACATCCAGTCGGCTGCGTAATCGTCGGTGTTGCGACCGGCGTGGTCGTAGGCGGGATCTTCGACGTTGTGAGACGTGCGGTCACGGTCATGGTGGCCTCGGATCGCGACGAGGATGGCGACCGCGAGAAAGAATTTGACAAGGAGGGCGTTGCTGTCGGCGGCGGAGTCACCGAAACCGTCAGCGAAGGGGACATGCTGAATGAATTGAGACTGATGGACGCTGACATGCTTCCCGATGCCGTCGCACTCGGGGTGGGTCTCGATTCTGTGAAACGCGACCGACTGAACGAAAAGCTATAGCTTGGCACGGAACGACTTAGCGACGCCTCCCTTGAGAGAGACATTGAATCGGACCTCGACTCCGACGCCGACGCAGCTGCCGACGGTGAAGCTGACTTTGGGGACGTCGACGATGTGAAACTTGGCGATAAGCCTGATGGTGTCCACGACGCGGACGGAGCGGAGCTCGATACCGACGCCGATGCCGACAAACTGGGAAAGGAAAAGGACATCGACGTCGAGTTCGAATGACCGTACGGGGGCTGAAATTGGTGGGGTATGAAGGCGTCCGCGAAGAAGTACAATGCGTTAACCCCCCTCCGATGTAGAAGGTGACGGTTCGCCACCGCCGTTTCTTCACGTCGTGTGGATGAGCTGTCGAAGCTACCCCACAAGAGCGACAAGATGCCAAGCGATAATGTCAGCAATCCGAGGACGCTGTTACCGCGGCGATCTCTGATCACGAGCATCCGGCCTCAAAAAAGGCGGTAGACGGTAAGAAAAACTCTGTTGAACTGTGGGACCCCAACAGGTTTTGCTATGAAAGTGATCCACATCTGTGCGATTTCCGCCGCATCAGCAAATTGAAAAGGACGGGGTGAATTTTCCTTTTCGCGAGACACAACAAATCATTGCGACGGAGTGTGCGCTCTAACTCGGACGAACGGGGTGGCCACGAGAGCGAACGGCGGGACAATCATCACGCGAGTGCGGTGGCCAGAAGCTCCGCCGTTTGAAGAACGGAGGGATCGGCTCGGCGCGCCTCGTCATCTGCTTGCCGCCACGCCGTTTCGAATACGCTGTACTGCTTCTTGGCGGCAGCCGTGTCGCCATGGTTGAACAACATGACCGAAAAATTCAGCGCGCAGAGAAAGTCAGACTCCAACGACAAGGCCTTTTCGTATGCAGCACAAGCGTTGTCAAAGTCGTCCAGTCGGTGCAACGCGATCGCCATGTTCATGTAGGACCGAGCGAAGTTCGGATTCAAATTGATACTGGCACTCAAATAGTGAAACGCCGACGCGTATTGCTCGCTATGAAGAAACACGAGCCCTAAGTTGTGGCTAATCTTCCACTCAAACGGGCTCAGCGCGAGTGCTTTCTTGAGGCACGACACCGCGGCGATGTAATTCTTCTTGCCAAAGAAGCACATGCCAATGTTGGACCAGAGAGGCGCCGAGTTGGGAGACGTGACGATGGCAATGCGGTACTTGGACAGCGCGACATCGTAGTCGCCGGAGTCCTGAATAACGGAACCGGCGGCGAGGATCGCTTTCCCGTGCTTCGGGTCGTGCGTCAGGGCATTACCGAGGTATTCAAACGCCTTGCTACTTTCGCCCAGGCGGAGATACAGCAGCCCCACCGTCGATAACAATTCAGGATTCCCAGGACTAAATTCCAGGGCTTCCAGGTACACATCGACGGCTTCTTGATACCGTTCCTGACCGGTGTATAACTTACCAAGCTGCAAGAATGTGCAATCGTGTCGCTGAATAATGTTCGCCTTCTGAAAGCTCTCTTCCGCCTTGTCGTTCATTTTCAAATACATGTAACAGAGCCCGATACTATGGGGCACTTCCCAGTCTTCGTCGGCGTGGCGCCGCGCTTCCTCGTACATTTCGATTGCATTTTTGTGACGACCGAGCAAGTAGAGGCTGCGGCCGACCTGCTTCAAATTCTCCGCACTTTGGGGATTGAGCAAGGCCGCCGCTTGGAACAAGGTGAGGGAATCTTGAAGGTTTCCCTGATGCCTCTGGATGAGCGCTTTGACGAAAATGGCATACTCACACAGACCTTGCGACTCGCGTAATTGCTCTTCGATGAGTTCGAGGCATTCCTTGACTTCGTTGCGGACGTAGTGTAAGTGAATGAGCCAGTTACGCCGTTCACGAATGCCGGTCGAGGCTGCGTAATCCGCCATTCGCCGCCGGGATAGATCTACTGTGTTGCAGAAGTCTGTGTTATCTCGGAAGAAGCGGGGGAAGGAAGGAAGGAAGGAGTTGTCATGCGGGCGCGAATTGTGTGCGCCAACGAGCGTACACCACTCGGCTGACCAGGACAAGAACAAGACCAGAGATGTGTGAAGCCTCAGTTCAGATGTATCTCCTGCACAACCGCCCGAATAAACTGTGGTCCTCCTGAATGTTGGCCAGCTCGAACTCGAAAAATGGAGCCTCGCCGTCCAAGGTTCGGACATCCTCCCGGGGCAGCACCAGAGGTTCGTTGTAGATGACCTCGGCGACCGCCGCCGATGAAGGCAGGGATGCCCTGTCAAGGGTCGGGTGCCGATACGCGACCGCGCCAGTAGGCCCCCAGGCACTCAAACAGACCGCAGAACGGCCAGACAGGTCGTGACCACTCACATCGACCACGATTTCTTCCCTCCAGGGCGGGGCAAGTTTGGCCTCGTCGCCGCAAGATACCTTCACGTTTCGCCACCGGCCATCGTACTTTTCTTTGACTTCGACTACGAAATTGCCATGGTCCACAACCGGCCGCAGTTGCAGGACACCGCTGGTATCATCGTTGTGACCGACGTCTTTGGAGAGCAAGCTTTGCATGAAAAACTGCTGATCCGACCGCCTCTCGAAGCGGTAATGACCGTACATGTCCCGTTCGAGCAGTAGCGTTTCGGCGATGACGCTCAGCTCATCATCGTTCAGATCCCTGCGGCCAATGTCAGACGACGTGCGTAAGAAAACATGCGACAGCGCCTCGTCGCGCCGAATATCGGCGGTATATTTGGTGTGCAAAAACACGCTACATTCCGGAAGCGGATCGGCCGAAATGTAAAACATGCGCGTCCAGTATCCTGCCGCCATCCACAATTGAAATGCGGTTAGTTTATACATGGGATCACCCATGCGATGCGGCTCGTACTTTCCGTGGTACGCTTGTCGACATTCCATCTCCGCGGTTTCGAAGATGCTGCGTATGTCTCTCTGCAGCTTGCCCTCCATGATCCCTTGGTAGCCTTCTGCAAGCATCATTCTGGGTGTGGCGTCCAAATCCGCCTTTTCGAGAGCCGCGAGTAATTCGACCCACATGGATTCCTCCGCCATGAAGGTGAGACGGGCCGCTTCCGACACCGGCCCAGCGCACCGGACACGAAAAGGAATAAGCGTGGACAGCAGCGAGGCGAGCCGGTCAGGACGGCGTCGCGGGAGAATTGGTGGTGAAAACTTCGACATCAAGTCGATGGAGGTGGCCCGTCGCAATGCGGATCTCGACGACATGTGTGACAAACGCACTGATTATCCCCTGCCTTTGTGGTGTGCGAATGTTTGACCTAAAGTGGGAAGATCGTATGATTGCATACGAATACATTTGGGACGTTCTTTTGGAAGACTTTTCTTGGGGAAAGACATTGTAGCCGATCGATCGTGATTTGCTTCTTCTTCGATATCTCCCAGGAGGTCGCTTTACGTTCATCTATGACCACACCTCCAACGTTGGACGGTCCCCCGCGGCTATGACCGTACAATCCCTTCCCCCTCGGGAAAGAGGCACAAAAAGGAAAAAGCGCTTCAAAGCTTGGCCATTGGCAGTCGGTCGATGACGCCGCCGATGGGCATCGTGGCGGCGTCGGCGGACAGACACGCCACGCAAATGCCCTGAAAGCGGTACATTCGCTTGATGTTGTGCGATCCCGTTGCTGCGAGCGTCACCTCGTCAAAGTCGTGGTGGACGACCTTTTTGAACCCAGCGTTGACTAAGTACGGCAGCA
>ERZ1292630.5594-Hain-H41-02um-R3-5594-length-10225-cov-4_pt1 | contig 10225 bp, 10 predicted proteins | sample MGYA00564408_ERZ1292630 | MGnify/ENA primary metagenome ERZ1292630 (study PRJEB36523, sample SAMEA6512641) | groundwater metagenome | collected 2019-01-08 | study: AquaDiva: Metagenomics assemblies of 32 groundwater samples
TGAGAGAAAAAAAAACAACAAGGGTGATCACATACACACAGTTGATGATAAGAAAAACTTTTTGGTTGAAAAATCCCAAAAGAGAAAACAAAATAAATGAAATGCCAAGAAAATAACTCGCCATGGATGTATCGAGGTAAATGGCGAACCAGAAAGTTGATATGCTTTCCCGGAAAGAAATCCCCTTCAACTCACTTATAGTATACAAAAGAAAAATGCTTCTGCAGATAAAAAAGAAAATCAGCCAGAACAAACACTCCCGCAGAAATAATACCAAAAGTTTTTTGAGCATAATCGTGGGCAAATGTATGGAATTCCTTTCCTGAAAATTTATTCTAAATTTGCGCGAGCAATGAAGATCTCCGCTTCCATATATTCAAGCAAAGAAAAATCACTGAACGAATTAGTCAAAGAACTCGATGAGTTTCATGTGGATTATTTTCATATTGACTGCAACGATGACCTCCCTGTTTTTGACGACATAAAAGCAATTCGTCAGCAAAGCAAAACTCCAGTTGACCTCCATATTATCAGCAATGAATCTGAAAAGTTTTTTAAAAAAATAATTGAGAACGAAGTTGAACTAGTTACTTTTCAATATGAAAATCTTAAAAACGGAATAAAAATTCCAAAAGAAATAAAATCAAAACTCGGACTGGCAATAGTTTCTGAAACAGATATTAATGTATTTGAGAAATACAAAGACCGGTTTGATTTCATTCTGTTCATGACCACCACACCCGGAAAAAGCGGGGGGACTTTCAATAAAGAAAATTTCAAAAAGATTCGTGAGTTTCATCAGAAATATCCTGAAAAAAAAATTCATGTTGACGGTGGAGTGACTGCCGATGTTTCTTTTGTACTCCGCAACATGGGAGTTTACTCTGTGGTCTCAGGTTCCTACCTTGTAAATTCTTCAGTAATAGGAAACGCCATGCACAATTTACGCAGTCAGTATTACATTCCTTCCGGAATGCACGTACGCGATGTGATGATGAGTAAAGAGGAAGTCCCGATGATTGGCACAACTTCTTCTTTTGCCGAAGTGCTGAATAGTATTGAGAAATATAATTTCGGCTTCACCACCGTTTCTGATGAGAATGGAAAACTCAAAGGGCTGATCTCAAATGCCGATGTCCGCAAAGGGCTTATCAAAAATATTTCCGACCTGAATAAAGTGGATGTGAAAGACATCATTAACTGCAACCCGATTAAAGTTTATGACGATTTCACAATTACAGAAATGATAGAGTTTATCAAAAACACAAAACAAAACATTCTATATTTACCTGTGGTTGACCGAAACAATAATCTGACTGGAGCGATTACGTTTACTAATCTTATTAAAGGAGAGTAAACAGTAACATTGTTTCAAAATATAAATATTATCAACTCGTAAATTCAAAATAATATGGACAGAGAAAAAAGAGACCGTGAATACGAATATTTAAAATCCCAACCAGGGATGAAAGAGTACCTTTTCATGACCCGTGCGAACTATCGCAAATTCTTTGTTTTGGGAAAAAACCTCAAAGATGCCGAAGATAATTTTATGCGAAAAGATTTGCTTGGCAGGAATGGATTTAGTTTAGATGACCTACCTATCCGATTAGAATATGATAAAGAAAAATGCAAGGACTGGAAAAAAGAGGACTTCTGGAATAAAAACGAGAATCAAAAAATTATAACAGCATAACATTACAAGTACATTTACGACTGGACAATAAACAGTAGACAATAAATTCAATTATGATAATCCGATTAAATAAAAATATTGACGAATCAAAAGCAAACGCACTTGGAAAAGAATTGCAATCTTTTGTACTGAAGAAAAACGGTTCGTTCATTCTTGTCACTCCAAACAAACTCAAAGAAGTTGAAGAGAAACATAAATCATTTGTAGCGGAAAGTTTTGTCTTCAATGACGACATACAACTTGCCAGCAAAAAATTTATTCCTCACATAAGAGAAATAAAAATTTCTGATGAAATTGTTATCGGAGGAAAAACAAATAATACGGTTGTTATAACTGGTCCATGCTCCGTAGAATCCGAAGCACAGATTGAACAAGCGGCACAACTCTGTAAAAAACTTGGCGTGAAAATTCTCCGTGCTGGCGCTTTCAAGCCAAGAACTTCGCCTTACACTTTTCAGGGAATGGGAGTTGATGGGTTGAAACTTCTCGATAAAATGCGACACAAGTACGGGCTTCAAATAATTTCTGAAGTGCGCGATTCCACTCACGTGCAGGATATTATACAATACGCGGATATCATTCAGATTGGTGCAAAGTCAATGTATGACCATGGCATTCTCAACGCATGTGCAAAAACAAAAAAACCTATTCTTCTCAAACGAGGGTTCGGCACAACTTTGCAGGAGTTCGTTCAGGCGGCAGAATTTATTTTATCTGGCGGAAATGAAAATGTAATTCTTTGCGAACGCGGAATCAGAACTTTTGAAACAAAAACAAGATTCACACTCGACTTGTGCGGTGTTGCCTGGCTGAAAGAGCATACAAATCTTCCCGTCATTCTTGACCCAAGTCACGCCATCGGGTACGCATACGGTGTGCCGGATCTGACACGCGCCTGCATGGCAATGGGCTGCGATGGTTTGCTGATCGAAACACATCCGAATCCGGCAGTCGCAAAATCAGATGCATCACAGCAATTGAACTTTGAACAGTTTTCAAATCTTTATGAATCACTCAAACCGATTGCGAAAGCGATTGGGAAAAATATTATTTAGAACAATGTCTCAAATCTCTCCGCACAAAGTAACGAAGTCCGTATTCCATCGGACAAATCTCAAATCTCAAATCAAGTTTTTGGCTCTTGACGTAGACGGAGTGATGACTGATGGAGGAATTTATATTACTGAGAAGGGCGAGATATTCAAAAAGTTCAATACAAAAGATGGTCTTGGAATTCGACAAGCGGTGAAATCAGGAATTGAAGTAGGATTCATCAGCGCGGGAAAAAACAAAAAACTTCTCAACACGAGGGCAAAGATGCTGTATGTGAAATATGTGTATACAGGAGATGATGAAAAACTTTCTGTACTTGCAAAGTGGTGCTCCAAACTGAAAATTGATTTGTCAGAAGTGGCGTACATTGGAGACGATATAAATGATTTGAAAATAATTTCTGCTGTTGGATTTTCTGCCTGTCCTGTAGATGCAGTGGAAAAAGTAAAAGAAATTGTAACCCATGTACTTGAGAAAAAAGGAGGAGAAGGATGCGTGCGGGAGTTTATTGACAAGTATTTATTATGAGCAAAAAACTTTGGGCGATTGCAGGAATTTCAGGTGCATTTTGTGTAGCGCTTGGCGCAATGGGCGCTCACACATTGAAAGATAAATTACCAGCAGAAAATCTTCAGATATTTGAAACCGCAGTGAAGTATCAATTCTATCACACGCTTGCAATTCTTTTTGTAGCAATAGTATCAGATAAAATGCAATCGAAACTTTTGAACTACTCTTCTACACTCTTTATCATAGGAATAATTCTTTTTTCTTTTTCACTTTATTTTCTTGCGCTTCGTCCTTTGATTGGAATCAGCAATGAAGGAATGAAATGGGTGGGCGCTATCACTCCCTTTGGAGGAATAAGTTTTATACTGGCATGGTTAATGCTTACTTTCGCATCATTATCATCCTATAAATAATTTTAATAAACTAAAGAACCATGAAAACAATTTTTCATTTTCATTTAATCATAATCAGCGTTGTTTTTCTTTCTGTTGATTCATGCAAAAGCAAGAAAAACACCACGACAGATTCCTCTTCAAGCACAACTACTGCTACCCCTCAAGTTGCTCTTCAACCTGAAGTTGCTCTTCAACCTATTACTACTACTACAAAAGAAGAAGGAACGGCTCGCTTTGTGGTTTCGTTTTACAGCATCGGGGAGGGAATTGATGGAAAAGTGAATGATGAGTTTGTGAAATTTCTTGACTCCTACACAAAAAAAATCGCTTACACTCCCACTCACTGGGGACGCGAAGGCGAAACGGATTATTGTCTTGCGCTCACTGAACTTTCTTCCGTTGAACAAACAGAGTTCGTGAAAAAAGCAAATGAACTTCTGAGCAAATCAAAACTTGTTCATCTGAAAGAAAATTCGATTTGCGACCACACCAACCGTCCTGCTCCCATTATTTCCACTGCGGATGATTCCTATCGCTTCGTTGTTGAATTTTACAGCATTGGAGAAGGAGTCGACTACAAAGTCAAAGAAGCATTTGAAATATTTCTCAACTCCTATCCGAAAAAGATTGCTTTCGAGCCAACTCCTTGGGGACGCGAAGGAGAGATTGATTATTGTTTATCACTCAGCGAATTATCTTCAACAGAACAAAATGATTTCGTAAAAAAGGCAAAAGATGTGCTCAGCAAATCAAAACTCGTTCATAGTAACGAAAATGCCCCTTGCTTGCATAAACAGTAAGAGTTGGAGAGAAAATCCTTAATCCCTAATTTTCTTCTGTGTTCATAAACATTGACCAAAATCATAATTTTTGTTTTGTGATTTTTTTAGATTCGCATTCTAAAACTTATAATCATGCACACAACAAATAATGATGAACAGCAATGGCTCCAATCAATCGGCATTAGCAAAGCAAATGCTCATTGGAACTTAACACCCGCACAACTCACAGAAGAAACCCTGCTCCTCAATCAAGGCGTGCTCACCGATACAAAAGCCCTCGCGGTTGACACAGGAGAATTTACAGGGCGATCTCCGAAAGATAAATTCATTGTGCTGGATGACAAATCAAAAGATGTTATCTGGTGGGGAGATGTGAATTTTAAGTTCGAACCAAATAAGTTTGATGCATTGTACAATAAAGTTGTCAATTATCTTTCAGGAAAGAAAATTTATGTGCGGGATAGTTTTGCCTGTGCTGATAAAAATTACCGCTTGTCTGTACGTGTGGTAACGGAACTTCCATGGTCAAATTTATTTGCGAATAATCTTTTTATCCGTCCTGCAAAAGAGGAATTGGAAAATTTCAATCCCGAATGGACTATCCTCAACGCACCAAACTTTCGTGCCGAAGCATCTGCTGACGGAACACGCCAACATAATTTTACTATTCTGAACCTTACCAAAAAAATCATCCTCATAGGAGGCAGCGCTTACACTGGGGAAATAAAAAAAAGCATTTTCACCCTTCTTAATTATATTCTTCCGCACGAAAAAGGAGTTCTCTCCATGCATTGCTCCGCAAATGTCGGGGAGAAAGGAGACACTGCTATCTTTTTTGGCTTGAGTGGAACAGGAAAAACAACTTTATCTGCTGACCCAAACCGCGGATTGATTGGAGACGATGAGCATGGATGGGCGGAAAAAACAATTTTCAATTTTGAAGGAGGGTGTTATGCAAAGTGCGTAAACCTTACAGAAGAAAAAGAGCCGCAGATTTTTAGAGCTATTCACGAAGGCGCGCTATTAGAAAATGTTCGATTCTTTTCCGGAACGAAAAAAGTAAACTATGAGGATATTTCTGTAACAGAAAATACACGTGTTGCTTATCCGATAAATTTCATTGACAACGCGTTGGAGCCCTCTGTTGGTGGAATTCCTAAAAACATTTTCTTCCTCACCTGCGATGCGTTCGGGGTGCTTCCTCCGATTTCTAAACTTACAACAGGACAGGCAATGTATCACTTCATTTCAGGATACACTGCGAAAGTAGCAGGAACAGAAATGGGAATCACAGAACCCACCCTAACTTTTTCTGCTTGTTTTGGAAAAGCATTTCTGCCGCTTCATCCGACAAAATATGCTGAACTTCTCGGGAAAAAACTTAATGAGAATAAAGAAATAAATGTTTGGCTTGTGAACACCGGATGGACAGGAGGCGCATACGGAACCGGTAGCAGAATAAAACTTTCATACACACGAGCGCTTATCACAGCTGCTTTGAATGGAGAACTGGAAAAAGTGAAATTTGAAACATTGCCTGTATTTAATCTGACTATGCCAAATATATGCCCTGATGTTCCTACCGAAATTCTGAATCCGCGAAATACATGGAAGAATAAAGATGCGTATGATGCAAAGGCAAATGAACTTGCAAAATCGTTTGTTAAAAACTTTCAGCAGTATGTAAGCGCAGCAAACGATGAAATTCTTTCTGCTGCTCCAAAAGTTACCGTAAATGCGTAAAGAGGTATAAAGGAATGTAAGATGTAAAAGGGCAGAGGGTAGAGAGGAAATACAAACAGCCGTCATTTGTCATTCTCCATCTGCCCTTTTACATCTTACATTGTTGTTTGTTGTTTCCCATCTGCCTTCAAACCATATACCTTTATACCTTTATACCTCTATTCCTTACTCTCTGCGCGAGTGGCGGAACTGGTAGACGCGCTGGTCTCAGAAGCCAGTGAGGTAACACTTGTGGAGGTTCAAATCCTCTCTCGCGCACAAATGAACAGTGTTATCTTTTTTTATTCCATTAAAAGATAATTTGTTTTACTTTTGCTGATTAATCTTCTCCAAACGGAATGCGAAAATTTCTATTTCTAACATTGTTGCTCTGCATTATTGTTTCTATTGCTGATGCTCAGAAGCGCAGGAGGGGTGGTTTTTCCGGGAAAAAACCACCGTACAGGTATGAATTAATTGGCTCGCTCGGAGCGGCAAATTTTTTAGGCGATCTTGGTGGTGCAGACCAGATTGGCACAAATGGCTTGAAAGATCTTGAACTTGTTTTAATACGCCCTACCCTTGGAGCAAGTATACGAATTAAAGCACAGCAATATTTTTCTGTTAAAACCAACTTCTACTGGGGAATGATAGAGGGGAAGGATAAACTAACCAAAGAATATTTTCGCAACGCAAGAAACCTTAATTTCAAATCCAACATCTTTGAACTTTCCGGACAAGTAGAATTTAATTTCATAAGAGAAAAAAAAGGGCATGTGTATAAAATAAGGGGGGTACGCGGAATGTCGCATAAGGAAAGGCAGGTTTATTTATTGGGTGGAGCTGGCGGGGTTTATTTCAATCCAAAAGGACAATATTTAAACGGAAGTTATTATGCCCTGCAGCCGTTGCATACTGAAGGAGTAACCTATTCAAGAATCACAGCATTACTTTTTGTTGGCGGAGGAACGCGCTTGGCAATTAACCGCTACTGGGGCGTTGGATTCGAACTAGGCATGCGAAAAACATTTACTGACTATTTGGATGATGTAAGTACCAATTATCCCGACCCTGCCATCTTTAATGGAGACCCTAAGGCAATTTATTTTTCTAATCCCACTACAGGCACCTGCTACCCTTGCATCGGTGAACAAAGAGGCGATTCGAAAGATAAAGATGCGTATATGTTTGGCGTATTCACCGTTGGCTACAAAGTGATGTACAAAAAACGCTCACGCTCCAAGTTCTAAAAATTTAAAATTAAAAATTATTACTGTTCGGGTTCGTCATTGCGAGGGCGTTTCGACCGCCTTTAGCCGCGAGGAACGAAGCGGAATCTCACAGATTATTTATTGAGATTGCTTCGCCCGCCTTTAGCCGCGAACGCAGTGTGGCGGGGGCTCGCAATGACGATGCTCAATGGTAACTTGAATAGTAACTAACGAGTAACAAATAACTTGTTTTTGTATGTCCATTTTTAATATTCGTGTTTACGCTCTCTTTATCAATGACAGGAACGAGATTTTAGTAACCGATGAATTTCGTTTGGGAAAAGAGATGACCAAGTTTCCCGGAGGGGGATTAAACTGGGGAGAAGGAACGATTGACTGCCTCAAAAGAGAATGCCGTGAAGAACTTGGTTGTGAAATTAAAATAGTGAAACATTTTTATTCCACTGATTTTTTTCAACTATCAGCATTTCATACAGACCATCAACTCATCAGCATATATTATATTGTAAATAACACTTCTCCCATTTCGATTTCAATTTCAAAAAAGAAAAATGATTTTGAGAAAAAAGAAGGGGGGCAATCCTTTCGATGGATTCCTGTTTCAGAAATAAATTCTGACGACTTTACTTTTCCGATTGATAAAAAAGTGGCGGAGATGTTGAATACGACTACTCAAAATCCTGATAGATAAGATATTTTTTTCTTATCTCTTTTAACTTTATTAATCCCGCTTCCCACGATTTGCGGATTTCTTCTTCTGTTTTTCCTTCCATGATTTGCTTTTTGAGCGTTTCGTTTCCGGCAAGTGAATTAAAATAAGTGTTGAAGAATTTTTCTTTCGCAGCACAGTTGCTGTACAAATTAAGAATCCAGAAGAGATAAATCTTTTTATAATACTTCACATACATCTCTCCGTAATTCGTGGCTTCAAATCCCCAGCATAACTGCCCATTGTAAAGAGGATTTTCGCTGGCGCCTTTCATTGGCAGAGGAGTGAACGCATATTTACCGTCTTTTGCCTGCGGATAACCAAAAATCTGAAAGGGCTTTTCTGTCCCTCGTCCCACGCTCACAATCGTTCCCTCAAATAAACAAAGTGACGGATACATATAAACAGCAGACATGTTCGGAAGATTGGGCGATGGCTTCACGGGCAGTTGATACAAATTACTGTGCGAATAGTTCTCAACTGGAATAACAGTGAGGTTGCATTGCACTCCGTTTGCAAGCCATTTTTCGCTATTAACCATTCTCGCATATTCACCGATGGTCATTCCGTGAACGATTGGAACAGGATGCATTCCTGAAAACGATTTGAACTTCGATTCGAGAATGGGTCCATCCACATAATACCCATTCGGGTTAGGGCGGTCGAGAATAATTAATGCTTTTTTATTTTCTGCGCATGCCTCCATCACATAATGAAGAGTGGAAATGTATGTATAGAATCTTGCGCCCACATCCTGCAAATCAAATAATACAACATCCACATCTTTCATGTCTTCCGGTTTGGGTTTGAAATGATTTCCATAGAGAGAAATGACAGGTAGTTTGGTTTGTTCGTCCATGTTATTTTTTATTTCTTCTCCCGCTTCCGCAGTGCCCCTGAAACCATGCTCGGGCGCAAACACCTTTTTCACTTTCATTCCTGATTTGAGCAGCGTATCAACTAAATGAGTATTCTTTATGAGCGAAGCAGGATGTGCTACAACGGCAATGCGTTTATCTTTTATGAGCGGAAAATATTTATTGGTTTGCTGTGCGCCAACTTTCAAATCATCGGGGTTTTTGTCCTGAAGTTTAAGAGATAAATCAAATTGAGAATAAGAGAAGACAGAAGACAGAAGACAGAAGACAGTAAACAGTAAACAATGTTTGAGGTTTGTGACTTGAGGTTTGAGGTTCATAGCAATTCGTAAATTCGTACTGATTAGCATTCGCAGATGAACACCGAGTTTTTTATATCCAAACGGATTATTTCCAATAACAAAGGTTTTTCAAAACCAATTGTAAATATAGCCATTCTTGGAATTACGCTTGGACTTGCGATAATGATTCTTACGCTTGCCATCGTAACAGGATTCCAAAAAGAAATTCGCGACAAAGTAATTGGCTTTGGTGCGCACATTCAGATTACAAATTACGATAACAACGAATCCTTTGAAGGCACTCCTATTGACCGCAATCAATCTTTTCTTGCAGAACTGAAAGAGAATAATTCTATCCGACACATACAATCCTTTGCAACCAAGGCAGGCATCATCAAAACAAAAGATGATTTGCAAGGCGTGGTGGTGAAAGGCGTGGGCAGTGATTTTGACTGGGGTTTTTTCAAAAAGAACATTGTGGAAGGAGAGCCCTTCATCGTTTCCGATACAGCAAAGTCAGATAAAATTCTCATTTCAAAATTTCATGCAGAGAAATTATCACTGAAACTGAACGACTCCATTATTATTTACTTTATCCAGAACCAGCAGCAGCGGGCGAGAAGATTTGCTGTGTGCGGAATTTATTCAACAGGGCTTGGCGATTTGTTCGACCAGATATATGTGATTGCTGACATTGCGCATATTCAGAAACTAAATGGCTGGGCTCAAAACAGCATTGGCGGCTTTGAGGTCTTGCTTAACGATTACAAAAAAATAGATGAAACCACCCAAGCCGTGAACGAAACAATCGGCTACAAGTTTCTGGCAAAGAGCATTAAGGATTTGAACCGCCCCATTTTTTCATGGCTCGATGCGCAAGACATTAATGCAGTGGTGGTGGTAACTCTCATGGCATTAGTTGCAGCCATCAACATGATTTCTGCTTTGCTGATTCTCATTCTCGAAA
>ERZ1292630.4150-Hain-H41-02um-R3-4150-length-12401-cov-4_pt1 | contig 10222 bp, 14 predicted proteins | sample MGYA00564408_ERZ1292630 | MGnify/ENA primary metagenome ERZ1292630 (study PRJEB36523, sample SAMEA6512641) | groundwater metagenome | collected 2019-01-08 | study: AquaDiva: Metagenomics assemblies of 32 groundwater samples
CTGCTTGATTAAAGATGCCTAGTAAGGGCTAGATAAATCAAGCGCTCATTAAGGGAGGAATAAAAATGGCAGAAACAGGTTATTGCGTGAAATGCAAAGCTAAGAAAGAGATGAAGAGTGAGCAGAAGGTAACCATGAAGAACGGCCGTTCAGCAATGAAGGGCAAATGTTCTTCTTGCGGAACCGGGATGTATAAGATTCTAGGGAATAAATAATTTATTGGATAAGAAGAAGTTAGTCAAAAACGAAACCAAAAATTTAGCTCTAGCAATAGCGAGTGCGGCTAAGTCGAAAAAAGCGCAGAAGGTGGTAATCTTAGATATGCGTAAGGTTGCCGCTTTCTGCGATTATTTTGTTATCGCTAGCGGAACCTCTCTGCGCCAGGTAAATGCCATTGCCCAGGCTATTGAAGATGAATTAAGTAAAGATGGAATAAAGTCGCTCTCCCATTTATCTTCAAGAGATGAGTCAGGTTGGGTCGCGATTGATTTCGTTTCAGTTATCGCGCATATATTCTATGAGCCGATACGCGATTTATATGCTTTAGAAAGCCTCTGGTCTGACGCGAAAAAAGTAAGAGCCGTAAAATCCCCCCGCAAGTAGCCCATAAGAATAAATATGGAAAAGAACATTCAGGAAAAAATAATCCGGTTAATTAAAGAGTCATTAAAGGGTTTTGAGAATATTTCATTTGAAGAACCTCAATTAGATTCTCCGCAAGATCCCAAGTTCGGAGATTTTTCCTCCAATATCGCTATGCGCTTGAGTAAGCAGCTCAAAAAATCGCCGCGTGATATCGCGATTAAGCTCATCGATAATATTCTCTCCGAAATGGCGAAGTCAGATTTAAAAGATTATATTAAAGAAATTAAAGTTGAAGGCGCCGGTTTTATAAATTTTTATCTTAGCGAAAAATACTTATATGAAGCGCTCAAAGATATATTAACTAGAGAGAAAGAAGCGTTACGTGAAAATTTAGGCAAAGGTAAGCGGGTGCTGATTGAATTTGTGAGCGCGAATCCGACCGGCGCTCTTTCCGTGGCGCACGCGCGCCAGGCAGCAGTAGGCGACGCTTTAGCGAGCATTCTTGAATTCTTAGGTTTTAAAGTCAGTAAGGAGTATTATTTAAACGACGAAGGCAACCAGATTAATATTTTGGGTAAATCCACTGAATTAAGAATGAAAGAATTAGCCGGAGAGAAGATTGAATTCCCCGAGAATTATTACCAGGGTGATTATATTTACGGTATCGCCAAATTAGCCAAAGAAAAGGGGATTAAAACCGATGATTTAGGATATTTTGCCGCGGATTATATTCTCGCTATCATTAAACAGGAGTTAGATGATTTCGGGGTGAAATTCGATTGCTGGTATTCGCAAAAAGAATTAGGGAAGAGCGGTAAGATTGAGAAAGCTTTCGCCTATTTGAAAGAAAAAGGCTTTTTATATGAATCTGACGGAGCACTCTGGTTTAAATCCACTGATTTTTTAGATGATAAAGACCGGGTGGTTATCAAGAGCGACGGCTCGCAGACTTATCTCGCTCCGGATATTGCTTATCATGATGATAAGTATAAGCGGGGTTTTGAGTGGTTGATTAATATCTGGGGCCCGGATCATCATGGCTATATTAACCGGCTCAAATCGTCAGTCGCGGCATTTGGCAGGGATCCTAATTCGCTATCGATACTTATCGTGCAGTTGGCTACAATTTTTAGGGATGGCAAGCCGGTGCAGATGTCCACCCGCAGGGGAGAATATATAACCTTAAGAGAAGTATTGGATGAAGTAGGAAGAGACGCTTCCCGGTTCTTTTTTATGGCCCGGCGCACTTCGAGCCATTTAGATTTCGATCTGGATATCGCCAAAGCCCAGACCGCACAGAATCCGGTTTATTATGTCCAATATGCCCACGCCCGAATTCATAGTATTTTACGTAATAGCGTTATTAAATTAGATAAGAATACGGATCTTTCATTGCTTAAAGAAAAAGAAGAGCTGGCGCTAATTAAAGAATTACTTCAATTCTCTTATATTTTAAATATCTGCCTAGTTACCCAGGATCCTTATATGCTCACGGTTTATCTTCAGGAGCTCTCGGAGACATTCCATAAATTTTATGATGCTTGCCGGGTTTTAACTGATGATGAAGCGCTGACCAAAGCTCGGCTGGCTTTAATTGAAGGGGTTCGAATCGTTATTGCCGCAGGTTTCGATTTGTTAGGGGTTTCTAAACCCGAGAAAATGTGAGTAACTGTAGGGGAGGTTTAAACCTCCCCTACAGTTTTGGATAATTCAATGGAAAGAAATAATAAATGCGTAGCCACAAGATACTTAACCTCGCCGTTTTAGATTCAAATTCCCAGGAAAAATTAAGCAAAGAGTTAAATATATCCAAAGTTCTCGCTCAAATTCTCATTAATCGCGGCCTAACCGAGCCAGTTCTTGCGGAAAAGTTTATTAATGTAAGCTTAAAGCAGATGCATGACCCTTTTTCTTTCTCCGATATGGCGCGAATAGTTAATAGAATCAAGCAGGCCAAGGAGAATAAAGAAAAGATTATGGTTTTTGGCGATTATGATGTGGATGGGATAACTAGCGTTGCTATTTTAAAGAATAACTTGGATAAGCTGGGCCTCAACGTTGATTATTATCTGCCTCATCGGGTAAAAGAAGGGTATGGTTTATCTAAAAATATCTTAAAGATCGCCCAGGAGAAAAAGATTAACCTGGTTATTACCGTTGATTGCGGGACGAGCAATGTTCGCGAAGTCGAGGAGCTCAAAAAGCACAATATTGATACGATCATTACTGATCACCATGAGCCATCAATTAAAGATCTGCCTGCGGCAATAGGGATTATTAATCCTAAAGTAAAAAACTCTACTTATAAATTTCGGGAATTAGCCGGAGTGGGAGTGGCCTATAAATTATGCCAGGCCCTGGCTCAATCAAGATTAATCGAGGAGTTGGATTTAGTTACCCTAGGCACGATTGCCGATGTCGTTCCTCTAACCGGTGAAAACCGGATATTTGTGAAAGAGGGTTTAAAAGTTCTGTCCCAGACCAAGCGGCCCGGGCTCAAGGCCATGATTGAGAACGCGGGAATAAAGAATAAGAAATTTACTCCGACCTTTGTTAGTTTTATACTCGGCCCGAGGTTAAATGCTTCCGGCCGGATGGATTCAGCCGATACTTCTTTAAAATTATTAATGACTGGCGATGAAAATCAAGCTAAGGAATTAGCTGGTATCCTTGATCAGCATAACCGGAGCCGCCAGCGGATAGAGGGGAAGATTCTGGAAGAGGCGGAAGCGATTATTAATAAAGATGTTAATTTTAAGAAGCACAAAGTAATTGTCGTCGCCAAAGAAGATTGGCATCAGGGAGTTTTAGGGATAGTGGCTTCAAAGCTCGCGGATAAATTTTACCGGCCGGCGATCGTTATTTCGCTTAGTGAAGATATCTGTAAAGGGTCAGGAAGATCAATCAAGAATTTTCATCTTTTTCACGCCTTAGGCGAGTGCAGCGAATTTTTGCATGCTTTTGGCGGCCACGCTCATGCTGTTGGGCTTACCATTACTCGCGAAAGTATTGATGATTTTAGAGACAGTATAAATCGCTTGGCGCATGATAAATTATCTTTTGAAGATTTGCTTCCTAGTTTAGATGTGGATATGGAATTAAATTTAGCGGATTTAGATGAGAAAACAGTTCAAGAGTTGGAAAAACTGGAGCCCTTTGGTATGGGTAACCGGGAGCCTTTATTTTATACCCGTGGACTTAAGTTAAAAGGAGAGCCTCAAGCTTTGGCTCGTGAGACGATAAAATTTTGGGTTACCGATGGCGTGAATACTCATCAGGTAATCGGTTTTGGGATGAGCAGCCTGAAGATGAACCTTAAAGAAGCGGATACACTAGATTTAGTTTACACTGCGCGGATAGATAATTGGGGAGATGAACCTTCGGTGATCTTAGAGGCTAAAGATATCTTTTTTAAATAAACTACTTAAGCTTTTTTAAGATTGCCTTTTTTGATACACTTGGCGCAGACATAAACTCTTGTAGGATGTCCTTCAATAAGAATACGAATTTTTTGCAGATTAGGCAAAAATTTGCGCATACTCCAGCGGCTGATCTTAGAACCGGTTCCGCCTTTAGCCTTGTATTGGCCCTTGCGCGCGACAGTTTTACCTTTGAGCGCACCTTTTCCGCATAAAGCACATTTTTTAAGCATCTTCGTTACTCCTTAGTTATTAATTGAACTAGTATACTCGAAAAAGGGGCATTGTCAAGAGTGTTTTATTCTGTCATTCTGTCATTCTGAGGCCCCCGTAGGGGCCGAAGAATCTAAAATAAAGGGGATGGTTGTGAAAAATAGAACTGTCCCCTAGTTTTTAACTTTAGTTTTTAACTTTGAGATTGCAGTTGCCTCAAATCAGCAGTAAAATAACGATAAATAAAGAAGCATTCAGGGCTAGAATTACTAATTATATTAATGCATATCTATTTAGATGAGTCAGGTGATTTAGGGTTCAATTTTACGAAACAAGGCACAAGCAGGTTTTTTGTTATTACTCTTCTTGTGATTCATTCAAATGATGTTAATAAGAAGATCCTGAAAATGATTGAGAGGACTATTAAAGCAAAGATTAACCGGAATAAAAGAGGGAAGAATATTGTTCTTGAGTTTAAAGGGAGTAATACCGATATAAGAGTTAAAGAATATTTCTACCGGCATATAAAGGACGAGCAGTTCGAAATATTTACCCTTATATTAAATAAGGCGAGAGTAGCCCAAGATCTTAGAGGAGAAAAGGAAAAGCTCTATAATTTTGTGAGTCGGTTGTTGCTGGAGAAGTGTCATTTTCATAAAGCAGAAGACCGTATTATCCTCACGGTCGATAAGAGGAAAAATAAAGAAGATATAAAAGATTTTAATGGTTATCTATTTATTAAGCTAAGGGAATTAATACCGTTAAAGGTTCCTTTCGAGCAATACCACGAAGTTTCTTATATGCACAAAGGGCTTCAGGCGGTTGATGTTTTTTGTTGGGGCATATACCGGAAATACGAGCGAGGAGATTTAGAGTGGTATAATTATTTCAAGACTAAGATTAGGCAAGAAATAGTTTATCTTCCGGAAAAGAAAAAGTGGTTATAAATAAAGAAGGCTTGTGACCCCTATATGGCTAATTCCTTGAGGCTTTACCAACCTATGGAAGGGAACGCCAAAAGGACCATACAGGACTTACTCACAAACCTAATCAAATTATACACAAAATTTATGCTGTGTCAAGGGCATACTTTGGAAGGCTTTTCCAGAAACGATCTGGAGTTTTAACGGTCCTTAGTTTTTCTGGAAATTTCTAGCAGGAGGGAGAGAAATGAGAACCTTAATAGTTTATTATTCTTATAGCGGCATTACTGAAGAAGTTATTGGCATCTTCAGGGGTGTTTTAGAGAAAAAATCTGAAGTAAAAATCCAAAGGCTAAAACCAAAAGCAGAGATAACTTCATTTCTTGGGCAATGTAGAGCGGCTCGGTCTAAAAAACGATGCGAGATAGAGGAAGCGCTCTTTGATGTAAGTAGTTATGATACTATTATTGTAGGCTCACCTGTATGGGCATTTGCCCCTGCACCAGCCATTAATACGTATTTAGATAAAGTTACGGGTTTAAGTAATAAAAAGTTGATCGTACTGCTTACTTCAGGAAGCGGCCTGGGAGTTAAAAACTGCTTTAAATATATTAATAACATCCTTAGCAGCAAAGGCGTATCCAGTATAAGTGAAATCAATATTCCCAATGCTAAGATGAAGGATAAGAGTTTTGTTGTTTCAGTTTTAGAAAAAGCATTAGTGTAAATAGGGCGATTTCCGGGGACAGTTCTATCGGAATTCGTTGGGATTAAAGAGGTAGAATAGAAACGGTCTGGAATCTTAAAGGAGGAATAAATGCGAAAGGTTATTGGTTTAGCTGTTTTGTTTATAGTTATTATTAATATGACTGGCTGCGCAACAATCCTTAAAGAAAAGACAACTGATGTAAAGATAGATAGCGAACCCCAAGGAGCTATTGTTTATAACTATCTACACGTTTATGAAAAGCCACATCAGATTGGCATAACACCAATGACAATTAATATTAATAATAGACATAATCTTGCTCTTATTTTCAAGAAGGATGGCTACCAAGATAAAAAGGTAATTCTTAGGTCTGGAGTAGCTGTTGGTTGGCAACTTGCTTCATTATGCTGTGGAGTCCTTCCAGCTATTCCTGATTTCTTTTTTAAGAGTGCAAGAAATTTTGATAGGAAAGAAATCAAAGTTAGTCTTCTCCCAGCCGTTCCAAATTCGGCTCAACAAACAGGATTTACTGGCTCACACGCTGATGAAATTATAAAATATAAGAAACTATTAGATAACGGTGTGATTACCAAAGAAGAATTTGAGCAGCAGAAGAAATACCATTTAGGTTCATAAATTTCGGGGATACAATACTTAATTCTTTCGAAGTTTGCTATAGGTATTGAGGTAAAATAGAAACGGTCTGGAGTTTTTATAAAGACAAGGAGTAAAAATGAGAGAAATTACAGTATTAATCTTAGCATTAGCGTTCGTAATGTCCTCATCTGGTTGTGTAAGTCCACGAAAGCGATTTCCAGGGTGGGAACAAGTAAGAGTTGAAAAACAAGTCCCCAATAAAGATTGTAAATATATAATCCAGGAAGCGTGTAACGAAAAACAATCGGGTTGTTATAACTGGCTCAAGAAAAGAGCGATTACTCGTGGTGCTAATACGGTTGTTATAACCGAAACAACAAGAAGTCAGGCTTCCAAAGGTTCAGTTATGATAGGCAATGCTGGTGGTGGAGCGGGTTGGAGTTCGGAAGAAGTTATGTCTTCACTTGCTGATTTATATAATTGCCCCGAATATAAAGCAGGAGAGCGGAAATGAAGAAACTAATCTACCTATTCATTATGCTAATATTTGTTAGTGGCTGTATTACAAAGCATAGGGGGTTAACTCCGGAAGAAAAAGCTAGTGCGAAGGGACTAGCTGGACAGGTATATTATAATCAAGTAAATATTTGGCACGTTTATACTGAATCTAAGATTTCTTCTAGTAATTTCCATAGAGGAGAGGTTCTTCCATTAGGGACTAGAGTTAGCGTAAAGAAGTGTGGTGATGCTGAAATAAGATTCACGGATAATTCAGGGAAGACATATATTTTAGTTCTTGTACGGAAGAATGTCATTGATTTAATGACGTTTTTTAATCGCTACTTTTCAAAAGAAAATCCTATGGCTGAAGGTGGGCTTTTTTATAAGTTTACAAACCAAGAACAAGATAATATCAAGAAGGGCGTAGTTGATTATGGAATGTGTAAAGAAGCTGTGTTGATGGCCTATGGGTATCCAGCTCCATTAAAAGAATTTACTCCAGACATAAGAAGTAACCAATGGCAATATTATCTAGAGAATAATTTGCAAAGAACAATTATTTATTTTCAGGATAACAGGGTTGTAAAAATAGAAGATATCCAATTGGGTCGTAAGAAACCGGGGCGCAGAAGACAAAGGACTACCATAAGAGAAAATAAAAGTCAGGTTGATAGCTCGGTACAAAAAGATTTCAATGCCGATGAAATACTAAAATATAAGAAATTACTAGATAGCGGAGCAATTACTAAAGGTGAATATGAGCAGAAGAAAAAACAGCTTCTTGGGCTATAATAGAAACGGTCTGGAATTTTAGATAAGGAAAATAAATGTTATTTTCTGATACAACAACAGAATTAGAATTTAATCATGCAAGTGATCTGAGAATGGTTATTGATCACCTAAGGGGTTTTACCTTTCCAGAACACAGCGGTTCAAAAATTCATGAATTTTTCTGTCTGTATATTTATCTTGTAGGCAGTTTTAAACTCAACAAATTATCTTATCCTATCAGAATTACTTCAAGGGAATCTCCCGACTTCAGTATTATTTGTGGAAAACAAAACAATGAGATTGGCTTAGAACACACAAAAGCTACATTAGAATCATTTAAAATAGCAGAGTTCGAAGCCAAAAAATGCCCTAAAGGGGGGTTTATTGAACTTTGTTATTATTCTCCTTTTGTAAAAATCCCTAAAAAACAGTCAAATGTTGGTATAGTTCCTTTTAGGGATTCCCTGGAAGGAAAAGGTTGGGAAGGGAATCAAGTAGAGAATGAATGGGCTGAAGTCATCCTGAATGCAATAAAGAATAAGGTAGAATTACTAAATCAGCCACATTTTGAAGTAAAAAAAGAAAATAATCTTTTTATTGAAGACGATAGCCCCGTGAGTTTTGTCAAACGCGAAGATGATGCTATCCAAATATTAAAACAAATGCACAATCAAACAAATTTTTCCGGAAAAACCATTTTTGCCAAGGTTCATATTTTCTCGAATTGTACTCTAGTTTATGATGTTTTTGGAGAGTGCATAAAAGTTGGATTAAGTAAGAAAGAACTACCAAATATATAGAATTTCAGGGATATAGAATTCTGTGGTAATTCCGGGGACAGCTGGAATTTTATCGATTAAGCAATGAATGACAAATGGCTTGAATGTGGTAAGTCAAGGTAGTAAAATAAGCTTGTTTAAGACATTGGTGAAAAGAAGAGCCGTTCAGAAAGTCTAAGGGGGTATGAGATGATACATCTTTCTCGTTTTTTAATAGGAATACGTCATACACGGGTTTTCAGGGTGCGAAATCTTTCCGGTCAAATCGCAGACGACCTAATAAAAGCTTATCCAAAAGATTTTCTTAAGGTTGAAGAAGTTCCTACTGTTAATGAGATTGCGCTAAGTGATGCTGATAACTCATTGATAACGAAAGTAAGTATAGATGATGTTATAGTAGAGAATAGGAAACTATTTGATGGGGAAAAAAGAAGTTACATAGAAATTAACAAATTAAAAGTTATTAATATGATGAAAGGGTGCCTTCCGATAATTAGCAAGAGATTTGAGCTGGACAAAGATTATTCTAGAATTGGAATGATCTTTGAATTTCGTATACTAGAATTTAAGGGCATCGATAATGGTAATTTTGGGAAATTTATTTACGAAAATTTCATAAATTTTCATGGGCAAGAAGAAGGAAGTGAAGCAAGCTTGCGCTTTGTCTATAAGCTTCAGATTCCTGGAGGATTGGTTGTTAAAGATCTTAAGGACTATCGCAATGTGATTGTTATTTTGAATCAATCAAGGGGGATCCACGAGGACGGTAAAGAGAAGAAGTGTCTTTTTGTAAGTATTGATATTCAGAGGATTTTCGAACCAATGCAAAAGGTAGTCGATGTTGATGATCACTATAAATTTGCTATAGATCATTTGCAGTCTGTAGTTTTACCAGCATTTAAAGCAAAAGGAGTGGAGATTAATTTATGAGTAGCAGAAATAGAAAGAAAGCCCCTTTTAATGCTCCATCTCAAACTCCTGAAAAATATTTAGATAGTCTTGATAGAGCTAAATCTGGAGAAACATCTGCTCCTGTAGACGGTGAAGATAATCAAGAAAGAATAATGTCTACAGATACACCTTTAGGTAATATTATTATACCACCTCCCGATGCTAGGGCACGGGAAATGCCTAAGTGGTTGAAATACCTTTTAATGTTGGGGCCATCTTTAGCTGCTATACTTTGGTTCTGTTGGAGTTTGAGTGCGTCAATAAATGATGTAAAATTGAAGACAGCCAGTTTGGAAAATAAGATAGATAGCTCATCCAAAGAATTATTAACTGGTCAAAGTGATATTAAACTTACCTTACAGAAAATAATTGGTAATATTGATAGATTACTCGATAAAGCCTCGTTTTTACAGAAAACGAAATAGCCTGCAAGAAATTTTATGTAATTGATTGTGGATAATCAGGATGTAAAATAGTTATCCCAAGCGGAAAATCGTGCTTGGGATTTTTGTTTATAAGCGGTATAATTGAAGGAAGTAATTAGCGGGTGACTTGGCTTGGTTTGAGCAGTATGTTGTTTATGCGAGCGGCCAAGGTGCCTCCGCTAATGCGAAGTTAACGGCGAGCGAGCATAAACACCAAGCGAGATTTTCCTCGGTGGGGAAAATCGAGCGGTGCTGCGAGAACAAGCCAAGGCAGGACCCCGCAAAAAGATAGACATGAGGACATTTATCGCTATCGAACTACCACAGGGAATTAAAGATTCTCTGAGCC
>ERZ1292630.5600-Hain-H41-02um-R3-5600-length-10222-cov-6_pt1 | contig 10222 bp, 14 predicted proteins | sample MGYA00564408_ERZ1292630 | MGnify/ENA primary metagenome ERZ1292630 (study PRJEB36523, sample SAMEA6512641) | groundwater metagenome | collected 2019-01-08 | study: AquaDiva: Metagenomics assemblies of 32 groundwater samples
GTCTTTATCGCGCGCCATGGAAAGGCCTTCCTCACCATCATGAGCGACATCAGCGTCATATCCGAAGCCGCCGAGACCTTTTTTCAGGAAATCCGCAGCGGAAGCATCGTCTTCAATAATCAGAAACCGCATCGCATGGCCCTCATAACTGGTTGAGTTGCATTTGATTCTAGCTCAGGGGTTCACTACAAGTTCATTAAAAATTAGTTATTTAGCTTGATTTCGCTATTCATTTGCCATAATTAAAAAAAGAGGAGCATGGCAATGAATACCGCAACGAAACTACCTAGCTATAGCGTTGAGTTCCTGCCATTGGAACGGCGTTTACTCGACCGACGCAATATTAGCCTTCATCTTGCCTTATTACTTCAAGAAAAGCGCCATTTTGAGCGTCGGCAATCCCCTTCCGAGGCTACAACGGCAAACCCACGCGTCACGGCTCTGCGCAAGAATTAGACCGCCCACCTCCGCCGGCGAGTCGCTCGGAAGCACAACCCAGATCTTAGCCGCATAACCCAACCCCGTATCCCGGAACAACCGCAATACCTGCGCTTGATCCCGAGGTAATGCGTGATTAGTGTTATGCCACGTCAAGGGGCTAAAATCGCCTCTTTTCACAGAATAATACTGCCATGACAATGGTCGCAACCGTAGCACAGCTCGATCAGTTTGACGAAATTATCGACGTGCGCACCGCCCCGGAATTCCGCGAAGATCACATTCCGGGCGCCGTAAATTTTCCCGTACTCACCGAGCAAGAACGTGAGCGCGTCGGCACCATCTACAAACAGGTTTCCAGCTTCGAAGCGAAAAAAATCGGCGCGGTACTGGTCGCGCGCAATATCGCACGCCATATCGAAGACTATTTCGCTTCCAAGCCCAAAACCTGGCGCCCGCTGATCTATTGTTGGCGTGGCGGCAAGCGCAGCGGTTCGATGGCACATATCTTGAGCGAGATCGGCTGGAAAGTAGCGCGACTGGAAGGCGGCTACAAAGCCTACCGGCGCCGCGTAATCGAGGACCTCGCCACCCTGCCCCAAGCCTTTCATTTCCAAGTGGTGTGCGGGCCAACCGGCTCGGGTAAAAGCCGCTTCCTGCAAGCGCTGGCCACAGCCGGCAGCCAGGTATTGGACTTGGAACAACTTGCCGCGCATCGCGGCTCGGTGCTGGGCAATCTGCCCGATGCGCCACAACCGGCGCAAAAAATGTTCGATAGCCAAATCTGGCATCAGCTACGGCACTTCGACCCGGCCAAGCCGGTGTATGTGGAAGCAGAGAGCAAAAAAGTAGGCCAGTTACGTGTACCCGACGCGCTGATTGAGCGCATGTGGCAGCAAGGCCACTGCGTGACATTGGAAGTGGCCAGCGCACAACGCGTACAGCTACTGAAGGAAGAATACGCCCACTTCATCGCCGACCCGCAAGGCTTGCTGGAAAAAGTCGCCTGTCTCAAAGATCTGCATAGTAAAGAACGTTTGGTGCATTGGAATACACTCGCCCAGGCCGGGCACTGGGACGAATTTGTGCTCGACATGCTGGAGAGCCACTACGACCCGGCCTATCACCGCTCTACGCTTAAACACTATCCCCAGCTTGATCAGGCGACAGTGCTGCACCCCTCTGACATCTCTCTCACCGGCTTTGCCGATCTTGCTCACGAGTTCTTATCCAGCTTGGGGAAATAGCTATTCAGGACAACGATGTCTTGACTCTACCCACTCAAACGCTAGACTGAAAATGAGATGTTTTTTTAAAGGGAGGATTGAATTATGAGCACGACTTGGGTTTTGGTTGCCAACTCCGCACGCGCACGTTTGTATGAAAACACCGGGATCGGCAAAGGGTTAAAGCTGCTTTCCGAATTCGATCACCCAGAGAGCCGAATGAAGGGCTCCGAGTTGGTGTCGGACCGCGCCGGTTATGTGCCAGGCGTGGGCAATGGCCATGCCTCGCGCCAACAAGCCACCGATCCGAAGCAGAACGAAGCCGAACACTTTGCACTGGAGATCGCACGCACCCTGGAACATGGCCGAGGACAGAACAAATACGAGCGCCTGATTCTGGTAGCGGGATCGCCCTTTCTTGGCATTCTAAAAGCGCGGCTATCGGATCAAGTCTCGACCCTAACCACAGATACAGTGGACAAGGATTACACCAGCGTGAACGAGCGCGAATTAGGCAGCAAGCTGGAGCACTGCATTTATCTTTAATCGGCTTTTGGCTGCAACGACCAGCGCTTCACAATCGCATAATGCGGCCCACCCTCGTGCAGGGTGGAGCGCACTAATACGAAATCTTTTGCTTGCCACAGTATCGGCGGGCTTTCGATCAAACCCGGCGGGCAATTGGCTTTGCGCAGCAGCGTGACATGGGCTTGAAACCGGCGCTCGTCGAATTTAAAGCCCTCCGCACTCAAGCCCAGTTGCAACTGCTTGACCAAATCGATGAGCGGGCGTGGTGTCTCGTCTGCGGCGGCCCACGCCACTTGATTCTGCCGCCACCAGCCCAAACGGGTGAACTGCAAGTCGAAAACCGGCAGCGTGATCCGGTCCGCCACCGTTGTGACGCGCTGCATGCGATCCGCGTCCACCGCTCCCAAAAACGCCAAGGTCAAATGGATATTCTCGCGCCGAGTGCGGCGACCGCCACAGCGCTGATAAAGCTTGTTGCCGGCCTCAAACAGCGCCTGTTGTAATTTCGCTTCCGGCCACAATGCAAAAAACAGCCGGACCGGCTCATCGTTCAAGCCAGCTCCAACAAACAGATTGCTTGCGCTGCAATGCCCTCGCCACGTCCGGTGAAACCGAGTTGCTCGGTGGTGGTCGCCTTCACATTGATGGCAGCCGGCGCGACGCTTAAATCGGCGGCAATATTGGCAACCATGGCCGGGATGTGCGGCGCCATCTTGGGCAACTGCGCGATGATGGTTGTATCCAGATTGCTCAGCCGATAACCCGAATCAACAATCAACTTCCCAACATGGCGTAACAACTCGCGGCTATCGATGCCTTTGTAACGTGGATCGCTGTCGGGAAAATGTCGCCCAATATCGCCCAGCGCAGCCGCACCGAGCAACGCATCGCAAATGGCATGCAACAACACGTCGGCATCGGAGTGCCCCAGCAAACCTAGGTGATAGGGAATCTCCACCCCGCCGATGATGAGCTTGCGCCCCGCCGCCAGGGCATGTACGTCGAAGCCTTGTCCGATTCTCATTTTTTTTCTTTCCTGCCGCCCAAGATTAATTCCGCGAGTTGCAAATCCTGCGGATAAGTTATCTTCAAGTTGGTCGCATCGCACGCCACTAATTTTGGTTTCAGCCCCAGATGCTCGATGGCGCGCGCTTCGTCGGTGGGGGTGTCGGTGCCGAGTGCTTCCAAGGCGCGCAGCAGCAAGCCATGGCGGAACATTTGTGGGGTTTGGGCTTGCCATAAATTTTCGCGCGGCTCGGTGGCGATAACACGCGCGTCTGAATCCGCGCGTTTCAAGGTATCCGCCACCGGCACCGCCAGCAGGCCGCCCACTTCGTCTGCTGCCAACTCCGCGATCAAAGCATCAAGATGCGCTTGCGCCAAGCAGGGCCGCGCCGCGTCGTGCACCAGTACCCAATCCTCCGGCTGCGACACCGGATCGATGGCGCGCAAGCCATTCAGCACACTCTCGGCACGCGTTACGCCTCCGCAGTAGAGCCGTCGCAATTTCGCATCGAAAGGTGTCCAATCATAAGCCGCGAAATGGGCATCATCCGCCGCCAGCACCACAAAAACCTGCTCGATTTTGGGGTGCGCGCACAGCGCACGAACCGCATGCAGCAATATTGGCGCGCCCGCCACTTCCAGATATTGCTTGGGCAGCTCGGCACCCATGCGGCTACCGCTGCCGGCCGCTGGAATTAAGGCAAAATAGCGTCCTGGCGCATTCATATGGCGATTCGCTGACTATACTTAAAAAGTAAGCAAGAAATGACTTGAAATGCGGCGCAACAGCGTCCATTTAAAGTAAACATTAACTTGGAGTAGTACATCATGAGTCAGATTCGTCCCGCTGCGGTGGCCGGCGCTTTTTACCCGGGCAACGGGCAAGTTTTAAGCCGCGATCTCGATGCCCTGCTGGGGAATATAGCCACAGTAGATGGGCCCTTGCCAAAAGCGGTCATTGTACCGCATGCAGGCTATATCTATTCCGGCCCCATTGCCGCCAGCGCCTATCAGCGCCTGGTGCCTGGCCGCGGCACGATCAAGCGTGTGGTGCTGCTTGGCCCGGCGCACCGCGTGCCGGTGCGCGGCTTGGCCTTGCCCGAGGCCGATCACTTCGCCACGCCGCTTGGCTTGGTGGCGATCGATCAAGCCGGCATCGATGCGATTCGCGATCTGCAGCAAGTGTCGGTGAGCGCGGCCGCCCACGCGATGGAACATTCATTGGAAGTGCAACTGCCCTTCCTGCAAAAAATATTGGGCGAATTCAGCCTGATACCGCTGGTGGTGGGCGACACCTCCGCCGAGGCCGTGGCGCAAGTGCTGGAACGCCTGTGGGGTGGGCCGGAAACGCTGATCGTGATCAGCTCCGACTTATCACATTACCTGCCCTATGCCGTGGCGCAGCGTGTCGATGAGCAAACCACCCACATGATTCTCGGACTGCAAACCGGTATCAACCATGAGCAAGCCTGCGGCGGCACACCGGTGAACGGCCTGCTGCTCGCCGCCCAACGCCATGGCTTAAGCCCTGAGCTAATCGACCTGCGCAACTCGGGCGACACAGCCGGCGATCGCGATCATGTGGTGGGCTACGCCGCTTTTTCTTTCGTCGAGGGAACACCCCATGCCCATTGATCAAGGCGCTTGCCTACTCACCATCGCCCGCGCCGAAATTTCCACGGCCTTAGGGCGGCAAATCACCGCTGAAGCGGATGCCCCCTGGCTGCATCACCCTGGCGCCACTTTCGTGACGCTCACCCAAGCGGGCGAACTACGCGGCTGCATTGGCAGCTTGGAAGCGCATCGGCCGCTGCTGCTGGACGTAAAGGCGAACGCGCTCGCCGCCGCCTTTCAAGATCCGCGCTTTATGCCGCTTACGCTGCATGAACTCGAATTGACGCGGGTGGAAATATCTTTACTCTCCACCAGCGAAGCGCTGACGTTCAACGACCAGCAAGACGCACTGTCGCAACTGCGGCCGCATATCGATGGCATCATTTTCGAGTATCGCCATTACCGCAGCACCTTTCTACCCCAGGTATGGGAACAACTGCCCGATGCGGAAACCTTCATGGCGCATCTGAAGCGCAAAGCCGGGCTGACCGCCGATTTTTGGGCTGAGAACGTGCGACTGTCGCGCTACACCGTGACCAAATGGAAAGAGCCTGAACCCGCACGCGAGGTTAAGCAAGCATGACCACCGATTCCCATTATCCCGGCCGCTGGTGGCACAAACTCGACGATGGCCGCATTCAATGCGATCTGTGCCCGCGCGACTGCAAGCTGCACGAAGGCCAGCGTGGCGCGTGCTTCGTGCGCAAGATGCAAGGCGGCGAGATGATCCTCACCACCTATGGCCGCTCCTCGGGTTTTTGCATCGACCCGATCGAGAAAAAACCCCTGGCGCATTTCTATCCCGGCAGCAGCGTGTTCTCCTTCGGCACTGCCGGTTGCAACTTGGCGTGCAAGTTCTGCCAAAACTGGGACATCAGCAAATCACGCGAGATGGATCGCTTGATGGATCAAGCCCAGCCGAAAGAGATCGCGCGCGCCGCCCAGCACCACGGCTGCAAGAGCGTGGCTTTCACCTACAACGACCCGGTGATTTTCGCCGAGTATGCGATGGATGTCGCCGACGAATGCCACCAGCTCGGCATCAAGACGGTGGCCGTGACCGCCGGTTACATACACGATCAGGCGCGGCGCGAGTTCTACGCCAAGATGGATGCGGCCAACGTCGATCTCAAAGCTTTCACCGATGAGTTTTACGTCAAGCTCACCGGCGCGCACCTGCAGCCGGTGCTGGATACGCTGGTCTATCTCAAGCGCGAGACCGATGTGTGGCTGGAGATCACCACCCTGCTCATCCCCGGCAAAAACGATTCAGATGAGGAAATCACCGCGCTCTCGCAGTGGATCGCGAAGGAACTCGGCCCGGATGTACCGCTGCATTTTTCCGCCTTCCACCCGGATTACAAAATGCCTGACGTGCCTGCCACACCAGCATCTACCCTTGTGCGCGCACGCGAGATCGCGCTGCGCGCGGGCCTGCATTATGTTTACACCGGCAACATCCACAACGTCGAAGGCGACACCACGTTCTGCCCCGCGTGCAAGACGCCACTCATCGTGCGCGATTGGTATCAGATCAAAGATTATCGCCTGACCGACACGGGCCACTGCCCGCAATGCCAGACTAAGATCGCCGGACGCTTCCAGCACTTCGAGTTAAGCCAGCAATTTGGGCCCCGGCGTATTCCGGTGGCGATGCACTTGGCCCGCGCTTAAGGAGCCGCCATGACGAATCAAGCGATCAACGAACTGGTCCACATCCCCGATGGCCCGGCCATCATCGAAGGCATGTTGGAAGTGCCGGCGAATGCCCAGGGCATCGTCTTGTTCGCCCACGGCAGCGGCAGCAGCCGCTTGAGTCCACGCAATAATTACGTGGCAAAAGTGCTGCGTCAGGCGGGTATCGGTACCTTGCTGATGGACCTGCTCACCGTGCAAGAAGATAAAACTTATGCGACACGCTTCGATATCGCGCTGCTCACGCGGCGGCTCGGCGTGGCCACCGCCTGGTTGAAACAGGATCCACGCGTGAAAGGATTGCCGCTTGGCTACTTCGGCGCCAGCACCGGCGCGGCGGCAGCCTTGCAAGCAGCCGCGAAAATGGGCGCAGCCATCAGCGCCGTGGTATCACGCGGCGGCCGGCCCGATATGGCAGGCGCAGAAGCCCTACGCCAAGTCGGCGCCCCCACGCTATTGCTGGTAGGCGGTTGGGACGATGTGGTGATCGATCTGAATCAAGCGGCCTATGACGTGATGAGTTGCCAAAAAGAGCTCTCCATCATTCCTGGCGCCACGCATTTATTTGAAGAGCCGGGCACGTTGGAAGAAGTGGCGCGCCAGGCGACGGCTTGGTTTGACCGGCATTTCAAAGCGCAATAACTTTCTCACTACAAGTCAGATCCATGCTGACTGTTTCATAAACTATTCTGGCCTTTTGTAACCACAGCGGCCGCCGTCACCGCACCAGCCACTTTTGACCTTAGTACTGACCTCGCCACTGGACGAATTTTTACTGCATTTTTCGCCAGCCGTTTTAGCGGCTTTCATGTCGCCCTGCTTGGCTTCGTCACACTGCGTTTCATCTTTCTTTTTACTCGATGCCTTGGCATCCGCAGCGTCTGCGAGCAGGTATCCGCTTTGGAGCGTGTTCATGCGGAAAGGGTTATCGTAAGCGTGGGCGATTGGCAATGCGCTCAAGGAAATTGCGCAAGTGGCGCCCAATGCAAAGGTCAAGGTTACTTTTTTATGTTTCATCAAAAGAACTCCTTAATTTCGTTAGGAAAGCTTTGCAATAGCCCGTCATGCCGAGCTTTAATGCGCTGCCAGCATGCCCATTAACCATCGGAAATTCATCACATTTTTATAAAATTTTCGCTCCCCAACTCAATCGCCTCTCCAGCCAGCGCGACAGCTGCGTCAGCGAAAAACAAATCACGAAATACACCGCCGCCACAAATAGAAATATTTCCGCCGGATGCGTCAGCTCGCGGTTGTTTACTTGGGTGGCGATATGCGTCAGCTCGGATACACCGACGATAAAAGCCAGTGAGGTATCCTTGGTCACCGCCACCAACTCATTCACGAATGAAGGAATCATATTGCGCAAGGCCTGCGGCAACACCACATAGGTCATCACCTGCCAGGGTTGAAGCCCGCTGGCCAAAGCTGCTTCGCGCTGCCCAATGGGCACGCTCTCAATCCCCGCGCGCACGATGTGCGCCATGTAGGCCGAAGTGAATAGCGTCAACGCCGCGATCACGGTCCAGTTTTCCGGCACCGGCTGCTTGAACGCCAATGGCAGTAGAAAATACATCCAGAAAATCACCATCAATAGCGGCACGCCACGCATCACGTGAGTGTAGCCGCGCACCAGCCAGCGCAAGGGACGGAACGGCAAGTAACTCGCCACGCCTAACACCACGCCGCCCACCAACGCCAACACGCACGACACCAGCGCCAAATAAAGTGTCAGCGCCACCCCGCCAAACGCACCCTGGGGATAGCGCCCAATCATGAAGTAGGTGAAGTTGTCGGTGATGACGGTGAAATCCATCAGCGCACGCCCCCTGGCCGCAAGTAGTGCTGCTCGTAAGTCGAGACCACGGCGGTGATCGTCAAAGACACCAGCAAGTAAATCAGCGTTGCCACAGTAAAGGCCTCTAGGCCTTTGAAGGCGACGCTCTCGATCTGGCGCGCTTGGAAAGTCAACTCCGCCACACCGATGGTCATGGCCAGCGATGAGTTTTTGGTCGCATTCAAGAATTGCCCGATCAAGGGCGGCACCGTAATGCGCACCGCCTGCGGCAAGATCACGAAACGCATCGCGGCGAGATAGCCCATGCCCTGGCTGCGCGCCGCTTCCATTTGCTCGCGTGGCACCGCGCGGATGCCGGAGCGAATATCTTCCGCGATAAACGCCGAGGTATACACCGTGAGCGCGATCACCGCTGCCACGAATTCGAAAGGCCACTGATTCAGCCAGTCATTCACCGTTTGCGGCAACACTTCATACGCGCCGAAGTACCAAAAGAAAATTTGAATCAACAGCGGCGTGTTGCGGATGAATTCCAGATAAGCCTGCGCCAGCCAGCGCAGCGGTGCGACGGGGCTCATGCGCACGATGGCCACCACCAAACCCAACACAAAGCCCAGCACGCAAGACAGCGCCGCCAACTGCAGCGTAAGTAGCAGGCCTTGCCACAGCCACTCGGCGTAGGCGCCCGAGGCGACTACGCGCCAATCGAATTGGTAGTTGAGCATTGAGTTGTCTTTTAGTGCGGATTTATTGATCTTTACTTAAATCGCGACAGGCATAGTTTTGAGCGCTGCGCGCAATGATTTAGGGCCGGTTATGCCCCGGCGGGGCAGTTCCTTTTTCTTGCTTGTCCAACCAAAAAGAAGGACACCCCCTTTACCGCCCCCTGCGGGGGTTCCCTGCGTTGCTCGCCATGACGGGCGGCTGCGGCATACGATCTTTCGTGCCCGTATGGGCACAGAAAGTCGGAGTCCCCTTGTGGGAAACTCGCGCTACGCGCTCAGACAGTCCTGCCGACACCCCCCGGCATGGCTGCGCTACTCGGCGGTGCAGAGGGGCCTCCAAAAACAAGTCAAAACCGGTGAAGCCTGAATGATTCCTGTCTTTGTCCTGAATTATGTAAAGCTCAATAGTAAGGACTTATTGTTGCTTCCCGATTGTAACCGTTCGAACGCCAGCGTATTGACACCGCGCTTAACCGGGTGGTACTTTGGTGTCACCCTGCATTTAACGGGAGAATGCAATGTCCACCACCACCCTGAAATTGCCGGAAGCGTTGAAGGAACGAGTCACTTCCGCCGCAGAAGCAGCGGGCAAGTCGCCGCACGCTTTCATGGTCGAAGCGATCGCGGCACAGACTGCATTGGCCGAACGGCGCGCGGCCTTCGTGTCATCTGCACACACCGCTGAGCAGGAAGTCGCCGAATACGGCTTGGTGTACGACGCTGACGAGGTCTTTAGCTATCTGCATGACAAGCTCAAGGGCAAGCGCGCCAAACGCCCCAAGACCGTCAAACTCTAACGAATTCACGTGACGCGCCTGGTCTTCTCCCCTCGTGCTCTGCAAGACATCGAGCGATGCGTCGAATTTCTGATTGATGCCGACCCCGGCGCCGCCAGCGCCACGGCAGATTTGCTAATCAATGGACTACGAATTCTCAAAGATCACCCCCTCGTTGGCCGACCTGCAGAACTTGGCTACCGGGAATTACTCATTTCGCGCGGGCGAAGCGGCTATGTGGCCTTATACAAATACGATGTGGAACGGGATGTCGCGATTGTTCTCGCCATTCGGCATCAGCGGGAGAGCGGGTTTCCAGATTAGCGAGTGAGTCTGTGGCTAGCGCGCGATTTTGGCGGCGACGTTCGCTCATGCATGAAATTATCTGCGGCTTACGACTTGCGGGTGGCAGAAATT
>ERZ1292630.5603-Hain-H41-02um-R3-5603-length-10219-cov-5_pt1 | contig 10219 bp, 13 predicted proteins | sample MGYA00564408_ERZ1292630 | MGnify/ENA primary metagenome ERZ1292630 (study PRJEB36523, sample SAMEA6512641) | groundwater metagenome | collected 2019-01-08 | study: AquaDiva: Metagenomics assemblies of 32 groundwater samples
GGTTCTCCAGTAGCTTCCTGGCTGGATTTCAATTCTAAATCATCCATCTCATTCTTGGCTTCATTTACATATATATTTTCAGGATATCTTTTGGCAAATTTCTTTAGACCCATTAAAATGCCCTTTTCTCTATAGTCAGTGTAAATCAATTCGTCTATTCTTGCCTTTGCATCTTTGACATATTTATTGTTAGGATTTTCTTGGATAAATTGCTTATAAGAACTGATACTATCTTCTTCTTTATAAGGTTTAAAATCCAAGAAGTCTATTCTGGATTGAGCTTCTTCCAGGTATATTCCATTGGGACAGCGTTCTAAGTATTTTGCATATGCCTTTTTTGTGTCCTCTTTTTTTGCATCATCAAAATGAATTGCTTCTATACGTTTTTTTGCTTTTTTTACTAATGGATATTTAGGATATTTTTTAATGAAACTTTCTAAAGCTTTTACATTATCCTGGTTTATTGCATCAGCAAACTCTAACTCTTTGATCTTGTCTTGTGCTTCTTGTACAAATTTGCTGTCTGGATAAACTTTCTGGAATTTTTCGTACGATTCAATCGAATCTTCTTGCCGGGCTTTTTGAAAAGCTAATTCTATGATTTTATCAAATACTTTTGTTTGTAAAGTACTGTGAGGAAAATTTTTCAGAAAGTCGTAAAATGATTCGAGCGTGTTTGTATTAATCGCCTTATCAAAATACTTTTTTTCTAATCTTGCTTTTGCTTTTTGTACGTATTTACCATCAGGATAGTTATGTATATACTTTTCATGCGATTCAATAGTATCATCTCTTTTTGCCTGTTCAAAGTCGTTCATCTCTAGTGCTTCTTCTACATCTAAAATGATTTGGTTTTTTTCTTTTTGGTTTGTGCTTAAAAATTCTTCGGCTCGTTCATTTTCTTGATATATATGTGGCGACTCAACATCCTCATTGGCGTGGTTTTTCAAGATGCACAAAAAAAGATTTGATAATAAAATGAAAATTATTAAGTAGACTTTTAATATTTTTTTCATTTTTCTATTGAATTGATTTGAATTAAATATTCTTCAATTTATTATTGCTATGGTGGCACATGAAGGCAAAGATTAAGCGGATTACCATTGTTTTTATACTGACTGTGAGGCAATTACGAGCACTTACCAGTTTTTGTTCTTTCTTTTGAACCGCAGTTTGATCTACAGTTTCCTCAAAAGTTATAATAATAAAAAATATTACACTCCTTGCATGCAACAATGTCAAGCAAATTATCCCATCATAGGTCTCACATTCTCGGACAACCTGTTAAGAACTGAATTGAGCATGATTTAAAGGTCACTGTTTCTGAAAATAGTTCGTTGATAAATCAACAGGTTTGCAAATGTTTCTATTTCTTTTTATAATCTAACGTAATTATTCAGGATTGCCGCTTTTTGCATCACCTGAATAAAACGGTTAGTTTCTTCTTTTTCCTAAATTATTTCGTATCAAAGATGGATTGCGTCTCATATCTAATATGGCAACTACTTCTACGATATCTTTATCTATTTCATAGTAAATAGCAAATGGAAATCTTTTTGAAAGCATTCGATAAAACCCAAACTTTTTTCTATGAATTCCACCATAAAACTTTAAACATTCAAGATCGGAAATCAGACAATCAAAAAAATAATCACCAACACCCTTTCCTTGCAAATCATAAAAAAGTCTTCCTTCTTCCAAATCTACAGTAGTTTCTTTTAAAAGAAATACATCCCGTAGCTTCATTTGTAATTGCCTGCTTTTAAATCCTCCAAGGATATGAATTCAGCTTTCCCTTCTTTAATTTTCCTTCTTCTAGATTCAAGTATATCTTTATGCCATTCTGGTGATTCGATTTCATTTTCTTCATGACACAATGAATCCCATAATTCTTCCATCGCTTGTAAACGCTCAATAATGGACATCTTTTTTATTTCAGTTATCGTCATAATTTATCTCCTTATTTAGACAATGGGTGACCCCACTTAGATAATCCTGTAAAATCTACGATATTATTTCTATTTACACCTTTTGATAACATTTTCTTTGCAATTTCAATCGCTTTTTCTTTGCTCCCTCTTTATTACCTTTTCTTATTACTTCATCGGGTAATCACATTAAATCAAAATATAACAAGTTCTTCTACGGTTTCTGTATAGTAACGGATTTTATAGTATATCTGAATTGTTTCAAGTATATTCTTAATAGTCACCTAGCTGTATAGTATCTTTTATGTAATATTATCCTGATCTGTTAATCATAGGGGACGGGATGGTGAGAGTATCTGAATACTCTTTTACCCTTACCAGATTAGTCAGTAATAGAACCTTTCTATTTTGCATATAAGTTTGCTTCAACATCATGAAGTATACCCCATATTCAATGTCTGGGCCAAATCATTTTGCTCCCCTTATTCTAAGTGTAATTATTAATAGTGGACGGCCAGCCAGATAGTTTCTCCTTCGGGATCAGTCCATTCTACTCTATGTTTCTTGTGAGCGGGTATGTTGATATAGTCGCCGGGTTTCATGACGACTACTTCACTATTACCTTCGAAAAGTAAACCGGCGCTTCCTTTTAGTACTATCGCCCATTCGTCTTTGGCCTGGTCATACCAATATCCTTCCCTGATTGCATGTCCACTGGATACAATTCGCTCTATTTTGAATTGATTTGTTTTGATGATGGTCTCGAAAATCTCCTCAGAAACTTGTTCTGGTATGCCAGAGAATATATTCTTTATATCTATTGTCATTTATTCAATACTGAGCCAATTCTAATAAAATACTGTCCGTTCCCCAAAAGTAGACCAGACGCTTACCGGTCCTGGGATAGGTATGGATTGGACTGATGAATTTAATGCCTTTACCTTTCAGGCTTTGAACTATTCCTTCTATATCTTCAACCTCAAATGCAATATGGCGAAATCCCATCTGGTTTGCCTTACACATATTAGTATCTCGTTCAGATGGCGGAGAAGCGTACTCTATTAATTCCAGATTTGTTTCTGTGCCTGGCAATGACAATGTAACATATCGCGCCCTGACATTCCGTAACCCCACAATAGCGGATATCCATTCTCCTGACAATTCTGATTCGTCTCCTATTGTAAAACCAAGCTGGATAAAAAAAGCCTTTGCCTCATCAAGATTACTGACAACTACATTAATATGATTAATCTTCTTTAACATTTTGTTTATAACATGGATTCCCTGCCAGCCCGACAATGCCCGCCCGTGCCGGTACGGACGGGTCATTCTGGCGGGCGAAAGCGGGGCAATTTTCCTCCCTGCCCGAAGAAACGGTAGGCGGGCCTTTCGGCCCGCCAGGCCAAGCCGTTCGGACTGGGAGGAGTCCAGCAGTAGAAGGACATTACTCACTAATATTTGCTATTGTAATTCCTTTCCAATAGAAAATGCTTGTCCAAGAGTTTTCCCAACTCCGTGATACGTGCGGATTTCAGGAGCGTAAAGAATGGGCATTACTTTATCAATGTCAGGAAGTCCTTTTTCTCCAAGTACAGATTCATCTGCCTTAACGTCCATAATTTCACCGATAAATTGAGTATGTAATCCAATCTCAATGTTGTGAGTCATCCGGCATTCCAATACTAATGGAAATTCCTTCACGTAAGGAGCATCAACCAGTTCACTCTTTACAGGAGTAAGTCCTGTAACAGCAAACTTATCTGTTTTTCTTCCTGTGGCAATTCCAAAATAATCAGCCTCCTTAACGTGCTTTTCAGAAGGGATATTTACAGTAAAAGCTTTTCGTGTCATAATATTGTCATAAGAATAGGTTGCCTTTCTCAGAGATATATTGATGCACACCGGCTTTGAACAGCAAATCCCGCCCCAGGCTACAGTCATTACGTTAGGTTTCCCTTCTCTATCGTATGTTCCTACTATCCAGACAGGTGTGGGGAAGGCCAGTGGTTTTACCCCTAAAGATTTCTTCATGAATTATTCTCCTTTTTGTTTGAGTATTGTTGATGCTCATTGTATTTATAAACCAGCTCAATACCCGCTTCCCTGAACATTTTTTCGGAATCTTCTCCCTGGTGATATTTACGTTCACAAACAACTCTCTTAATACCGCAATTAATAAGAAGCATCGCACACGTCCTGCATGGGGTCATTCTGGTATAAATGGTAGCGCCTGATATCGAAACTCCGATTCTTGCCGCCTGGCAAATGGCATTCTGTTCAGCGTGAACTGTACGCATGCAATGTTCGGTGATCTCGCCATTTTCATGAGTTACCTTTTTGATCTGGTGTCCCGCTTCGTCACAATGTTGAAAACCGGTAGGTGAACCTGCATAACCTGAGACTATGAGCTGCCTGTCTTTTGCAATTACGCAGCCGCTTTTTCCACGGTCACAAGTTGCTCTCTTGGAAATGGCATTTGCCACCTCCATAAAGTAGTCATCCCACGATGGTCTTTTGTCATTATCTTTTTTGCTATTTTGTTCAGCCATACGAATTAAGATACTCTAAAAAAGTGCACCAACTAATTCAGATCAATTTGATGGACAGCAATGATATCGTCTAACTGTTTCAATTCTTCTTGTACCATTTCATCCGCCGGTTGATCAATATTAATAAAGGATACGGCTTCCTGCAGACATGATGTGTTCGATCCCGGTTTATGGGAATTTTCCAGGGTCAATTGCATGCGGGAAATATTTATTTTGTGGTTTCCAAGGATTGAAGTGGCTTTTCCTATCACTCCAGGCCTGTCATAATTATGAAGAACCAGGAGATAGCCGTCCGGTATGACCTCCAGATAAAAGTCGTTAAATCTCACGAATCTATAATTTTTGTTTCCAAATACAGTGCCTGCAATCAGGTTGGTCTGCTTTTCATCGGAAACGGAAAGGGTGATCTTATTGGCAAACTCCTGTACGTGATGCACCACGTTTTCTTCAACCACGATACCCCTGGATTCAGCCAGACTGAGTGCATTCACGAAATTTACCGATGCATCCAGAATGGTATTCAGAAATCCACGTACCAGAGCAGATGTCAGTACTCCTGTGTCATAGTCTGTTACAGAACCTGAGTAACTGATAGTTAATTTCCCGACTTCCGCCTGATTTTCACGGTAAATTTGTCCTTGAAAAGAGCCTAATTTATCACAGAGTTTCAAGTATGGATTAAGCACCTTAATCATTTCGGAACTAATAGATGGACAATTTACCCCGTTGCGTATTTCTCCGGTCCGAAGATAATCTCTAATTTGCTCTGCAACCTGAATAGCAACGTTGACCTGCGCCTCTGCTGTAGAAGCTCCCAAATGGGGCGTGCATATAACACGCTCGTGTTTTAAAAGAGGATTGTCTTTTTGAGGCGGCTCCTCTTCGAATACGTCAATAGCAGCGCCCGCAATCTTACCGGAGTTCAATCCATCCAGGAGAGCAGATTCATTGACAATCCCGCCACGGGCACAATTGATAATGCGAACGCCAGCCTTCATTGTCTGAATGGCTTTCCGGTCAATCAAGTTGTGGGTAGAATCGTTAAGCGGTACGTGGACAGAAATAAAATCGGAACGCTCAAAAAGTGTTTCCCTGGAAACCAGCTCAGTTCCATGTTTTGCGGCGATTTGTTCATTTAAGAACGGGTCAGAAACCATAACTCTCATTCTGAGTCCCTGAGCACGGTCGGCGACGATCTTGCCAATATTGCCGAATCCAATTATGCCAAGGATCTTTCCCGTAATTTCTGTTCCGGTAAATTTTGATTTTTCCCAGGCCCCCTGATGCATACTTTTATCAGCCTGAGGGATATGTCGGGACAGAGACATGAGCATGGCAATAGTATGTTCAGCAGTTGTGGTAGCATTGCCGCTGGGTGTATTGATAACGATAACACCATGTTCTGTAGCGGCGGCACAGTCAATATTGTCAACTCCAATACCGGCTCTTCCAACAATCTTTAGTTTGTTTGCCTCTGCAAGAACCTCCTTAGTAACCTGAGTTGAAGAACGTACGATGAGCGCCTCAACGTCATGGATTTCTTTTTTTAAATCCTCCGGTTTCAGATTCGTTTTATAAATTACATGAATCCCATCAACTGCATTAAGAATATCAATGCCTTCTTGAGATAATTTATCAGATACAAGGACTTTCAACCTTCTTCCTTTCTATATAGAGTGATTATTGAGGCTTGGCATAAAATAAAATAATATAAGCGACAATCGCAATTCGTAAGGCGAGCATTCGTAAGTCTAAAATATTCTTATTCCTACTCAGTTCCCCATACGTTTTCCAGGTATTGCTCCCTGCCTGATCCGGACTTATACATCTTATATCTGACAGGACATTTCTCGTAATGTTTTTGATGGTAATCTTCGGCCCTGTAAAATATGGAGGCAGGGGTAATCTCGGTAACGATTGGGTCGTCATAAATGCCTGATCTTTCCATTTCTTCTTTTGATAATTCGGCTAATTGCTTCTGTTCCTCGCTGTGATAGAAAACGGCAGTTCTATATTGTGTTCCTGCATCGGCGAACTGTTTGTTGAGAGTGGTAGGGTCGATATTCCTCCAGAATACATTGAGTAATTCAGAGTAATTAATCTGTGTTGGATCATACAATATTTCAATGGCCTCTGCATGACCGGTCCCACCGGCACACACCTCTTCATAGGTAGGGTTATCTTTGTGGCCGCCGGTATAGCCTACGGCGGTTGATACCACTCCCTTTAATTCGTCATAGGGATGTTGCATGCACCAGAAGCACCCGCCTGCAAACGTCGCCTTCTCAGTCTTCTTGTTATCCATGTTTGAACCTTTGCTTTCATTATCAGCAAGTGCGAAGCTTATATGTCCGAGTGTGATAAATAAAATTAAAATTATTGAGAATTTATTCATAAGATTCATTTTTTCTTAATATTATTCTTAATTTTTTGTCAAGAGTACAAATGGTTGAGCCAGTCTCTCTGGCCATTATAATAATTGCACTATCAATTAATCCTAAACCCTTACTAAACCATTTATTTTTGCCTGATTCCAACCCCGCTTTTAAAAATATTCCTTGTTCAGAATATTTGGGTAGATTAAGCCAATATTCATTGATTATTTCTCTTTCATGCTTGTTTTTGGCGCCTTGCATTAATTCAGCAAAAATACATTCCATAGCTAGAACTTGACTTTCTTCTAATCGCTCGGATAATTTAAGAAAGTAAGGCTGGCGACCCTTAAAAAATTCAACCCACACAGAAGTATCAACTATAATCATTACCTTCTATTAATCGATCTTATTATTTCGGCAGAAAAATCTCTATGAAATGAGAGGGGGGTTTTGGCAATCTTAGTATTTATCTTATTTATCTTTTGTTGAGCAACCCATTCCCTAAGGGCAATGGTTAAAGATTCAGTAAGATTTTTGCCATCTGTCAGTTTCTTTACGTCTTTAATCAAATCGTCTTGTATTAGTGCGGTTACTTTCATGCTATGGATTTTACGATTATGTATCGTATTTGTCCAAAAAAATCTATTTGACATCTTATAATTATTTTTTGTTTTTATCGGTTTTGCAAGAGATACCTGAAATGTTCAGTATGCAGGTTTTTCAATAGATTAGAGCTGATTTTGGTTGAGGATATTTTTCCTCTTGATTTTAATAAATAGTAGACTAATATAACCGTCAGGTTTCCAAAGCTTCAAAATTAACATATCTCAAAGACATAAATCTATCAATTGATAGATATTCTTTCATAAAAGGTTGAACTGTTTTGCATTGTTATATAGCAGTTGAAATTATTTATCTTTTATTATCATTTTCTGCCTCAAATAGTTTCTATTTATTGATGGACAACCTATTTAACAATTAAGAGCTATTCACCTCACTGGTTGGCAGTGTAATTCAGGGTTTTATAGTGTAAACAATAATGCTTAGCCATTTTACATTTGCAAAATTTAGATTTACCATCAAAGCAGTAGAGGAGATGGCTTTACCGGCATACAAAGGCGCTGTGTTCAGGGGAGGTTTTGGATATGCCTTTAAGAAGATTGTATGTATACAAAGAGCCAGGAAAGAGTGTTCGGAATGTTTGCTTCAAAGAACTTGTGTTTACAGCTACATCTTTGAGACATCTCCGCCTGAAGATACAAAGGTATTGAGGCTATACAGGACAATACCGCATCCTTTTGTCATAGAGCCGCCGCTTAACGGCGACAGGATAGTAAAACAGAATGACAGGCTTACGTTTAATATGATCTTAATCGGCAGAGCGGTTGATTACCTGCCGTACTTTATACTTACATTTACTGAGTTGGGCAAACAGGGGATTGGTAAAAATAGAAGTAAATTCATCCTGGAAAAGATTGAGGCTCTGGACGTAAACGGGGAAGGTAAATCTGTTTATACCTGCGAAGACGGGGTGTTTCAAAACGACTATCCTTTACTGGAGGCTTCACAGTTGAATCAGGCAGAAAGCAATAATGGAAAAAGTCAGATTGAGGTGAAATTCCTGACACCGTTCCGCGTCCGGTTTGACGGGAAGATAACTGACGATATAGAATTTCACGTAATCTTCAGGAATCTCCTTCGCAGGGTGTCATCACTATTATACTTCCACTGTGGCAGAGAGTTGGAATGTGATTATAAGGCATATATTGAAGAGGCCGAGAAAATTAAGACAGTATCGAATGATTTACAGTGGTTTGACTGGGAACGCTATTCCACCAGGCAGAAGCGGAAGATGACACTGGGCGGCGTATTGGGAACTGTGAAATATGAAGGCAACCTTAGACCATTTATGCAAATTCTCAAATTAGGTGAACATATCCATTTGGGTAAAGGAACGAGTTTTGGTTTGGGGAAATATCAAATTTTGGAAATTTTATAATAGATATTTACCGCAGAGGACGCGGAGGTAATGAATTAGGCTCGTCACGGCGAGTGACTTTTAATCTCCCCTCTCTGGAAAGAGGGGAATCACAAAAGATTGAAATTCCTTAACATTAGACTTAAATGCCCAAAGGGCAGACAGCTAATAGCCAGGGGTGAAGCCCCTGGACAGAGAAATAATATATAATCAACCCCAACGGGGTGAAAGAAAAAAGAAAGAGAAAGCTGGCCCACCGCAGAGATCGCGGAGGCTAACAGAGGATAAAACAGAAAAAGTATGCGGAATTTCCCTTTTTTGTTTCTCTGCGCTCTCCGTGCCCTCTGCGGTGAACTATTACAAGAAATAAAATGTATTTATTGGAGTAAAAAGATGCAAAAAGAATATCAAAACTTACTGAAAGATTTTATTCAGATTTTAAAAGAAAGATTTAAAGAAGATATCATTTCCATTGTTCTTTTTGGTTCGGTAGCAAGGGGAAATGCAAAAAAGGAAAGTGATATAGACCTGTGTATTATTATAAATAACCTGCCAAAAAGCCGTTTCCAGCGTAACAGACTTCTTTCCAGACCTTTGGCAGACTTAAGAGAGATGCACTCTTACAAAGAACTTCGAATTAAAGGTTATTTCCCTGATATCTCGCCCATTCTTTACACTCCTGAAGAGATACAGGAAACGAAGCCCATTTTTCTTGACATGGTTGAAGATGGAGAAATCCTTCTGGATAACGGTACATTTCGGGATAAGCTTGACGACATAAAGAGAAGGATGTCAAAGTTAAATTCGAGAAAAATAGTTTGTGAAGATGGAACATGGTACTGGGAGTTAAAACCTGGTATGAAGCTAGGGGAGGTAATTACCTTATGAGAAGCGACCGTATAGGCCTTGCTTATATAAAAGACGCAAAAACTATTTCGGAAGAAGCAAGAGATTCACTCAATAAGGGGCATTACCACAGAACGGTGAGAAAATGCCAGGAATCAGTAGAATTAGCGCTCAAGGGACTATTAAGATTTGTAGGGATAGAATATCCAAAATCCCACAGGGTTGGTGCTATTTTACTGGAATCCTGCCTCAGAGATGAAGTGCCGGTGGACGTCCTGAAAAAAGTGGCAGAAATATCTGACGAACTTGCAAGAGAAAGAGAACCCGCATTCTACGGCACGGAAGAAGGCACTGCAGAAGAGCTCTTTACCGAGTCGGATGCCGGAGATGCATTGGGAATGGTGAGATATGTTTTCGATTTCGTTAACGAACTCTTTAAAAAACATGATTTACTAAAACCCGGTGATTTTCTATGAAAGAAAATGTAATGGTTTCACCTGATTTTACAGGAGACAGATTTGAAGATCGCAGGAGGATTATTCC
>ERZ1292630.2664-Hain-H41-02um-R3-2664-length-16260-cov-8_pt1 | contig 10215 bp, 9 predicted proteins | sample MGYA00564408_ERZ1292630 | MGnify/ENA primary metagenome ERZ1292630 (study PRJEB36523, sample SAMEA6512641) | groundwater metagenome | collected 2019-01-08 | study: AquaDiva: Metagenomics assemblies of 32 groundwater samples
CCTGAACACGCCACTTGTTATCATCGGACTGCTGTTTATCCCAGCGAAACAGGATATTCCCGGTGTGATATTTAACAGTATCCGGCGTAATAAAATTGCCCAGCGGAATCAAGGATGGGATTGAGCCCAACTGATTGGCATGACCCACATTATAGCCGCCTTGTAATGTCCATTGATTGCGGCTATCCAGATTGCCATCGACACGAAAGCCCGACGATAAATCACGCCATTGATCATTAGCTTGTACAGCGGTGTTCCATTGTTGAAATTCTCAACATGCTTACCCTTGGTAAAAAACCGATAACTGACCTGATCGTTAATCCTGCCGCCATGACGCGCACTGATATTTCTTTCCTGAGAACCGCCAATAAAACTGAACTGGGTACCTTGTGTTTCGCTGGCCTTTTTAGTGATGATATTAATGACACCATTAACCGCATTGGCGCCCCACATTGTGCCACCCGGTCCGCGAATCACTTCTATGCGATCAATATCGTCCAGCAGCGTTTCATTCATGTTCCAGAATACCCCCGAAAACAGAGGGGTATAAATGGTTCGTCCATCGATCATGACCAGGAGTTTATTGGCAAAACGGCTATCAAAACCACGAATCGAAACCGCCCAGTTACTGGCATCAACCTGCATCACTTCCAGACCGGGAACACCGCGCAATACTTCAGGCAGGGAAAGTGCGCCGGAACGGCGAATATCATCCTGGGTAATGATATGAACAGCCGCCGCCGTCTTCAATAAGGATTGTGATTTTTTTTCAGCAGAAATGACCTCCATCTGCATCAGCTGCTCCAGATCCATTCGATAGATGTCTTGATTCTTACTGGCTACCGATGGATTTGAGGTCAACATGAATGCCAGCACAAATGCCAGTCGCTCATATAAATATCTCATTTTGATATTGCCCGACATTTTTAGCAGCGCCCGTAAAAACTGATCTATCCGTTTCTGTATAATTATTAATGATCGCTAAAATAGCAGGCCTGACAAGCCAAGCTGTGCTTGACTTAAGTTATGAAATTTTAACAGATATTATCAACTATTCTGGTAAAATCAAGTTGAAAATAAATGCTGCAGTGCTCCTGCTATTGTCGAGCAGGATGAGATTTGCAAAAGATGTGGCCCTCTAATATTTATCCCACTATCGAACATAATTTTAATGAAATATGGTTCTAGCATACTTGGAATAATATTAAGTCTAGGCCTGCTGTTTCTTACTCCTATCGCATATAGCGACGCTTTACCAGAATTTCGCCTGAAGGCTGTTTTCTTATACAACTTCATTGCCTACACCGAATGGCCTGATCATCACATTACAATCAATCTGTGCATATATGGTGACAACTCGTTTGAAAATGAAATTGACGCCTTGAATGAACGAAGTGTTAATGCGCAATAGATCAAGATACATCATAAAACTGATATTGAAAGTTTGCTGGATTGCCAGGTCATTTTCATTTCCAGTTCCGCGATTAATGACGTGAAATCCATCCTGAACTATCTGGATTCAAAACCAATCCTGACGATTGCCGACAGTAAAGATGCGGTACAGCACGGCGTTGTGCTCAACATGAGCGTTGTCAACAACAAAATTTTGTTCGAAGCCAATCAGCAAGCTGCATTACAAAATGGCTTAACCCTGAGTGCCAGATTGCTCCGTTTAGCGACAAAGGTATACCGATAATGAAGAGATCTCCCTTTAAAAGCATCGATGAAATCACGCTGAACGAGCGTTTATTGCACATCAGTCGATTGACGCTCGGCAGTATTCTAAGTATCGTTGCAGTGATTCTGATTATCAGCAGCTTCTCGCTTAATCTCATTGCCTTGGTTAATTCAAGCCAAATTAAGGCAAAAGCCTTTGCTGAGAATATTGCTGCCTCGCTCGTATTTCAAGATCGCGTTTCCGCACAGGAACTACTTAGCTCACTGTCAAATTCTGATGATGTGTTGGCGGCCATTGTTTTTAACGGACAATCGGAAGAATTTGCAAGCTATACGATTAACCAGTCATTCGCGCCAGAGCTACTCATACCTCCCAGTGAAAATTATATGATTGGCCTGACGCACATTAAGCTGATAGAACCCATTTACTTTCAGCAGGAAATACGCGGCCAATTTTATCTGGCCATCAGCCTGGCTGCACTGTATTGGCAAACAATATGGCTGATTCTGGTGATTTTTGTTACGGCATTCTTTGCGATCGTTGTCAGCTACCTCATGTTGCAGCGTTTAAATACTTCTGTGCTGACGCCACTTTCCCAGCTAAGCCTGTTGATTAAACAGGTGTCTGATAAGACTGACTTCAGCCTGCGGGCAAAGCCCAGTCATATCGCTGAAATCAATGCATTGGCCAATGGTTTTAATTTGATGCTGAAACAAATCGAAGAGCGGGATAAATATCTGGCTTCTCAGAGAAATCACCTTGAAATTCTGGTGGATGTCCGAACCATTGAATTACGGGCTGCCAAGGAAGAGGCTGAAGCGGCCAGTCATGCTAAAAGTGAATTTCTTGCGACCATGAGTCATGAAATCCGCACGCCGCTCAACGGCGTTCTGGGTATGAATGAACTGCTGCTAAACAGTAAACTGGAACCACAGCAGAAAATATGGGCAGAATCTGTGCAAATTTCCGGTCAGCACTTACTGGGTGTTATCAATGACATTCTTGATTTCTCCAAGATAGAATCCGGTTATATGAAATTAGAATCGGCCGATTTCGATCTGGTCGATCTGGTGGAAGAAGCCGTGTCCATGTTTGCGCAACAGGCCAGAAACAAGGAATTGGAGCTCGCCATCCAGTTTATGCCTCCCAATACGCCGCTTTATGCGTGTGGCGATCCTTTCCGGCTTCGCCAGGTCATCATCAATCTGATCAGTAATGCAATCAAGTTTACCAGACAGGGAGAGGTCGTCGTTCGTACAACGTTGCAAACACAAACTGACGATATACTGAATGTTCGCATCTGTGTTGAAGATACAGGTATTGGCATCGTACCCGAAGCGTGTGCAAGAATTTTTGAGCAGTTTGCTCAGGCCGATGCCAAAACAACGCGACAATATGGCGGCACCGGTCTGGGCTTGACCATCAGCAAGCATTTAGTAGAATTGATGCATGGCACGATATGGGTTGAAAGTGTTGTTGGCAAAGGAACCAGGTTTTTTATTGATCTCAGCCTGGGCAAAGCAAGCCGACAATTAATCGACCACCCTTCAATCAAAGCCTTCAATGATGTTCGGGTTCTTATAGTAGACGATAACCAGACCAATCGTGAAATTCTGATCAGTCAACTGGAAAATTGGCATATGAAGGTATATTGTGCGCCCAATGGAAATGAGGCGCTGCATATCATGAACCAAGCCGTTGAAAATAATACGCCTTTCCAGTTGGTCATTCTGGATATGCACATGCCAGGCATGGATGGCTTGCAACTGGCGCGTGCCATTAAATCCAGGCCTTACCTGGCAGGTACACGTATCATGATGCTGACGTCTACTTTTGCCAATGCTGAAGAAATCATTCAGCAGGAAACCGGTATTCTGCGTTATATTCATAAACCCATCCGGCAAAAAGACCTGTTTAATGTGATTCGCAATATCCTGTCCACGGCTCCGCTCGATCAACCCAGCACTGATCGCAAGATTACAGTAGCAATCAATACCCTTTTCAAAGATACAGCTGTACTCATTGCAGAAGATAATCCAGTTAATCAACAGGTTGCCAGCGCCATGCTGAATAGCCTGGGATTACGAATAACCCTGGCGAATAATGGCCAGGAAGCGCTCGAGCAGATAAAAAAGGAACATTTCGATTTGGTGCTGATGGATTGCCAGATGCCTGTTCTGGATGGCTACGAAGCTACAGCAATGATTAGACAACTACCTGATGGTCGCGGAAAACATATACCCATTATCGCCATTACAGCCAATGCGATGTCGGACGACCGGCAAAAATGCCTTGATGTCGGCATGAATGACTTTTTATCCAAGCCATTTACATTAACCCAGCTGAAAACAATTATTGAACGCTGGCTGGCTAATTCGAACAGGAATAAAGATCAAACACAGCAGGGAATGCCTTCCAGCATCCTGAAAGAAAGAAACATATCCGATAATTCCGTAATTAACATGAAAAAACTCAATACTTACTGTCAGTTGGATCCCAATGGCGACAATACTTTCTTAAAACGTCTGTTATCTATTTATCTGTCATCCACTCCGGTATACTTTTCGCAGATTGAACAAGCCATACAGATAAGGGATCATAAAACATTAAAGCATGCGGCACATACCTTGAAATCCAGTTCAGTCAATGTTGGTGCGGAAAAGCTTTCTGAAATGTGCCAGCAACTGGAAAATTTTGCGAAGATGCAGCAAGTTGAATTAACGGATGAATTACTGGTTAAAATACGCGCTGAATTTGAGCAGGTGATTAAAACGCTGCAAGAATTACTGACAGCACTGTAAATCACTGAAATTCCACCCTAAAGGAAAATATATGAGGGAAGTGGTTGTTTTAAGCGGAGTACGTACTGCAATCGGCGATTATGGCGGCGCATTTAAAGAAATTCAACCCACCGATCTGGCAGCAAAGGTGGTTCGAGAAGCCGTAACACGGGCTGGAATTGATGCAAATGAAGTGGGGCATCTGGTTTTTGGTAACGTGATCCATAGTGAACCCAAAGACATGTATCTGGCACGGGTCGCCTGCATTCATGGCGGTCTGCCGCAGCATGTAGCTGCCCTGACTTTAAATCGTGTATGCGGCAGCGGCTTGCAGGCAATTATCTCAGCCAGTCAGAATATCCTGCTTAATGATACGGATGTTGCTGTCGCAGGCGGTGCGGAGTCGATGAGTCGCGCCGGATACCTGTTACCGGCATTGCGGTGGGGGCAGCGGATGAACGATGGAGACACAATCGATATGATGGTGGGCGCACTCACCGATCCGTTTGATCGCATACATATGGGCGTTACGGCTGAGAATATTGCCGCACGCTGGCATATAAGCCGCGAAGATCAGGATGCATTTGCCATGGAAAGCCATCGTCGCGCGATCCAGGCCATCAAAAACGGTTATTTTAAAACACAGATATTACCCATTGAAATCACGACGCATAAAGGCACTGCCATTATCGACACGGATGAACATCCGCGTGACAATATCAGCATGGATGCGTTGTCCAAATTGCGCACTGTTTTCCAGAAAGATGGTACGGTCACGGCAGGTAACGCTTCTGGTATCAATGATAGCGCAGCCGCACTTGTTCTGATGGAACGCAGCATTGCCGAGCAACGTGGCCTGGAACCGTTGGCCCGGCTGGTCTCCTATGGGCATGCGGGCGTAGATCCAAATTTTATGGGCATCGGTCCGGTGCTCGCCGTACAGAGTGCCCTGCAGCGCGCAAATCTTAAGATCGATGATATGGACGTGATTGAATCCAACGAAGCGTTTGCAGTTCAGGCCTGTGCGGTCGCAAAGGAATTGCATTTTGATCCCGCAAAAACTAATCCTAACGGTGGTGCTGTCGCATTGGGGCATCCTATTGGCGCAACCGGCAGTATTCTTGCTATTAAGGCGATCTACGAATTACATCGTTGTGGTGGACGGTATGCGCTGGTAACCCTGTGCATTGGTGGCGGTCAAGGTATTGCAGCAATTTTTGAGCGTCTCCCATGAGATCTTTAATCATAAAAACATACAAAGTATGCCTACACTGACCCACTCATCAGCCTGGCTTGCATTAAAAGCCCATCAGCAAGTCATGTCGCAACAACACATGCGGGATTTATTCGCACACGACTTACATCGATTTGATAAATTTTCATTATTATTCAAAGATATTCTGCTAGATTACTCAAAGCAGCCCATCAATGACGAAACGATCTGCCTGTTGCTCGCACTGGCGCGCCAACAGGATATAACCGATTGGATTAACCGGCTATTTCAGGGCGATAGAATAAACAATACTGAAGATCGTGCCGCGCTGCATACAGCACTTCGTGGCGAAAACCCGGTAATCGTTGATGGTGTTGACGTGATGCCTTCCATCAAGCGGGTACTCGAGCAAATGGAGCAATTTACCACCGCAGTCCATCACGGCACCCATCGCGGGTATTCCGGCAAGTCTTTCACCGATGTCGTCAATATCGGCATCGGCGGCTCTGATCTGGGTCCCCTGATGGTCACGGAAGCACTCAAACCCTATCACTTGCCCCATCTTACGGCACACTTTATTTCAAACATTGATGGTGCACATCTGGCAGAAACCTTATGCCATCTGGATCCTGCCACCACACTTTTTGTTATTGCCTCAAAAACATTTACTTCCCTGGAAACCATGACCAATGCGCATTCTGCCCGGACCTGGTTTTTATCCCACGGCGGTTCTGAAGAGGATGTCAGCAAGCATTTTGTCGCGGTATCGGCTAACCCGGAAGCAGCAGAAACCTTTGGTATTCATCCTGATAACTTTTTTCTTTTCTGGGACTGGGTCGGTGGGCGATACTCATTATGGTCCGCCATTGGTTTACCCATTGCATTGACAATCGGCATGGAGAATTTTTATGCGCTGCTGGCCGGGGCAAGAGAGATGGATCAGCATTTTGCAAACACCCCCCTCGAAAAGAATCTGCCAGTCATATTGGGCCTGATCGGCATCTGGCAAATCAATTTTTTTGGCGCCTCAACCCATGCGGTGCTTCCCTATGATCAATCGTTGCACCGCTTTCCCGCCTACCTGCAACAACTGGAAATGGAAAGTAATGGCAAAAATGTTGATCGTGATGGTGCATATATTGATTATGTGACCGGCCCGGTGATATGGGGCGAACCGGGAACCAATGGTCAACATGCTTTCTATCAGATGCTTCACCAAGGCACACAGACCATTTCTGCTGATTTCCTGGCGCCCTGTCAGAGCCATCACCCGGTTGATAACCATCATTTCATGTTACTAGCCAATTTCTTTGCGCAGACTGAAGCATTGATGCGTGGCAAGCCAGGCGATGAAGTACGGGATGAATTGTTATCCCAGAAAAAAACTGACGCCGTGCTGACAAAACTGCTCCCGCACAAAACGTTATCCGGCAATCATGCAACAACAACAATCCTGTTCAAGAAATTGACACAGGAAACACTGGGTTCGCTCATCGCACTCTATGAGCATAAGGTTTTTGTACAAAGCGTCATCTGGAACATCAATCCTTTCGATCAATGGGGCGTAGAATTTGGCAAGCAGCTAGCTGGTAAAATTATGGCTGAACTTAAGCACAAGGATCTGGTTAATTCCCATGATGCTTCCACCAATGGCCTGATCAATTTTTTCAAGGCAAACCAATAAACGATGCGATATTTAATTTTAATTCTATTGTTAATTATCCCAATTGCTGCGCCGGCCGGTACGGAAACAGAAATCCGTCATCTGGAAAAAACAATGGCACGTGTATTGCAAGAATCACAGTTTACTTACCAGCAGTTTTTAATGATCCAGGAATTACGCCGTATCGAAATGCTGGAAGCACCGGTTTTAATACCACCCAATCCACCGGGAAAAAGCATTCCCATTCCAAACCACGCGGATATGAATCGACTCAGGCAGGAAAAGAATGAGCGGATCGAGCAATACACCACGGACTTGAATCGCCTCTACACGCGTTATAAAACACTGGAAAACGAGCGGGAAGTAATTCTTGAACAGATTAAACGCCTGGAACAGAAACCCACTGAAGAATAAAGTGCAATATTGGCAGAACTGTCTTCGTTCATTCGGTTGACTGTGTCGACAACAAATAAGAATAGGCTGTTTTTCTGTTCTTTTTTATCTGATACATATCAATATCGGCGTGTGCTATCAGCGTTTCAATGTCTCCGCCATCCTGCGGAAATAGCGCGACGCCAATACTTGCTCCAATCGTAACACTGCGATCAGAACCCACCTCTATTTCTGCAGTGAATTGTTTCTGTAATTTATTCACGACCTGATCGATCTCATCACGATTTCCATCTTTTATCAGGAGAGTAATGATAAATTCATCTCCGCCCATGCGAACCAGTATATCCTCCTTCCGCACCGTCAACTGCATCCGGCGAGCAATTTCAACCAGCACTTTGTCACCGGCTTCATGACCATGGGTATCATTGATCAACTTGAAGTCATCCAGATCAATCAATAGCACTGCAAGCTGACCCTGATTATTTCTGGCATTTGCCAGCATGATATTGAGCAACTGTTCACCCGCTCGCCGATTAAACAACTGTGTGAGTGCGTCGTGTTGGGCCTCAAAAAGAATACGCTCCATCTGGAAAGTGCGCTCTGTCACATCAACAATCAGCCCCTCAATCAAGTTGTTGCCGCTGTCACTCCTGGCAGTTGAAAATAAACAGTGCACCCAGCGTTCCTCACCATTTATCAAATTACCCAGCCTCAGGTCGCACGCGGTTTGTTTGCCCGCAGCCAGAACTTCCTGCAATATATTTCGCACAACGGCTGGCTCATAAAATAAATCCGGAAAATAGATATTCTGTTTGCCGGATCGCCGTTCTTCCAAAGCAATGCCCGCGATATCTTTAAACGCCTGGTTGACAGAATTCAGACGAAAGCTTCCATCCAATAAAAATATACCGGCACTGGCCTGTTCAAAAATCAGGCGAAAATGTTTTTCCAGACTTTCCACCCGATTACGTAAATATTGTTCCTGTTTTATCGTGGCTCGGGTTGCTTCCAGCAGTTTGTTAATATCATCGACCAGATTACCAATCTCATTATTCCTATGCCCTTTAGGACAATCCAGATTATTGTCATCCCCTGGAACAATGCGATGAAGGTTTGCAGCGATTGACTGAATTGGATACGTTAATACGCGCAGCACCATAATCAGAATTAAAATGGCAATAACCAATATCTGGATAACTAGGATCAGCATCTGTTCAAACGCTGACTTCTGCACGCGCGTATTTAATAACGACTCGTTTAGCTGGATGCGCACTTCCCCGACTTGTTCAGTGGGTGTAAACGGTCCATAAAGCGGGAAACGAAAAACCTCATCGTAATCCGATTGTTCATCCGATGCCACGGTCATGCCACCCTTGCTTGTCAATATCGACCCGGAAATGATGTCATTTCTTGACAGGCTTTCAACAACTTCCCAGGCAAGATCCCTGCTCTCCAGATAGGCAGCAATTTCTGCAGACCGCTGCACCGTAGAAAATAACTGTTCAAGTGCTTTTTTCATTGCAGCCTGTTCTACAGATTGCGTATGCGAATAGGAAATTGCTGAGGCAATCAATGCAAAGATAATGGCTCCTAAGGTCACGATGCGGGAAACTCGAAGATGTAGTTTATTATTCATCGATCGTTATTTTAAAGACAACACTGACCCGATCATTCAGATCAATACTGTCCATATAGCCGATTGCGTTCAAATCTTTCTCAAGAATATCCACTAATCTCATATTATCAGATAGTTGCCTGGGTGGCGAGGCACGGCCTGTAAATAATAATCGTGCCCAGTAGGCGTTGATCGATGCCAATGATTTACCGGTCAGTGATTGATAAAAGGCCACCCGGATTGCTGAATCCATTGGCTGATCGTAAGGAACAAGCTTACTGCCATCAGCCAGCGTTTGTGTGCGCCCCATATAAATATCAATAATCTGCTGTTGTGTCAGTTCTGTTAATTTGCTGTTTGGATTGACAACGACAACAATATCCGCCTGCGCCTGCGCTTGAGCAGAAATCAGCAATATTTGTAAAATCACGACAATCAGGTATCTCATCATTTGAATATGAAATTGAGATTTAAACTGAATGTGTCTAACGTAATGTCTTTATCGAGCGCGGGTTCTTTGAGGATCAGCAACCCCCCGCCATTTTTTCTCACCCAGGTATGATCCCATTGCGCTTTTAACGCCATCTGTGGATTCAAGTCCCACCGTGCGCCCAGAGAAAATGTATTCTGATCAACGAGCGTTCTGTTGAACGCGTTCTGCGTTATTGTTTTTAATCGATCTATTCCAGTAGATGCATCCGGGTCAGCGTTAATATGCAACGGATCATCCAGTGAGCGCGCATAAGACCCCACACTGTAGAGTGTTACAGGTCCAATCCGATGGCCTGCGCTCAAGTAACCTTGTGTCATATTCACACTTGGCCATCTGGAAGCCAGCAATGACCATTCCGATTGAATCAGCCAGGCATTTTT
>ERZ1292630.5606-Hain-H41-02um-R3-5606-length-10215-cov-11_pt1 | contig 10215 bp, 13 predicted proteins | sample MGYA00564408_ERZ1292630 | MGnify/ENA primary metagenome ERZ1292630 (study PRJEB36523, sample SAMEA6512641) | groundwater metagenome | collected 2019-01-08 | study: AquaDiva: Metagenomics assemblies of 32 groundwater samples
GCCCCCTTATTCTCAAGTCGAGCGACGTCCGTGACGCCGATATGAATTTGATACGGTTCCTCAACGCACGAAATTATGCGAGAAGGAGACGGTCTCCTGAGTGCTAAAGCCTTGGCACGCTAGCATAGTGACGGTGAGTTTGCAAGACGCCATGTTGGAATTATGCCCTAGGATCGATAGCTTGCGTTAATACGGACATAGTCAAACGAGAGGTCGGTCGTCCACATATGGGCATGGCGACGACCGTGCCCCAACCCCACGGTGATCGTAAATTCTTTCTGGCGAAAGACTTTCGCAATGCGGCGTTCAGCAACGAGGCCGAGTCCCATTCCGCTCTGTACCATCTGGACTCCGCCAAACCACACATTCAGCTTCGAGGGGGTGATCGGAACCCCGGCTCGTCCGATCGCGGCCATCACACGGCCCCAATTGGCATCCTCGCCGAACAGGGCGGTCTTGACTAAGTTTGAGGTGGCAATGGTTTGGGCAACCTGCCGTGCTTGCGTGATGGAGGCTCCTCCCATCACCTCAATCTTCACCACTTTGGTGACCCCCTCACCGTCGCGACAAATCGCCAGCGCGAGTGCCTGGCAGGCTTCTATTAGGAGCAGCTGGAAGCGACGAAAGGCAGCCGTGCCTTCTTTGATCGTGCGGTTCTCCGCCATGCCGTTTGCCAAGCACAGGACGGTATCGTTGGTGCTCGTATCTCCATCGACCGAGATGCAGTTAAATGACTCATTGGCCGCCAGAGTGAGGGCCTGCTGGAGGGCGCTCCTCGTGATCGATGCGTCGGTGGTGAAATAGCCCAGCATCGTGGCCATGTTGGGGTGGATCATTCCAGAGCCCTTGGCCATCCCGCCGATGGTAATTAAGCGACCGCCGATGGTGTCCTGAAGGACGATGGATTTCGGGCGCAGGTCGGTCGTCATGATCGCCCTGGCAGCATCCGGGCCGCCACGGTCGCTGAGCTGAGTGAGCAGCTGCGGTATGCCCGCAATGATTCGATTGACCGGCAACGCACGACCAATCACGCCGGTGGACCCGATGAATACGTGCTGTGTGGGAATACCTAATTGTCGCGCGACCAGCGCCGCGGTTTTTTTTGCGGCAGCCAATCCTTTGGCGCCGGTACAGGCGTTCGCGTTACCACTGTTGACGAGAATGGCTCGTCCGATTCCCTGGCGCAGGTGCAGGCGATCGACGATGACCGGTGCCGCGACCACCTGATTGAGCGTGAAGACGCCGGCGATGGGCCCGCTGTGTTCTGAAACGACGAGCGCAAGATCGAGCAGGCTTGGTTTCTTGATGCCGCAATGAATGCCGGCTGCGCGGAACCCCTGCGGTGCGGTGATCCCGCGGCGTGGAGATGTGTTTGGTGTTTTCTTGGTCATCATTGTGAAGGCAGTAGTCCTGTTCAAGGTGGATTAAGGATAGGCGGCAGGAGCCGTCAAGCCTGTCTCCTCAGGGAAGCCCAGCATGAGGTTCATGGCTTGAATGGCCTGGCCTGCGGCACCTTTCACAAGATTGTCCAGCGCTGCCACCGTAATGACTGATCCTGCACGGGGGTCTAGGTAGACCCCGATATCGCAATAGTTAGAGCCCTTGATGTAGCGCGGATTCGGCATGATGTCTTCCTGGACTCTGACGAATCGCTCACCATTGTAAAAGGTTCGATACAGCATGCGTAGGTCCGCCAGCGCCATGGGATGCTTCAATCTGCAGTAGGCGGTGCTCAAGATGCCGCGGTTCATTGGTACGAGGTGCGGAGTGAAGGTCACGATCGGCTGTGCGGCCACCGTTCCCGATGGCGTAGATGCGCGTCGAATCAACCCACCGAGTTCTTGTTCAATCTCAGGGATATGGCGGTGTTGCCCGATCTTGTAAGGCTCCAAGGATTCATGGGCTTCCGGGAAATGGTAGGGGAGAGCCGGACTTCGCCCCGCGCCAGAAATGCCTGATTTCGCATCGATGACCACGCTCTGCGGCTGGACCAGATCCTGGGCGAACAGCGGGGCCAATTGCAGAATGGCCGCTGTCGGGTAACAGCCGGGCGAGGCGACCAACTTTGATTTGGCGATGGCGGCGCGGTGCAATTCCGGGAGTCCGTAGACTGCGTTCTTCAGCAAGGTAGCGTAGGTGTGCGGGGTCTTGTACCACTGCTCGTAGACGGCTGGATCCTTGAGCCGATAATCGGCGCTGAGGTCCACGACAAATTTGTTGGTTTTGAGGCAGACGGAGACCGGCTCCAATGACTTGGTATGGGGAAGAGCCAAGAAGACGGCGTCTACTTGGTCCGCTAGGGCTTCGGGTGAGAGTGCTTGGAACGAGAGCGAGACGATCCCTGTCAGACTGGGGAATACCGCTGCCACGGGAGTCCCGGCGGATTTCTCAGATGTAACGGCGTGGAGTTCGAAATAAGGGTGGAGTGCTGCCAGGCGGACGAGTTCCGCTCCGGCATATCCGCTGGCTCCTGCAATCGCGACGCGTATCTTTTTCATCGCCCTCACCTACTGCGCACCCCACAGGCACAAAAAAAGGGAAGGCATGGAGCCTTCCCTTTTTCTGACTGTGGCTCCGATGTTTATCGCTTCGAGTACTGGAACCGCTTTCTCGCGCCCTTCTGTCCGTACTTCTTTCGCTCTTTGACGCGAGAGTCCCGTGTCAGCAAGCCTTCCTTCTTCAGAGGCGTACGAAGGGGCAGGTTCAGTACCACCAGCGCACGTGCAATCGCATGACGCAGGGCGCCGGCTTGTCCGACCTGCCCGCCGCCGTGTACCGTGGCCTTGATCGAGTACTGTCCGACGACGCCGCCGATTTCGAGCGGGAACTGAATGATCTGCCGCAAGGTCAGCCGCGGGAAGGCTTGCTCGATCGGTTGATCGTTGATCGTAATGTCGCCTGCCGTCCCGGTGACCCAGGCTCTGGCAATCGCGCACTTGCGTCGTCCGGTTGCATATTGAGTTACTGCTGCCATGCTACAACGTCTCCTTCTTCGCTCGCGGTGATGATTGATTACAGGGTAATCGGTTCCGGTCCTTGAGCCTGGTGCGGATGAACGGGCCCGACATAGACGCGGAGTTTTTTTGCCATCTGATTCCCCAGGGGGGTCTTGGGGAGCATGCCCTCAATCGCCTTCGTCAAGAGTATCGTGGGGTCTTTTCGGAAGACATGCTGCGCCGTCGCGGTCTTGAGTCCGCCTGGGAACCCGGTATGGTGACGATAGAGTTTCGTGGTCATCTTGTCGCCGGTCAGATGGATCTTCTCAGCATTCACGATCACGATATGGTCGCCCATGTCGACATTGGGGGTAAAGGTCGGCCGATGTTTGCCGCGTAACATTCCGGCGACGCGGGCTGCCAAACGGCCCAGCGTTTTTCCCTCTGCGTCCACGAGGTACCACTTTTCCTGCACGTCCAAGGGTTTTTGTAAGTAGGTCGACATTGTTCTTCCGTGCTCCTTCGCTAACGAGTGAATCAGGTTTCCTGTACTTCCGGTGTGCCGATATTCTTCGACTCGAGTTTTGCCAGCCAGGCGTCGAGATTCGTGGTGCTCCGCCGTGTCAACACGTCCTGGGTGATGTAGATCGGGCAATGAGCCCGCAGCGCCAACGAAATCGCATCGCTGGGCCTGGCATCGATCGTTCGCTCTACGCCTTTGTTGGCGACATATACCGTCGCGTAATAGGTGCTGCTTTTGACGTCCGCAATGACGACGCGCTGGATCGTGACGTTCAAGTGTTCGGCGAAACTCTTGATTAAGTCATGGCTCATTGGGCGTGGCGTGATCATGGTATCGAGCGCTAGCTTAATGGCATTGCCTTCCGCCGCACCGACCCAGATCGGGAAGGTATCGAGGACACCGTCCTGTCTCGCCAGGACGACAATTCTCGTGTCGGTGTTGGCCTCCTCGAGAATGCGGTCCACCCGGTATTCAACCAGGCTTTGCTCTTTGGGTGGATTGACGGTGCTCATTTTTATCAGGAGTCCAGTTTGCCGAAATCTTCCGGCTTAAGATTTTCCAACCACTGTTCGAGTTCCTCGGAGCTTTGCTTCGTGATCACTGTGTCGTTGGCAAACACCGGCGCATTGCACCGAAGTGCGAGCGCGATGGCATCGCTGGGCCTGGCATCGACGGTGTACTCTGAATCTTCGTACATCAAATGAATCTTCGCAAAGTACGTGTGCTCGGACAGATCCGTAATGACCACGCTGATGACTTTCGCGTTGTAGGCATCGAGGAACGACTTCATGAAGTCATGTGTCATCGGCCGAGGGGGCGTGACGTTTTCCATTGCCATGCTGATCGCACCGGCTTCCGATTTCCCAACCCAAATGGGGAGCATGTCAGAATGTTCTTCGTCGCGGAGCACCACGATATACGCGTTATTATAGGGGTCGAACATCAACCCTTTTATGTGCATCTGTGTAATCACGACAAACCGGTTCCTCTTCCTCGCTTTTAGGGTCGTGAGGAGATGTTGATCATCCTGGTGGATGGACCAAGAAGTGAGGAACTTAGCATTTCTGAAACAGGCCTGTCAACGAAGCCTGCGAGATCGCTGGAGAAATTCATGGAAGGCTCTGGTCATGACAGACCTCGCTGGAAACCCCGCGGCCCAGCGAGGGGCCGTTAGGCTTAGGCTTGTGGGCGAAAGTTTTGATCGATCTTTGCGGTGTCAATTTGCTCGCCGAGCTTCAGGAACGCTTTCATCTGCTTCTTGACGAGTTCTCTGCCGCTTTCCTCTCCCAGATTGACCTGGTACTCGTTGATGACCATGACGCGCATGCCTTCCCATTTTTTCCAGCAGGGCTTGCAGACTTTGGCCTTGATCTCGGCTTCGAGCTTCCCCATGAAGAGGGGGTCTGTAATAACTTCTCCTGCTTGTCCGCACGTGACGCACTGAAGGTCTGCCATGGTCTAAGGATCCTCCTGCACAGATTTATGAAGTGAGTGGGAACCCTGAATTGTAGCACTGCGTTCATGCGTAAGAAAAGAGGGGGGGATTGATTGACCCTCACATGGCTTCGTGTTAAGAAGGTGCGGCACTTTATCTTAGAAGTAGGTATGGGCTGTGCCCGGATGGCGGAACTGGCAGACGCGCCGGACTCAAAATCCGGTTCTCGTAAGAGAGTGGGAGTTCGACCCTCCCTCTGGGCACCATCAGTTGAAGCGGGGCAGGGAGTGTATGGATTTTTCGCAGTTCGTTAAATCGGTCGATCATGCGTGAATCAATAGCAAATTCATCACAATCATGCCCCTTGACATGTCTGAATGGGTGGCCTATAGTCCGCGCCGTAGAGTGATGAAAAAGCTTCAACCTGATCAAGTTGGTCCCATCTTGTTGTCCGTCATTTCACTTCATTCTCTAATCTCACCAAGGAGGCAGCACATGCGTAAAGTGTTGGCACTAGGAACGGCAATTCTTTTTGTCGGTTCCGTGGGTGTGTCAATCGCTCAGGAGCGCTTGCAATCTAACCAATCCGGGTTGGGCGTGGGCGAAGGAGTTGGTGATGTATCGGGGTCGAGCACCCGAGTGACCACCTTCGATCGAAGCAGCTTCCTCGATCGGTTGTCGCAGGCGGAAACCATTTATGGCCGCGTGATTGGCCTCGATCTGCCGGCTAAGAAAATGCATCTTGAGGGCGGTGGCAGCTCTCACGACGAGGGTCGTGCAGGCGGTGGTGCGATGAACTACCGCACGGTGTATTTTGATGACAAGACCAACTTTGATCAGATTCGTATTCTTGAGTCTGGTGACGATGTGACCATTCAGGCGTACGAGGAAACGAGTGCGGCGCAGCCATTCGGCACGGGCCGGAAGGTTGTCCGTGAGATCACTGTGATGCGTGGCAATGAGCGACTGGCCGGTTTCGGCGGACTCGGGCAGCGCCCGAATCCAGGGACCGAGCGTGGGATTAACACGAACAGTGGTGGTATCACCGGTGGCATTGGTGGTGCAGTGCTGCCAGGGAAGATCGATTCCGGTATTACCAGCCCGGTTGGTGAATATACCGGTGCCGCTCCCTGCTGGCAGTGTGAACCGCAGCCGGGATGGGGCAATGCAGTCGGCAACAAGTCAGACTATGGAACGGACTACACCAAGCCAAACTTGGTCAAGGGTCTGAACTAAGTCGAGACACATTCCGTGAGGGTGTGAGAAGGGGCAGCGTTTCGCTGCCCCTTCTTTTTTTGCGTACATTCTGTCGTTGCAATATCTGCAGTGCTTGCGAGGTCCTCGACCCCTTGTTAGAATTTGCGCCCAGCCAGCGCGGTGAAAACAGTCAAGGCTGTTGCGGGGGGGGGCGTGGCCGGAAATAGAGAGGAAAATGCGACTGTGACTGGTCAGCCAGATGCTGAGTTGGATTTACGGGGAGTGATTTGCCCCTATAACTTTGTCAAAACAAAGTTGAAGTTGGAAACGATGGAACAGGGACAGGTTCTTTCAGTGCTATTGGATGATGGTGATCCGATTCAGAATGTCCCTCGCAGTGTGAGTAATGAGGGGCACATCATCCTTTCGCAAGATCGCATCGAAGGCTCCTATCGAGTGCTCATCCGCCGCCGTGAAGACGCGTAGCGCGGGGCATTTCTCTTTTCATTTTTGGTTTGCGATCTTCCCGTATACCCTTCAATGACGACCGTTACCGCTGAGTCCTTCTGCACTTGTCCGATCTCCTTGAGTAGCACATCAGGCATTCCGTGAGAGAGGGTCTCATCGCGCGTTGTGAGATTCATGGCGATAGCAACCTGTCTGGTGGGGAGTATCTGTACCAGGATTTTCAGTAGCCTTGTGAGGGATTCTGGATCCACATAGAAGGCGAGGGTTTTTCGTTCTTTACGGAATTGGGAGAGGTATTGTGTGAGACGACGACTGGTTGAGGGAAGATGTCCCTCAAAGATGATCGCATCGCCAGGAAACCCGGAGATCGCTATCGCTGCCGTCATGGCAGAGGGGCCGGGGATGGCCTTGACCGGGATTCCCGCTTGATGGGCAGCAGCCACAAACAGGCTGCCTGGGTCGTAGATGACTGGGGTGCCGTTGTCTGAGACGAGGGCGACATCCTGTCCCTGCGTGAGTCGATGTAGAAGGAGTAGTACTTTCTCGTGGCGATTGAGCGGGCCGTAGCTCGTGATAGTGGCGGTGATGCCATGATGGGCCAGGAGCATTTGGGTCACGCGAGGGTCTTCTGACGCAATGACCGAAACGCGGCGCAGCGTCGCAAGAGCCCGAAGAGTGATGTCATCAGGGTGGCCAATCGGCGTACTGACAATGTAGAGGGTGCCGGGGGAACGAGACGTGGCTGTCCGGCCTTCTATTTCGCGATCGTTTGGTTGACTCCCATCGCGCGCCATCGATATAATTCCTCGTTTCATGCCTGTCTGTTTGTCCTGAAAAGTTGAGAGGATAGACCTCTATGGCCGCCATGTTTTTCGTGGTGACGATGGCCCTGTATTTTGCGGCCACCGTTTCCTTTCTTGCCTACTTACTCTGGCCTTCGGAAGCCCTGTCAAAAGTCTCGCTTGGTATGACGGCGATCGGCTTTGCTTCACACACGATTGCGTTGGTGGCGCGAATGGTCGGAGCGACAGATGTCTCGCCGCCAGGGTTCCATGAAGCCCTGTCATTTTTTTCCTGGATGCTGATTCTGGTCTTCCTTGCCGTGGAGTTTCGCCATCGTCTGCATGTGCTGGGTTCGTTCATCGTCCCGTTGGCGCTGGTCTCGCTGGTCTCTGCCGCGGCATTGCCGGAAACCGCTCCGACATTGAATCCGGTGTTTCGAACGCTATGGGTCCATGTCACGCTGAGCATGCTCGGTACCGTGGGGTTTGCCGTGGCCTTTGTGGCTGGTGTCATGTATCTGATTCAGGACGGACTTCTCAAGTCCAAACGATTTAATGTGCTCTATGCAAAGTTGCCCGCCCTTGATTTTCTCGACCATCTGAACCAACAGTCGATCGTGACGGGGTTTCCGCTGCTGACGCTCGGCATCATTACCGGTGCGCTATCCGCTGAGTTTTCTCGGGGGTCGTATCTGAACTGGAATCCAGAACAAACATGGGCGTTGGTGACGTGGGTGTTCTACTTCGCCGTGCTGATGGGACGACTGACGCTGGGCTGGAGAGCCAAACGAGCGGCCTATTTGACGATTATTGGATTTGCGGGGGTGGTTCTGACCCTCATTGGCGTGGTCCTTAAGAGTCATGGACCGGTGTCTTGAGATGCATATTGTCGTCGTCGGTTTGAGCCATAAAACCGCCCCGGTGGAAATCCGTGAGAAGCTCGCGGTTCCTGAGAGCCGGATGGGCGAAGCCCTGACCCGTCTCTGTTCGTACCAAGGGGTGCGGGAAGGGATAGTACTGTCGACCTGCAATCGTGTCGAGGTTTATGCCGTCGTGGATGAGATTGAAGCAGGGTATGGGCGCATCCAGGAATTCCTGGCCGATGCCCACATGTCGTTGTCTTCGGAGCAATTGACTCCCCATCTGTACTGGCACCAAGGGGATCGGGCGATCAGCCATTTGTTTCGGGTGGCCTCCAGTCTCGACTCCATGATCGTCGGCGAGTCGCAGATTCTGGGGCAGATTAAAGATGCGTTTGAAGCCGCACTCACTCACAAGGCGACCGGCATCATTCTGAACAAGGTCGTGAAGAAGGCGATCTCTGTCGCCAAACGCGTGCGGACGGAGACGAAGATTGCCGAGATGGCGGTGTCGGTCAGCTATGCCGCGGTCGAACTGGCCAAGAAGATCTTCTCGGATTTAAGCGAGAAGACGGTGTTGTTAGTGGGGGCGGGGGAGATGGCCAAGCTGGCGGCAAGACATTTTATTGCCAGCGGTGTTCGGCATGTGCGAGTGACGACCAGAAATCCGCAGCATGGGTTGGAATTGGCTGATCGGTTTGGCGGTACCGCGGTTCCCTTTGAACAGTTTCGGGAGGACATGGCGTCCGCCGATATTGTCTTGGTGTCGACCGGTGCCGCGCATTATCTCGTGAGCGAGGATGACGTGCAGCGCTCTGTCAAGCAACGGATGAATCGTCCGATGTTCTTGATCGACATCTCAGTCCCGCGCAATATCGATCCGGCTGTGCGTCATGTGGATAATGCATTCCTTTTCGACATCGACGATTTGAAAGCACGGGTTGAACAGAATCGCGGAGGACGCTTACAGGAGGCTGAGAAGGCTGAACGGATGGTGGTGGATGAAGTCGGGATTGTCCGGCAATGGCTCCAGTCGCTCGAAGTGACCCCCACCATCATGGCCCTCCGTACACGGGCCGATGACATCAAGCGAGCGGAGGTCGAGAAGACCCTGGGGCGATTGGCGAATCTGTCCGCGTCGGAGCGTGAATTGGTCGAGGCGATGGCGTCGTCGATCGTGAACAAACTCATTCACAATACGATGGTGACGCTCAAGGCTGAGGTGAACTCCTCGGAGGGGGCTGCCTTCGTCGAGGCGGCAAGACGGTTTTTCAGCCTCGGGGACCCTGCCGTTTCCAATGTCAACGGAAGTACCTCCTCTGCGTCGGAGGCCGGTCATTTGGTACAGAAAGATATCCAGGATATCGAAGAAACGATACCGAGAGCTGGTTCCAAGACGCCGGATCATTGAATGTGCCATTTGTATGGGAATCACCCGCAAGGGGCCGAAACTATTTACCTGTCCCAAGTGTCAAAAGACGTACCTGGGGCATGATCCATTACCCGATTGTCCGGCCTGTGGGTTCGATTATCGGGAGCGGGAAGAGTTCCGGTGGGATGTGCTCGTGTATCTCTTGTCGATTCTTGGTTTAATCAGTTTCCTGCTGGTCTCGTCTTCCTATCGGAGTTTCGTTAGCGGGACTCTGTCCAGCGAAACTTCACGGGCGGACCGCGACGGTTCGGAGAAACTCCCGGGCAGCGAACGGTCCGCGACGTTTCACACCCCGTATCATGATGTGAGTCGGTGAAAGGGAGCCATGTCGAAAGTCAGTAATGAACGATCGAACATCGTGCTTGGAACGCGCGGCAGTAAGCTGGCGGTGCAGCAGAGCGAGTGGGTGCAGGCACAGTTGTACGCGCTGGCTCCGCATGTGACGGTCACGTTGCGGCGGATCCAGACATCGGGAGACAAGATTCTTGACGTCCCGCTGGCTCAAATCGGCGGGAAGGGACTCTTTGTCAAGGAGATCGAGGAAGCGCTGTTGAGCGGTGAGATCGATCTGGCGGTGCATAG
>ERZ1292630.5607-Hain-H41-02um-R3-5607-length-10215-cov-7_pt1 | contig 10215 bp, 8 predicted proteins | sample MGYA00564408_ERZ1292630 | MGnify/ENA primary metagenome ERZ1292630 (study PRJEB36523, sample SAMEA6512641) | groundwater metagenome | collected 2019-01-08 | study: AquaDiva: Metagenomics assemblies of 32 groundwater samples
CTCTCTCTCTCTCTCTCTCTCTCTCTCTCCCTCTCTTTGTCTCTCTCTCAACTCCGCGTGTCAACACACAGCCACACAACATTTTATTCGACGTCGTACGACCCTCCGCGACGTCGTGAGTAGGGGTTGTCAAGTCGATCAACCACCTCTGCCTTTTCACCGCCACAAAACAAATTAACGGAAGGGTTCACAGAAACAGGAAACCTCGCACAGGTCTTTGACGGGTAGGAAACAAATGCATGTACCATCTGACAATTGGGGAGTTGGCTTCATAAGGGAAAAAAAAGCCGTGAAGAGGCGGTGGGATTTTCAGAACAAACAAGAAAGAGTGGGACAAACAGGTGGCGATCACTACCACGATGGGCTGCTGCGCGTCCGCCCGGGCCACCATTCGTCCGCCTCCGCCACCGGACCAGTCCTCGGGCGAATCCAGCTGGTCCGATGCTGCTTCGAGCGAAGAGGACGAAGCCTGCCTTGCTCGCGTCAAAAAGGCACGTAGCACGAAGCGGCGAGAGGCACTGCGGCTCGCGGCCGCGCAACGTAGGGCCGCGAGGCAAGACGCGGCTGCAAGTTTGGGTGGTGCCATGGCGGCGATGAGTGATGGGGAGGAGGAGCGCTCCTCCTCCTCGAGCTACGACGGGCTTCTGCCGGGCTTCACGCTTGCCCACCGCCGGGACGCGCAGGCGGCGTTTTGGGGCCTCGGCGTGGACAAATGGAAAGAGTGCATCGACGTGCACCACTGGCCGGCCGGCGGCCGCTTCACGTATGATCTATGCTTGCATAACGGCAATGGGTTCAAGCGAGAATACGGCTACCTCGCCTCCATCCACGCGGCGTGGTGCGTCGCGGCGGGTGCGATGGGCGTCGTCAGCGTTTGGCCACTCCCCAGCCGCACGACGGCATCAACGACATCAACGACGACCGCAGCACCGCCTCCTCCACATCAAAACGTCCCCCGCGAGGATACCGATCCCCACTCCCTTTCTAATGCGGGTAAGAACGGATCCGTGACGACGACGACCACGGCATCGGGAGCCGGTTCTGGACCTCAGCCGCACGGTGGAGTGCATGGTGGCGCCCCGCGGAGGGCGCTCCTCGCCTGTGGTCCCGACCTATGGCTCGAGCTCCATGATCGCGCCATGGGCCACCCGGGCAACGATTTTTTGAACGGCCGCTTCCGTCACCTGGGACAAGGGAACCGCGCCTACGTGGCCTTCACCTTTCCCGGATGCAAGCGAAAAAACGCCGCGTCGGAGGAGGGAGAAGGGACGGGGATGACCGACGTCGCCATCGCGGAGTTCAAACGCATGCCACGGCAGCTTTGTTATCTGGAAAAGTCCGACGACAAGCACTACGCCGGGATGCGGAGCATGCCGCCTGTCAAGCGGAAAACCATGCGCAACTACCTTCGGCGCTACATGCACGAGTGCTACTCGAGCCTCGTCGCCGCGAAGCAGCGTGCCGCGGAACTCAAAGACAAAGTACGGCAAACACCGACGACGACGACAACTACGGCCGCCGCAGGTGTCGTCACCGCTTCGGCGGCGTCGTGCCACAACGTCATGGAGTTGTTCGAGCCTCTTTCGGAGGAGGATATGACAAAGGCGGCGACGCGCGACCCCATTCAGGACGATCGCTCGCCACCACGGCGACTTCTCTCTGGCCTCGCCGCGTCGCACGGCATCGACTCCGTGACGCTCGTCGGCCTCTTGCGTCCCATTGCGACGCTGCAAATTCGCTTGTCTCGCATCGAACCCAGCCGCGATGGCAATACGAGGACGATGGTGGTGCTCGTCAACAAGCTGCTCTGTGAGGCGGGGCTGCACCCGTGCATCTTTCAATGGCCGGACGGGGCCGCCTTGGTGGCGCTCTCGACTTGGGTCGAGGAGCTGCAAGTCGGGATGCAGCGCTGGGAGTGGGCACGCCAGACGTACTTGGCCTTACCCCCGCCTTGCGAGGAGGGGCACATCGCGGAAACGCCCGACGAGCAGAAAGGCCGCACCAAGCGGTCTCCCTTGAGGGGAACCGATTGGCAGGTTGCCTTCTTGAAACTTCACGACACCCCGTTGCTAGTCGACGTCGTCGACTCCGTGAATCATGGCGGAGCCTCGGCGGGGGCACCGTCTACCGAGGAGGACGCGCATCGTACGTTGCCGAGGACCGCCAAGGTCACCTCGTCGTCGTCGACGTCCTCTGGAGTTGTCGTGCTTCCCGCCAAGCTGAGCGCGGGGCTCACCGGGCCGGACATGCTTTGGGTACCGGCCGACTTATTGACCGCCTCCACGATGGACTTCACGCCGCCTCCGCAAGAGGCGTTTCGGTGCCCCGTCGCCCCGCCCAAAGAGAGCCGTCAATCGAACGCCTATTTCACCAATTGATCGAGGCTCGTTCGGAAACGGAGAATGGAGGAAGTGGGGGGTATCATCGAGTAACCCCCCGTTTCGACTCTCTCGCAATGAGAGAGGGTATCACGACGCCACCCAACATTTAATGAAGTGGAGGAAAAAATCCGCTGCAAAGTGGTTCCCCCCAGCCCGCCCTGTTCGTACAGTTTTCACTGTATCGGCAAATCGCACCACGCCATCCCATATATCCTTTCTTTTTTCTCTTGGTCGCTTGTAACAGCATATCCGATGCCCTTCTCGTTCACGCTCTTACAGCTGATCGTCTGCGGCGTGCTGTGGTTCGGCGGACCCGACGGCGTGATCGGCGGTGAGATGCACCCCACCCCGTACTCCAAGGCACCGTACGACGTGCTCGAGGAACCCTTCGAAGAGTCCAATCGCGTCGTCGAACTGACCGACGAAACGTTCCTGAATGTGCTGCTGACCATCGAAAACGTCACGGCGCAGCGGATTGCGAGAAAAGTGGATCGCTGGGCGCGCGCTCCTGCGAGCGACCCAAAGCGGTCCTCGTTGCTGTTTTCCCCGACGGCGCTCGATGCGGACGCGCCCCCGCCGCCCCCCACGTGGTTCGTCATGTTCTACGCGCCCTGGTGTGGTCATTGTCAGAAAGTTATGCCTGAGTTCTTCGAAGCGTCGAACGTCATCGCCCAGGAAAGTGCCAAGCACAGCGACAACATGGCGAGGCAGGCGAAGGGCCTTCCCATGGTCCGTCAAGGCGCGCGCTTCGCCATTGTCGACGCCACCAAACACGTTCAAGTGGCGAACGCGTTCGACGTGCGCTCGTTTCCTAAATTTGGATATGTCGCTAAGGGCCATTTCTACCAACACGACAGTGGGCAACGCTTCAAAGAGCACTTCGTGTTCGTCGGCCGCTTTCTCTACTTTGGTTCGGTTCTCGGCTTCGTAAACGATCTGAAGGCAGCCACCGTCGCGGCGCTGCGGACGGGAATGACCACCGACCCCCCACGAGTGGCGATATTACTTCACGTGGATCAGCCAGCGACGGATCGCGACATCGCGGCGGGGAGCCATGGCGCGGAGGACGCTGCTTCCAGCAATGGTGCAAGTGGAGGATCCGTGACGACCGCGACGAGGCGACGACGCAAGCCCACCGGTATCGTGGGAGACGTGACGAGCAACGTCTTCTTCAATCTTCCGAATCGAATGCGATCTACCAACACGCTACGCGACGTGAAGGCGTTGCTGGCCGAGGACGGCGGGGGGGAGGAGTTCCTCAACCGCGCCATGTTGCAGCGGTACGTCCCGCAACCCACGGCGTTGGACGTTCTCCTCATGAGCTCTATCTCCTACGGGCACGTGTCCTTTTTCGTGTATCCGTTTCCAAGCCCTTTTCCCAAGGGTAAACGTGGCACGCTATCCGACGCCGATGCCAGCTTCGTGTCGGCGGTCGACCTGGCGCTGGAGCGGGCGTCGCGCAGCCGTGACGGCGTGGCCATGGTCGCCATGTCAGATGAGGAGGACTTAGGCGGCGCCATTCCCTTTGAGGGTTCGTGGCGTGCCACGGGACCTTGCGAGCTGGCACGCTTCGTCCACGCCGGGAAAAAGGGGGGCAAAAAGGGGCGCCTCCGCCGAAACAGCAACTTGAAGGCTCATGTTGAGACGAAGGACGCCGACGATGAGAGCGGAGAGGAAGGAGAGGGGGGAGAAGCCGGTCGAACTGAGGGGGATGCGGCTGGGTCAACGACGACGACGGCGGCGGATCTCTCGACGACGGCGGTCACCAGTCGCTTCATTCGTGACGTGCTGGTGCCGCATTGCCCCACGAGCGCCGCCAAGTTTGTGTTTCACCACGCGCTGTTTCCTGTCGAAATCGTCACGACGGACACCTTCCGACCCTTAGTTGACGGCAAGTTGGCCGTCTTCGCAGTGGCCTACGCGACGACAGAGTGGCTAAGCCAAAAAGGGCTCGCTTCGACGCTGGGACTGTCCTCCATGTACGCGCTGGAATCGTCACCGACGCACCTCACCGCGAAAAACACGTTGCTGCGCGTCGTGCAGCGCCACCACCACCACAGCTCCTTCTTGGACGATCCGAACATTCCCTCCTCTTCCTCCTCCTCCGAGAAGGACGATGATGATGATGTGGCGACGCCGCGGTTGGCGCCGTCTCCTCCGTCCCAACCGCAACATTTTGAATTTCGCTTCGGCGTCATGGATGGGACAATCTACGCGGAGGCGATCAAAGAGTGGTTGGGGCCCAACTATGTTGAAGGTCGCCCGGAAATATTCATCTATGACGGGCGACGCGAGAATTTTATTTTTTACAACCGATCACTCTTTGAGGGGCTTGTGGATGCCGCGTGGGGATCAGACGTCGAGAGGCAGCAACAAGCTGTTCGCGAGGTCGGTGAAGGCATCATCCCGCCGAAGGATCAGCTCGTGTTCCGCGTCGAAGCACTCCTCCGTCAGATTCGGTCCGGCGACCTGCAATCGATCCCTGCCTCGTTCATCGGACGCATCATCGCGTGGATCCCTTACGCGCGGGAAATGCAAGACCGCATCGGCATCGACGATGACTACTCCTTTCTGATGATCGCCGGCACGGTGCTGCTCATGCTCGTCGTGCTACCTTTGTCAATCTTCCGGGGACCTGCCACGGGGGGACCACCGGCGCCTTCTGACAATCGTTGCGGCGTTCGGCGAGTTCCAGGAGGATCGCTCTCTCCTTCCGAGTCGCCCGTTTATGCCACTGCCCAGTCTGAAGTTCACGGAACGGCAATGGCGTCAGAAACCGGCGGTGTTCGACGTCGACCTGCCGCCCCCGGGGCATAGCGGGGCACAATGTGTGTGATTGGTTGGTCGGGGAAGGAAGGAAGCAAGGAAAGTTGTGGTTCGGCGGTGATATCGTGAAGGGGTATTGTCCTTTGAGGCTGCCCCTCATGCGTGTGTGATTCCGGGCGCATGCGGGGGCGCACACCGCAAGGATAATCTTGTGTTATCACGCATGAAGAAGTTTTTTGCCTCCGCTTGATCTGGCAGCGGCCCACATTTTTTTTTCCGGTCATCGCGCTTAGCTGACCTCCATTTTGTTCCTTTGCATATGACGTCATCCGATGATACCACGGTGGTGCATCTCAACGTGGGGGGTCAGCGCTACACGACCCAGCTCGGCACGCTGCGACGGTACCGGGGCTCGGTGCTCGCGAGCATGTTCTCGCCACCCTTCGCCATCCATCAGGACTCCCGTGAGGGGTCGTTTTTTCTAGACCGGAATGGCGACGTCTTCGGCCTCGTGCTAGACTATCTGCGAAGCGGCATCCTCGTGGTGCCGCGAAACCCGGAACGGTATGCGACCCTGCGGAGGGAAATCGCGTACTACGGTCTCCCGGTGGTCACGCAGCTGCCCGATCTGCGACCGCTAGCTTGGGAGGAACAACCGGTGCGATTTCTACACGCCCACATCGTCTTAGAGGACATCGAGAAGTCCATCTCCTGGGAGGAAGGGGCCTTACCCGCCGACTTGCACCACCGCTCGCTGACCGAAATCGTTCGTTTCTTCGCCTCCCGTGGCTACCGCATGGCGTCGGAGTACACGTCCAGAGGGACCAAGGGGTTCATTTCGGTCTGGATGCTCCGCGATATGAAGGGGTGTGGTGCCGAGGTGGCACTCGAGGTGACGGATCAGGGGCCGAGGTGAAACCCCCCCCCCAAAAAAAATGGAGAAATATCTTGTCGTCGCGTTCCGAATACACTGAAACTCCTGAAGGGGCCCATTGCAAGCATGTTGATGTTGCGGTCAAAGCATGTCGTTGTTTTCCATTGCGTCGTGTGCGCCCCACACTCTTTCGGCAGAAAATAACCCAGGGCCAAAAAAGGGGGGGCACCGCGCGTATGTCCAATCAAGAACCAGGACAGGCGCCTTCGCCACTGACGCAGCTCCTCCACGACGCGCGACCACACCACAATGCACTGATCGAGGCACGGGACTATGCCGGCGCCAAAGAGCTGCGCGCCAAGTGCTTCTCAGACGCCGCCAAAGTAAAGGAGCAGCTCACCACTGAAATCGTGCAGCGCCACGACGCCGAAAAACGACGCCTGAGTCGCGCCAAGACGTTAGCATTGGCCAAGGCGAAGGTGAAGGTCGCCAAAGAATTGGACGAGCTAGCGCAACTCTGGGCAGACAAGGAAGCAAGCCACGCGCTGAGACAAGGCCAACGCTTCGAGCTGTTTGAACGACAAGTGAGAACACGAGAAGTCGCCAAGCCTGTCGTGCTTAGCGCCTATGTTCGCGACCTCCAAAGGTCCGAAAAGCGTCTCGCGGATTTTCACGAGTACGACGAAGCGGCGATGGTGCTCCACAAGATCAAGTATCAGGAGGTGTTCGAGCGTGAGCGCGCCCACACGAACCGCGAGCAGCGCGTCGACCGCACGCTGGAGCTCAAAAGGAGGCAAATGGAGGAGGAGGAGGCGTCCCGGCGCGCAATGGCGAAGAACGCCCATCACATCGCGAAGTTCCGCGCGGCGCAAGAAGAAGAGCGAGTCGGCAAGCAATTCGAGCACGTGGAGAGGGACATGGTCCACGCGCAATCGCTTGAGCTTCGCACGGATCCGCTTCTCAAGGCATACGAACGTCCAATGTTCTTGAAAAAGTCGCTTGCGCGCCGCTCGTCGCCAACCAGTGGCAGTCCGTCTTCCGGAGGGGCCACCACGCACGCAGGAACGCGCGGCACGGAATATTTGATGCGTCTGCAGGGAAGCAAGTACGCCATTCCGAGCTTGTGCGAACGGTACGCCGCGGCCACCGTCGCGACACCCCCGGTGGTGACCTACCACATGGCGCAGCAGGCGCTCGTCGCCAGCGGCCTGCCACCCGTCGTCGGGAGCGGCCATGCGAACAGCCGCTGAAGGAAAAAAGTGGGATGAGGATAGCCGTGGACAGTCGGTATGTTTTCATCGGTGGTTAGTCGGTTGTGGTTTTCTTGGCGGATCAGTTGTTCTTGTCGTGTACGATACTTTCTCTCTCCCGGTCCTCCACAACAGCCTTCCAACCCGCCCTGGCCGGCAGTCTTCACATCAGGGTGTTTTCTTGCGTTGTGGGCGCTGGGAAGCCTCCGTCGCTGGAGGGACATTTCGTTGTTCAGCTCATTTTTGCGACGGCCTTGCAAATGTATATTCTTTGATTTTTCGTTGATTGGTCTGGGAAAAAAAAAACCGGAGGAAAGGCCCAGATTGCTCTCTCTCTCTCTTACTACTACTACTCAATTTCTCAACGCTTTCGTTTGCAACATCATGGCCACTGCCGCAGGCGCAAAGGTACCCCCACCGACGCCTTCGTTGAACAAGATTATCGACGCCATCCGCGCCGCGCTACCGAAGTCCGTTAGCGGATCGCTTCCGGCAGCGATTTTCGTGACCGGCGTGACCGGTTACACCCTATATAAGGGCATCTACTTCGTGCCCGGTGGCCACCGTGCGGTGAAGTTCAATGCCTTGACGGGGTTGCACAACACCTCCTACGGGGAAGGTGCAAACCTCGCCATCCCATACGTCGAAACCCCTGTCGTCCTCGACATTCGCAACCGTGCCGCGGAAATTTCATCGAGCAGCGGCAGTCGCGATCTTCAGAACATCGACATGAGCGTGCGCGTGCTCTACAAGCCCAACGTGGAATATTTGCACGATATCTATCGCAACCTGGGCGTCAACTATGCCGACATGGTGCTGCCGAACCTCATCAACGAGGTGGTGAAGGCCGTCATCGCGGGCTTCAACGCCGGGGAGCTGCTCGCGCGAAGGCAGGAGGTATCGAATCGCATCTTTCAGCAGTTGCAACACCGCGCAGGGGTCTTCCACATCGACATTTCCGACGTATCGATCACCGAAATGACCTTCGGAAAGGAGTATACGAGCGCTGTCGAAGCGAAACAGATTGCGCAACAAATGGCCGAACGCGCCAAATTTCAGGTCGAGCAGGCGCTTCAGGAAAAGAAGGGCGCCATTTTGCTCGCGGAGGGTGAGGCCCAGGCGGCGTCCCTCATCGGCGAGGCGATGAACAACAATCCTGGCTTTATCAAACTGCGTCGACTGGAAGCACAGAAGGCCGTCGCCAAGGCCGTAGCGCAAGGAAAAGGGCAGTTTTTGCTGGACTCAGCCACGTTAGGGATCGACGCCGCGTCGGCGCTGACGACGCTGCACGCGCCGACGGCGGGTGACTTTGGCACCCCCACCGGTGTACCGGTGGCGAGTCACATGCTGCTGTCCGCCCCCGCCGGCCTACCACCTCCCACGGCCACGAACGCCGCCGCCGCGGGCGGCTTGTCGCCAGCTTCTTCGTTGCTGCTCACGGCGGGTGCGCTGGCGGTGGGCATGTTGGTCAGTTCCTCGTTGCGGCATTGATGGACTGGTGAAATGGAGGGGGGAGAGGATTGGCCACAGCTACGGCATTGGGCCAGCTAGGGGGTTAGCAGCTAGGCCCCACAGTTTATAGGAGGAGGGCCGACCCCTTCTCGCACACAAGTTTGGTGGTCCGCGTAACACACAGCATTTTGCGATCTCTGGGTATTTCTACTTCCTGGCCGCAGGGGATGTTCCGGGTCGTCTCGCGCCCTCCCTCCTTCCTTCCCCGGGGAAGAACGAAAAATGGATGTGCATTGTGTTTGTAATTGTTTCCTCTCACGTGCCGCTCGTGCTTTAGACGCTGACAGCGAAAAAGGTACTGTGGGTTTTTACTTCCTTCAACTGCAACATCCATGTCCGCCACTCAGCGCCTCGCGCCTTACCTCGCATCACCGGCGGCGTTCCGTGCCCCCCGGAGCTTGGCCGCATGGTGCGCGGGGTGGTGTGCAGTGGGCGGCGCCGTGGGTTGGTTGACGTTGTCGCCAGCCGCCAGTGTGCGACATCCCATCGCCGCGCCGAACCGCGATGGTGAAAAACGAAACTTCGTCGGAACGCCCCCCACGACGACAAATATGCCATCAGTGCCCACTGCCATCCTCGTGACACCGTCTGCAGCAGGAGGAGAGGAGCACGACCACATGCGCAGAGCCCTGCGGCTCGTGACGACGGCGTGGACGGGCTGGGCGACGTGCGTGCTGATCTATCAACTGGGGAAATGATGCGCGCAAACCACAGCTTCTCGCGCATCGCTCCGTTTCAGACAGGCAACGTTGTTTTTACTCCTCCAGACGTGAAACCCACCCCTTTTTGCGAGTGGGAGGATGGAGCGCTTCTCCAACGTCCTTTCCCGTCTCAGCAAAAATCACCCCGCCTCTCGATCCATTTTTGCAATGGAAACAATAAAGTGTGTCGTCATCTGCCTTGCCGCTGCCACTCTGTGCCGTCACAAACATGTCCTCCCTCCCAGCGCGGCCTTCGTCGCTCTCATGACTCTAGTCTACGACGGGGAGGGGACCCCCCCCCCCCCGCTCTCATACTATAGTATAGTGCGCGTCACCGGCGGCGGGCGGATACTATACTATAGTATAGTATGTATGTGTGGAGTGGTGGCCTGCTCCCCCGCCCTGCCTGTCTGCGCCATCCCCATGTGACGACGGCGTGTCCACCACTCGAAGGGTTGATGCCACCGCCGCTGTATTTGAGCCCTCTGTTGTGTGATGGAGACAAAAGGAACGTTACTCGCGGAGAGAGTCGAAGTGGTCAAAAGGATTGACCAAAAACAAATTCGATTTTTCTCACTTCTCAACGCCATAGTGGAACGAAATCACCGACTTCTTCCCCCTCCCTTTTCTCATGCGTCAGTTCTTTCCCCTCTCCCCGATCGTTCGTTGCACCGCAGCATCGCGGGGGGGCCGTGTTCACAGTCATCCTACCATCTCAACGTCAGCCGCCA
>ERZ1292630.1834-Hain-H41-02um-R3-1834-length-20287-cov-7_pt1 | contig 10210 bp, 3 predicted proteins | sample MGYA00564408_ERZ1292630 | MGnify/ENA primary metagenome ERZ1292630 (study PRJEB36523, sample SAMEA6512641) | groundwater metagenome | collected 2019-01-08 | study: AquaDiva: Metagenomics assemblies of 32 groundwater samples
TCTTTCGGCGGTGGTGCCTTCAGCTCCCACAACAGTGTCAAGACGAATGGCGCCGCGCTGAGGACAAGAACGGCTGCCTGCGCCACGGCAAGGGCGATCTCAGCGCTTCCATCCTCCACGGCGACGCTGCTGCTGCTGTCCCCCTGAGCCGAGGAGGGCCATGGCGATGCCCCAACCCCGGCGGCCCCCACGACGTCACTAGCGCCGACGCCGATGGCGGTCGTCTGTTGCGAAAGGCCGATGTTGACCAATAAAATGCACGCGATCATCGAGATCGTGTCGTTGCGGTTGTAGCTGGCGGCGCTGTAAGGCAGCACGTACGTGTGGAGCGCGAGGAAGATGACCATCGCGGAGTTGAATGCCGCCGCCTTCCCTTGCAGGGTGCTGATGGAGGTCAGCGCCACCACGCAGATGTTCTTCTTCGTCAGAATGATCAGCTCCCAGAACCAAGTGCGATCCTCGAAATTGTCGGACATGAAGGCAAAATGCGACTTGGCCCCTTTGACCCCTGACCTTTGGCGTTTCAGAATATACATCGCGGCGCACAACAGCGGCACGCCAACGCCCGCGAACGACGCCAAGCACCAGGCGTACGCCCTGGCGCGCGCGTACGATGGGGAGCCACAGTGCACACGACGGTCGGTCACCAAGATAGACAACCTCGACAGCTCGGACAGTTGATCCGTGGTCGTTCGCGTGGCGGATGACGCATTGCCCATCAACGGCGAGGAGGAGGGGGCAGACGTGGCCGTCGGATAAGCCGCCGACGTGGACGTAAATGGCGTGAAGGTCAGGTCTTCGCACCGCAGAACGTCGGTGCTGGCCGCCAGCAATGCGTCCGAGAACAGCAGGAGAGCCGTCGCAAGGAAGCTCTGCCGGCGTCGAAGCGGAGCTCGGAGCTTCAATCCTGGCGCCGCGACGTACAGTACGTTGAGAACAATGAACGCGGCCAACGACACACCCGCAACCACCGGCACCGACCAAAAGAGCACGTCGATGGGACCGGTAAAGTGTCGCTGGTAGAGACAGGATAAGTACGGTCCCACGCCCGTCCCGTCCAGGGGGTTGCCGATTTGGAGCGGACGCAAGACCTCGAGTACCGTTTTCATCAGACCCCGAACCCGCGTCGCGAGGACCGTCGACGATCCGTCGCCAGCGAGCAATGCCAAGCCGATGAAGTCGATGTGGTTTCCGAACATTTTGACAAAGATCATCAGCTTGTCCACGAGAGGTGCCAGGGCATCCAGCTTGGTCGTCGCCTTTTCCATCACGTGGGCCATGTGGACGCGGAGCATGACCCTCCCAGAGGGACGCGCCTGGTGACCGTCCGGAGTTTGTTGCTGCCTCTCGCTGCCTATTTGGCCTTCGTCGCCGCAAGGAGGCATCAACGGTGCGCTGAGGGTTCCTTCTTCCTTCGAGACCCCAAGGTGGTCAACCGCCTCCCAGGTGGCCATGACGGCCTCGTCACGATCAGCCGCGTTTTCGCTTTCCAGCCAATGCACCCCTCCTCTACCGACGGTCCATGCCGTCTCGGGCGGTGTCTGATCGTTTTCGTCATCTTCCGAGACGCGAAGGTTGAGGAGCGTCACGAGCGAAACGTACGCGATGCCAACGAGAAACGCGACGGCCACTATGAATCGCGCAAGATGAGGATTCCGCTTTGCCCCTCCTCCCTCGACACCGGTCCCTTCCCCCGGAGAAGAAGCGTCGCCCGTCCCACACGACTCGCATGGACCGTCCTCGCCCCCGCTCCTGTAGTATCCTTGCGCGCATGCGCCGCATAGCACGCCGGTGTAGCCAAGATCGCACTCCCAGCCTTGGCGATCAGGCGCGTTGCAGCCTGTCTCACCGCACGCCACGAAGGTCGCGAAGAGGGGCGACGGCCGCCACGACTGCTGAGCCAGGATCATGGACGTCCCGTTGCACACCGCGAGCGCCGGGCACGGCACGCAGGCGGTGCTGCCGGGCACGGCATACTCAAGAGCGGAAGGGCACGCCGTGCGTGAAATGGGTGGAAGGCGAAGGTCATACGTTTGCGTGTCGTTCACCCAGGGGCTCAAGCCTTTGCTCAATAACAGCTGAACGCGCAACGTGACGTGGTACGGGATGTTGAAGAGCAACGAGGCTTTGCGCCTGCCAAGAAAGAACACACCGGTCGGTGTCGGCGCGATGGCGACAGGCACATCCACCCATTCCAGTGCGTCCACCACCAATGGCTCCAACCGCACGCTGACCTGAAGATCGTAGAAGCCGCTGACAAGGGTCTCTAGCGTCATGCCCGGGCACCCGCATCCCTCGGGTGGCGGCGAGTAGATCATTTTCGATCTGCGGAGGAAGAAGGACAGCGGGCCGATGGACATCGTCGTGGGGTCGAAATCGACGGCAAACGGCGCCGCCGCGAAGGACGGCACGCAGATCACCGCGCAGGACGTGACTTGTGTCGTGGTCCCGCCGATAAACGGGTTGTCCATATCAGGGAGGCCGAGCGCGACGCGCTTGGGGCGGTGAACCCGCCACCGATCGCCCCCGAACGCAGCCCGGGCCCCACTGACGCCGCGAAAATGCGTCGATGTGGACGATAAGTCGTAGAGCTGCGCGGGGCAGGTCAGCCCGGGCGAGTCATATTCATAAATGATCCGGTAGAGCCCCGAGCTCTGTACCACGAGCTCACCACTGGAATCCGCCTCGTCGCCACCCGTTCCTTCGTTGTTCGAAAAGTCACGAATGCACGCGTAGTCCCCGGTGAGCCAATGGTTCAGGGTGGACCGATTCCACGTGAGCGTCAGTGCGTTGCGGCTAAAGTCTAAGATGGACAACGCGGACAGCTCAGACGGTATTGAAGTATCGTTGATCTGGTTATTGCCCGCTAACACGGACCACAGCGAGTCGACCGACGGCCAGCGCTCGGCGAAAGACGTGAAGCCATTGAAGGACACGTGAAGCCGTGAGAGGACGGACCACTCCGACCAATTCCCAAGGGATCCCGTCAGATTGTTGCCCATGAGACTCACGATCTTGAGATAGGAATTGTTCCGGGTGTAGCATGCTGGCATCGTCCCCTGCAGCTGGTTAAAGTCCAAGTAGAGTTCACGAAGGTTCGCCCAGTTGTCGATGTAGAACCAGGCCAACGGTGGACGAGCGGATCGGGGCGGGCACGGTGCGACACGGAGTTGGTTATTCGCTAAATCGACGACTTTGAGAGACCGATGAAATACAATCGGGATAGCGGTGGTCGTCGCATTCGCCGCCGCCGTCGGCGTCGTTGAATTGCTGTCGCTGGGCCCTGAGGCGCCGCCGCGACTGGAGTGATCCTTCTCGGTGGATGTCGATGTCAGTTGGTTATTGCTAAGGTACAGCGAGACCGTGCCGTTCTTGGTCACGTTTGCAAACCATTGGCTCGGCGGCTGTCCGGAGAAGCGGTTGGATGACAGCGTCACGGTCTTGATCAGACGCCACGCCTTCCACTCTTCCGGCAATGTCCCTGAAAGCTGATTATCGCTAAGGTCAATACTCTGCAGGGAGCTCAAATTTGCCCACGACGCAGGAAGGGTGCCCTCGAGCCGGTTGTGACTCAGTGAGATGCTCTTCAGTTTCGTCAAGTTGCCACCCCAGCGTTCGGGCAACGATCCTTGCAGCATTGCCTCCCCGATGTTCAATGTCACAATCCCGCTCATGCCACTCCAAGCTTCCGGCAGGGTGCCGTTCACGCGAGTGCGCGCCAAGTTAAGATTCTGCAGGGATGGCAGTGTCCAGCCCCAGTGAGCCGGCAGACTGCCTTCGATGGCCGTGTTGTCGAGGGAGATTTCGATGAGTTCGGAGCTGCGCGGAATGCCGAACTCCGAGATCGGACCGCCAATGCCAGTGTTCGAAAAACGGATGCTGCGAAGACTCGACATGGCGGACCACGTCCCGGGAATGGGCCCCGCCAGATTTGGGCCTGAAATGTCGAGCGTCATGATGTTCGACCAAGCGCCCCAGGATTCCGGCAACGTGATCGCATCCGCGACTTGATCGGCAACGTCGTAGTTCGCGGTGAAAATGGTCACGGTGGTGAGGGCCGTGAGGTTTCCCCACGACCGTGGCAAGGGAGCGGTGACCCCCATCGCCGTGAGAAATTCCAAATGTGCCATCGCCGACCATGATTCGGGCAGCGGGCCAAGCATGTTCCGGTTGTCTTGCGCGTGCAAATAGGAAAGTTTCGGCATCGCCGGTCCCCAAGAAGCAGGGAACGATCCGTTCAACAAATTTCCATAGATGTCCATGTGCTCAAGCTGCGTCATTTGACTCCATGAACTGGGCAACGTCCCTTCGACTCGGTTAAACCAGAGGTTCAAGTAGCGCATCGACGGACCGAACGAAGCGGGGAGAAACCCGGTGAACTTACAGCTGTCGGCATCGAACGTTTCCAGCTTGCGCATCAATGCGAAGGAAGCGGGTAGGTTGCCGCTCAATTTCGACCCACGAAGGTACATGTGCTGCAAGGAGTGGGACCACTTCCGAATGCACAAGGACGGCAATGGGCCGGTGATGCCACTCGAGGAAAGGTCGAGTACCTCAAGCCGGTGGATAACGACGTCTCCGCCGTCAGCCGCAGCGCACCATGACGTGGGGATCGGGCCGCTGAGGGACGATAGACCCGACACGTCAAAGACGCGGAGGTTGCGGGTCATGCCGGTGGATCCCCATGACGACGGAATCGTGCCCGCAATGGAGCTGGAGGACCGCAGCTGCAGCACATCGAGAGCTCCAAGGGTCCCCCAGGAACTCGGCAAGGTCGGCGACGCAATGCTCGTGGAGTCCAGGACCAAGCTACGCAGGCGCCGCCATCCGCTCCAGCTCGATGGAAGGGGCCCACCCGTTATGGTCGACCCCGAAAGGGTTAGGGACTCTAAATTTGGGGCCACCGTCGGGTTCACGATCGACAGGGTCGCGGTGACACCGAAGAGCACCAGCGTCTTCAGCGAGCCAAGCATCCACCACTTGACTGTCTGACTGATGTTAGCCCAGGGTTGGCCCACTCGCTCCAGGCGAGCATCCCAAACTGGCGGCAGCTCGCCCATCACTGCCAAGGGCGTCACCCGGGACCGGTTGACGATTAGCGCCTCCAGTACCGGAAAATACCGCGTCGGTGACCGCTGCAGCCACGGCGGCAACTTGCCCCAGAACGGTACTTGCGTGAACTCCACGTGCCGCAGCCTGCGCAGCGCCGTGAGATCCGGCAATTGGCCACAGGGTAACGAGTTGTTGTTGCACCAGGCGGTGATCGTTCGCCCGGGCTTCCCCGTCAAATCGTACGACAACCAGACGCTGAAGTCGATGTGGAGCACCGTGAGGTTGAGCACCTCGAGCGCGGGAAGCCACCGCCACGACGACAGATAAAGTTGCGTTAAATTCATCACCGTGGCAGGTGGGAGGCGATGGAATGCGGAGGAGGGAGGCACGACCACCCTGGGCCGAATGTCGTCGGCGTACACGTTGTATGCGAGGTGCAACTGAGTGACCTGTCCCAGAGGGCCACAGCGGACCGCCACGGTGGCGTTCATACCCGCAAAGGTGTGGTTGCAGCACCAGAAACGAGGTGATCGCGTTGTGTCGTCGTCTGCGTTGTTATCGTCCACGTTGGTGTTGGCGTCGGACGGTATTGAGGGGTTGACCCAAAACTCAACGGGCGTGTTGCTCCCCAGGCGCATCGCGCCGACGTAGTCGCAGTTCGACGGCGGCGAGAGAACCGCCGTGGAGCCCGGTGGCAGGAGAAGTAGTACGATCGCCGCGAATACGATCGTGGTGGCCGTACTCAGACCACACTGTGGAATCGCCCTAAATCGGTGAAACCCTAAGCGAAGAGTGGCTGGAGGTGTCATTTTTTGTACAATTTTGGTGGGTAAGAGCCTCGAAGTCCGGCTGTCTGTAAGAGAACGAAAGCTGTCACACTGAAACAACAAAACGCGATCGAGACCAAAACGCGCACGTTTGTCGTTTGCCAGAGAGATGGTCAACTGCACTAAATACTTTTGTGACGTTCAAAACATTCCCCCTGACGCTCCCGACCCGCTCTCCCATGGATTGACGCTCGACGCTGTCAGCAGAATGAGTCCTTCCAAGACTGTCTGTTAACGTCGTTTTCGGTGTTTGTTCCAGTCTGACACACTGCCTCGGAGCAACAACGCCACGTGGCCGCCACCGCCGCTGTGAGGCGGCTTCGATGGTGGTGGGGACGGCACGTGCTGCGCGCCCGTAGTGGACCCTTTTTTGCTTTCTCCATGGGTCGCGAAGCTTGGTGGCGGTGACGCGGTGACCTGCACCGCACTCGCACCACCCGCCGTGGGCGACTCCCGGAACGCGGACGCACCCCCGCCGCCGATTGTTGGCGGCGGGCTCGACGTTGAGGAGGAATGCGCCCCTGTGGATTCCAGATGCTGTCCACCGCCACCGCCACTGCTCGCGCTATCCTCCTCGGCCGCTCCTCCATGCCGGTGGGCGCCCCCCGCGTGCGATGTCGGGTGGGAATGGCCGCCGTCTCGACGGGCCGCACTGAGACCGTCAAAGACGGCTTTCAGCGCGGGATGGTGGAATATGCTCGTAGGGCCGTGGGAAAGGCGCTCGGACAACCGGCGCAACGACGCCTCCATGAGCCTCTTTCCGTCGATGCTCCGCCAGAGCTGCGCGGCGTCGCGACCCGACACGGCCCCGCCGCTGTGCTTATACTGCAGATGCCAGCGCCGCTTTTCGTGCTCCCAGTGCTCGACGATAAGTTGCAGTTTGCTTGGGAGGTCGGTGATGGCGGTTCGTTGCAACACTTCGTTGACCGACGCGTCGACGACGTCTCCTGGAAGGGGAGCGTAGTTCATCAGACGCAGCAAATATTGCCGCTCCAGCAGTCCCCACTCCCTCGCGACCCGCAGCCGCCAGAATCGCAGCTGCGCGAGCACGCGCGATCGCACGAACCGTTGCACCATGCGCATGGAACCCAAAACGCCTTTGACGGTGCGGCGCACGGTGAAGGTGAAGCGATAGTAGTTGATGACGTGGATCAACACCGTCGCGGCGGAGCCCATTTCAACGGGATCCTTGGCGATGAGGAACCGGAAGAGGTCCGGGTTTTGCACCCGGAGCATCTCCTCTGCCTTCAGGGGCATGCGGTTGACCACCGCGGACGGCGCTTTGGTCCCTCCGCCGCCGCCGCCATCGGCCCCGTCCGCGGCGCCATCGCCCCACGTGGTGTCGTACCCGTAAAGGTGAGCCGCGCCGCCGCGGGCCAGGGCACCCTGGTTGGCCTCCTCGCGGTCGAGGTGTTGAGACGCCTGCGCCACGAGGTCCGACATGCCTTCGGCCATCTCCCCTCCGAAGTCGAGCGTTTTGCGCGCGATACGGAGCACCACGCGTGGGATGATCATCGCCAGTTGCGGCAGCGACCGCTTTGGAACAAACGCCCGACAGAAGACGCGACCAACGGGCCCGTGGCTTCCGATGAGTTGCAAGGTCTGGACGATCCAGGGTGACGCGCTGGGGTCAATGGCGTGGAACTCTCGGAACTGAAAGTACACTCGCGTGCGGTCGCTGTCGTGTTGATATGAGTTGCCCCCCGCGACGGTTTGATCCCCCCTCACACTGCCTCGTCGATGATTGGCTCCGCCGGCGCCCGCCGCTCGAGGTGAAATAATTCCCCCCGAGCTAATTGGTTCTTGCGGCGCGGTTGGCGGGATCCCCGCATGAGGATCCCCTCCGCTGCCCTCTTTGTCCACGTCGACTTTCTTCCCGAACGTCGAAAACCGGCACCGCACATCGCGGTTGTGCTTGATGAAGTACGGTCTTTCGTTGAAAAGAAACGAAGACTGCTGGCCGAGGGACGTCGACGAGCCCACGGCGGAGAGTATCGCCATCGAGAACGATGGAGTCGCCTTTGGCCTCGCGGCGGCCGCCGCATCCACTGCCGCCAGCACCTCGGACATGGACGCGGTCGTCACGCCTGGTGCGAGGGCAGGCAGCGACACGGGGGCATTCACGGCCTCCTCGGCGTACAGCATCCCTCCCACAAGCTTCAGCGGAACGTCGCACACGTTCAACATGGTGAGGTCCCCATCCTCTTGGGTCCACAGCAAAAACGGCGACAGCATATTCCCTAGTGACATGGACCGGCGGAGAATCGAGAAAACTTCCCGAAGAAAGAAGTCGTTGACCGCCGAACTCGTGTTGTGCACCAGCGGATAGATGCTGTGGAACGGGTTGGCGTTAGCTGGCGGCGGATGTGCTTGGGTGCCATCTGGAACGGTGGGTTCATCCTCTTCGCCGGGTTGCGCGGCGGCTGTCATCTCTCGCCCATTGAGAAGTCGAGCGGACCCCTCCTTCAGCATGTCGAGGGTCGTGGCAGGGTCCGCGGTGCGCGACATGGACATGCTACGTGACATGGAGGCGGCCCCTGGAGGAGATGCGGATGCATCCGAGGGGGGTGCATTGGCCAACGTAGCGGCCGTCACGCTATTTCGGCGGCGTCCGGTGGCCTCTGGGGGCAGGGGTGGATTGCGCACAATGCTGTTTCGTCTCGTGGCGTTCACTGCTGCAGGCGGCGGTTGTGGGTCGTGGATCGCTGAAGTCACCTGCGACATCGACAGACGGCGCGCCGGCCCGTTTCCGGGAGGGGCGATCGGCGGCCCCTCAGGTGGAGCGGCGGGCCCTTGCTCACGGATCGTCACAGCCGTCTGTCGCGGTGTCGGGGCGACCACCGTCGAATGGCTGTCGCGGCGAGGCCCCAGCGGTGCCGGGCGCGCGCTGGACGTACTATCTCCCTTGTGCATACCAAGCGCCATCGGTGTGAACGGCGCCAACAGCGCCGCCGCGAACGGGCCACTGGTGCCGTCGTCACTCGGCTTAGCCGACGCCTGTGCGTCCGACGACGCTTGTGGGTAGGAGGAGAGGACGTCCGCGCAGCCGCCGCCAACGTCGGTCACAATTGTTGCAACAGCAGCCATGGGACTGAAAGGAAACATTTCTTCAGCGTTGTGGTTTTCCAGTGACGAAGGCATGAATCGGGGTGACACGGCGGCGATCGTCGGGCTGGTGGTCGATAAATGGCGTGACGAGACCTTGGCGCTGTTCGATGCCGACGCACTTGTTGTGCTAGTTGCACCGAGAGACGGAAGCTCGATCGGTCGCAACGCAGGTTCGGCACCTCCGTGCGAGTCTTGCGGCAAAACATTCATATGCCTTTATTTGGAGGGGGAAGGCGTGAACTCGAAAAAAATTGTCGATTGGCAGTCACACCGAGGGGAATCGTTGTCATCATTATTGGCAACATGCTTTGCTTAGCGAAAGCCGCGGTCCCCTGAGTCGTTATTCGCTTTGGTGTTTAGCGGCAAAAAGTTCCCACGCGATCCCGCGGAATGAGTCGAATTTCCTGGCCGTACTTGAGAAAGGCGTTGCCGGACGACTGCGCGGGGTTGATCCCCGTGCCGTCCCTGGTGGTCGCCGCCATGCTGTCCACGCTCTCGATGCCGAATTCCTCGGCGGCGAAGCGCAGCACGGCCGCGAAGGGCGCCTCCTCGGGCACCGACACCACGCGGAACGGTTGTGTTCGGTCGCTCGTGAGGATGATGCGGAACGTCACTTTGTTCCCGCTCGGGACCGCCGCACCCGCAGAGGCAGGTGGCGAGGTGACTGCGGCGGTCGAGGGGGACGGTGCAGACGACATCGGGAGTAAGTACAGAGAGAGACTTGGGGGGAAGCCTCGTCCTTTTTCGTGCCAGGGGAAAATCTCAAAATCCGATCCAGACCTCCACTGCTCTGCTGGCTTGGTGCTGGTTGTCACACGATCGTACCATGGCGTTGAACTCACGGGGGGCAATAACGAGAGAGGGAAGGAATAGGAGAGAAGCCATCGATCCTTGGATGGATGCGGTTCTGGGGTGGCGATGTGGTGTCTTAAAGGTCATCATAGCGCGATGATCTGAACGCGTCGCGGGCGACCATGTGGGTCATGGTCGCGGGTGCCCCTGACGGGGCAGCGATGGAGGGAAACAACGCGTCGGGTGGGGCGTGGGACGACTCTATGGGTCCGTTGAGCATCGCGACGAGCTCGTCGTAGCGCGCTTGGCCCTCTGCGCTGCGACGAACGTCCCGACGCTTGCTCTCCGTGGTCATGGCCATCAGCAATGGGTCATCTCCTGCGGGCCCTTTTGCATTCACAAACTCCGCGTCGTCCTCGTCGTCGTCGTCG
>ERZ1292630.5614-Hain-H41-02um-R3-5614-length-10206-cov-23_pt1 | contig 10206 bp, 11 predicted proteins | sample MGYA00564408_ERZ1292630 | MGnify/ENA primary metagenome ERZ1292630 (study PRJEB36523, sample SAMEA6512641) | groundwater metagenome | collected 2019-01-08 | study: AquaDiva: Metagenomics assemblies of 32 groundwater samples
CCCAACGCCTTGATACACATCGGCGCAAGACAGGAGAGCGCCCCTAAGAGACAGACCGTTGCGAAATAGCCAAAGAGCGGTAGGTTGCCAACCGGGCCCACCAGCGAGCAAAGACCTGCTAGTACCAACAACGCGAGACTGATCCACCCCCATAGACCTGCCCTCAGTTGATTCGTCGATTCATAGTCTCCCGGCGCCAAGGCACGAACCGTCACAGTCCTGCTCGCTTCCACACTGGGACCCAAGGCTCCCACCATCGAGACCACTGTTCCCAGCAGAACTCCTTTTGCTACTGCCGTCAATGTCACCATGTCCATCGACAAGATCAACCCGCCAGAGGTGACAGGCGCATAGAGGTCTGAGACCGTTCGGCTGACCAGCGACACCAAACCCCTGGCCAGCCACACCCCGCCAAGACCGCCCAAGAGCCCGCCAAGAAGACCGAGCAGCCCTGCCTCCACGAAAAACAGGCCTGCGACCCGCCGCTCCGTCATGCCGAGCGCGCGGTAAATGCCGATCTCACGTCTCCGTTGCGCCACAGCAAAGGCGATCGTGTTGTAGATCAAGAACACCCCGACGAGCAGCCCGACCCAGCTCATGACTGACAAGTTGAGCTGGAAGGCCCAGACCATGTTTTCGACCTGTTTGGTCCGTTGCGCCGGTCGTTGCACAACGATATGTGGGGGGAGAACCGCGCGCAGGGACACGATGATGTCGTCGAGCGCTCGATCAGGCTCTGTCACCAGCTCGATTCGATCCAACCGGCCAATCGATTGAAACAAGAGTTGCGCCGCAGCGATATCCATGACGGCAAGGCGATCCCAAAGGGACGAGTCTGCTGCCTCGTGATGAATAAGCCCTGCCACTCGCAGCCTGACGAGACGGCCTCCCACCATCACCTCAACGATACTGCCGACTTTCAGCTTCCAGTCGGCAGCCACCTGACGACCAAGATACAGAGCATCCGGAGCTAGGAGCGCCTCCAGCGCATCGTTCGTTTCCGCCTGCGATATCTGAAATCCACGCGTTCCAACCTCCGCAAGCAGATCCAGTCCCAATATTTGAAGCGCCTGGCCACGCGCTTCCCCCTGGGTAAACACGACCGATTCTTCGATGACCGGAGCAGCGCTCACCACTCCATCGACCGTACGGACAGCCGTGATCGCAGCTTCATCCACTCCAAGATCATGGCCTGCAATTTCCAATGTGGCAGGACCGGCTACGGTCGTGACGGCTTGCTCGAAGGAGCGCAGGACTTGAATATTCGCCGTTCCGATAGCCACGGAGGCCAGCACCCCCAGTGCCACTCCGGCAATGCTGAGCAACGTGCGAAACGGCCGCTGGAGCGCATGAGCCCGAATCAGAGCGCGATGGAGCATGAAGGGCATCGTCATCTAGGGCTATACGCCATATGATTTTTCTTCGGACGAGAGACGAATAAACGAGGCTCTGCACAAATTAGCAGTTTCGTTTACAGCAATACACTCCTTTGCTAGACTCGCGTGAGTTCAAGATGAGGAGTTATTGATGAACACACGAACTGCGTTGAACCGAAAGATCCAGCCGCTGCAAGAAGAGATGGACGCCGACCGCCTCACGCCTCGGCAGTGCGACATCCTTCGCCTGGTGTCGATCGGGCATACGAACCGTGAGATCGCGCAGGTGCTGGAGATCAGCGTGCGCACGGTCGAAGTGCACCGATTCAACTTGATGCGACGGTTGAATGTGAGAAACGTGGCACAACTACTGCGACGGGCTCTACAGCTGGGCCTCCTTGCCAAAACGTTCGGGGCCAAGTAGGCCTACAATTCCTTGAGCTTTCCTCGGCAATCTTCCACCCTCGTATAACCCTTCTTGCTGAACTGTGCCGCCAGTTCCCTTTCCAATCGCCCGAACACATCGAGTCCCTCCTCGACCAAGACCGTCCCGATCTGCACGGCCGACGCGCCACAGAGCACATGTTCGAAGGCATCCACGCCATTGACCACGCCGCCGGTCCCGATAATCGGCATGCGCCCTTCGAAGATTTTCCAAAAAGCCCGCACGTTGGCCAGCGCGACCGGCTTGATGATCGTACCACCCAGTCCACCGAACCCGCCCTTGGGCTTGATGACGACCGCCTCGCGCTCCGGATCGACGACGAGCCCGTTGCCGACCGAGTTGATCAGGTTGAGGAAATCGACCCCGCAACGGCCGATCACCTCTCCCATCGCTTCGTGATGGGCCGGATCGAAATAGGGAGGCAACTTGACCCCCATTGGAACCGTGATGACCTTGCGAACCCGTTTCAGCAGTCGCTCGGAGGCTTCAGTGTCGTATCCGATTTGAGGTTTGCCTGGAATGTTGGGACAAGAGAGATTGACTTCGATCAAGTCAGGCTTCGCCGCATTGATGAGGGCCGCAATCGTCGGGAAATCGTCTTCACAGAGTCCCGCCACACTGGCAATGACCGGTTTCCCGAGTGTCTTCAATTCAGGAATGAGGGCCGCGTAGGCCTTGTACCCGAGATTCGGCAGGCCCATGGAGTTGATGGACCCGCCGGGGAATCCATAGTACCGGGGTGTCGGATTGCCCTCGCGAGGCTCAACCGTCATCGATTTAGTGACGATGGCTCCGGCGCGAGATCGCCCAAGGGCCAGCAATTCTTCATGCGTGACGCAGAGAGCCCCCGAGGCGTTCATGAAACAACTGGGAAATCGTACGCCGGCAATGGTGGTCGACAAATCCATCACGCGACAACCGTCACAGGCTCATGCTGCGTTCTCGTCACAAGCTGCCCATCCTTCATGGCCCAGACATAATCGGCTGCCTCAGCAGCCGCGACGCTGTGCGTAACCAACAATATGGTTTTGCGAAAGCGCTGAACGAGAGACCGAAGGAGAGCGATGATCTCGGCCCCATGCTGAGAATCCAAATTGCCGGTCGGCTCGTCGGCGAGGATGATCTGGGGCTGATGCACGATCGCTCGCGCAATCGCCACACGCTGCTGTTCCCCGCCCGACAGCTCGCTGGGACGATGGTGTCGCCGTGCCGTCATTGAGACCAACTCAAGCACCTCCTCGACGCGGGCTTGGACCGATGCCCCTCGCTCCCCTCGCAGCAACAAGGGAAACGCAACATTCTCCGCTGCCGTCAACCCGGGGATTAAGTGGAATGCCTGGAAGACAATCCCGACTGTTTCCCGCCTGATCCTCGTCCAGTCATCGCTCGTAAATCGACTAGTCGAGCGTCCTCCGAGGAGTATCTCCCCCGAGGTCGGCACATCTAATCCACCAACCAGGTTGAGCAACGTACTCTTTCCGCAGCCGCTGGGACCGATAAATGCGCAGAAATCTCCCTTCCCCACCTCAATAGAGACCCGGTCGAGCCCCATAATCGTGTCGCCACCCCGCTCATACACTTTCGATACCTGGTTCAATGTCACCATAATAATCTACTTCTCCAGCCGTACCCTAGCTAGCAGGATCGCCGCGCGAGGCGGGCAGGAAATGTGAGACAGCCGACGGTTCGAAGTCAGAAGTTCGAGGTATTCGGAACATCGAACCCGGAACTTCGAACTTTTAATCTCGCCCGTCCTGCTTTTCCCGCGCGTCGCGCGTCGCGCGCGCCTCATCCTGCTGCCTTCGTATATCACAACCATTTACAGGGCAACAACCTTGACAGGCGCAGCACATTCCCATAAGAAGAAGCTCACACTCCATTCATTGGAACGCTTCCCCCTGCGATGTTACGCGAAGACACCCAGGATCGGCTTATTGGATGGTGCCGTCAGGCTCTCCGATTCGTGTTACCGGTGGAATGCATCGCCTGTGGCCATTCACTCAGCACTGACCCGGTCCCCTTCTTCTGTCGCGCATGCTGGCAAACCATCCGCCAGTTCCAGGAACCAGCTTGTGCCCGCTGCGATCAGCCGTTTGTCTCACCGGCGGCCACTGCCTTTACACCGAACCATCAATGCCAGCACTGTCAGGAACGGCCACCGGACTTTCAACGAGCCTGGACCCTCTTTCCCTACCTTTCGCCACTCCGGGACGCCATTTGCTCGTTCAAGTATCGAGGCAAACATACAATGGCCAAGCCACTCGCACGCCTGATGATCAGCGCCCTACCAAGTGAAATCGATATCGACGTGATTATCCCTGTGCCCTTACACCCGACCCGCTTACGGGCGCGTGAATTTAACCAATCGTTGCTGCTGGCCGATCAACTTAGCCGCCACCTGTCCCGACCGGTTTCAGCCACAAACCTCGTCAGAACCGTCGCTACCGATCCCCAAACCACCTTATCGCGGCAGGAACGGTTGCGAAATCTACGGAAAGCATTTGAAATCCGTAAGCCACAGGATCTCGCAGAGAAACGCATCCTCCTCGTAGACGATGTCTATACCACCGGGGCGACGTTGAACGAATGCGCGAAGACCCTAAGAAAATCAGGCGCCGGCCCCGTGTTTGCCCTGACGCTGGCCAGGACTGTCGATACGGCGTTGGTGCCGGATCGCTTCTTTGCCGAACAAGCCCAACAGCCCCTAACCACCATGGGAATATGATCGATGCCATTATACGAATACCGCTGCCTCGACTGTAAGAAGCGCAGCACCGTCCTTGTATTGAGCCTGGCCAATCAAGCGCCGGCAGCCTGCACCCATTGCGCAAGCGAGCGGGTTGAACGAGTTCTGTCTCGATTTGCTTCCCCGAAATCCGAAGAGGCTCGTCTTGAAGCCTTGGCAGACCCCAGCAATCTGGCCGGGCTCGATGAGAACGATCCGCAGAGCATGACTCGATTCATGAAAAAAATGGGCGAAGAGATGGGTGAGGACCTCGGTGACGACTTCCCGGAAGCAATGGAATCACAGGAGCCAGGCTCTATGGAATCTGACGACAATGACAGAGTGTGACAGGTATTGTCATATACTTTCACTTGACAGATGGTTCAAGTTTCCCTACTCTGGCAAAAGTATCCGAAGCCTCGTGAGGCATATGGGTTTCTATCAAACCAGGTTCTTCAATGGCCAAAGAGCCCAAGAGCGAGCTGATGACGGCAGAGGAAACTTGCCTCTATCTCAAGATTACCCAGCGCACGCTCTATCGTTACCTACAGAGTCGCCAGATCCCAGCCTTCAAGCTGGGAAAAGAATGGCGCTTCGTGCGCTCGGATCTGGAGCAGTGGATTCGCGATCGCACCAGAACCACATTAGCGTCGTAAAGGACAGGCTACAATAATGTTCGCCGGTGAATATCTGTGCAAAGTGGATGAGAAGGGACGGTTTATCGTCCCTTCTCCTATCCGTGAGCAGATCGAGTCGGAAGGGCAGGCCGTCATCTTTCTGAAAGGTCCAGAGGAGTCAACCCTCATCTACTCTAAGAAAGAGTGGGAAAAAGTCCTTGAACGGACAAAAGCCGCACTTGATGAAGACCAAAGTCGACAGTTCATGCACTTCGTCGTATCGGAAGCCGGCACATCGGAGATCGACAAAGCCGGACGCATCCTGATTCCTGGACGGCTCAGAAAGATCATTCCGTTGGATGAGGATCAGGAAATCATCCTGGTCGGTTTATACCACCGCATGGAAATCTGGAACCCGAGCAATTGGCGCCGTTATATCGGAAAATCTGAAGAACAATACGAGCAGAACATGTCCAAGATCCTCAATCTTCTGTAATGCTGACGCGCATGCCTACGTTTCGGCGCCCGCCCCGGATTCCCTCCTCTCCACGAGCCGTTCGCATGACCTCCTACCGGAACCCTGACAAGAAGGCCGTGGTCTCACGAATCGCCCCGAAAGCGGCTCCAACCTCCCGCATGCCTGCATCCCCGTCACTTTGCCCACCGACCGGAATCCATACAGTCGCCTTGACCCTCCCTGTGCCTCCCAGCGTAAACCATCAATATGCCACAGTGAACGGCCGACGATTAATCTCTTCGGCTGGTCGTGCCTATAAGGCCCAGGTGGGCCAACTCGTGTGGCTCAAGTTGGCACAGTCCACTCACCGGGCCGCCCTGCTTGCACGACTCCAGTCGGAGTGGCTCACCCTATCCATCCGATTCTATTTTACCTCGGCACTGCGACGAGACGTCGATGGCGGGCTCAAAATCGCTCAGGACGCCCTCTGTGAAGGACTCGGCATCAACGATAACCGCATCGTCGAAACCCATCTCTACAAACACGTCGACAAGGACAACCCTCGGATCGAAGTGCGTTTGACGCCTGCGTCCAGTTCCTAGCCTGGCCTGTATTATTTACCAAGACTTCTGCTGTAAAAGATCCGCGCCTATTCGTACCGGAGTGCTTCGATAGGATTCAGGCGAGCGGCCTTGTTGGCAGGATACAATCCGAAAAACAGGCCGACCACGAGTGAGAAGAAAAATGCGAGCAGAATGACGTTGCCGGAGATGATAGTCGGCCAGCCGGCAATCAACGTCGTCAACTTCGCCCCGGCAACCCCCAGAACGATACCTAACAGGCCTCCCACCAGGCTCAACGTCATGGCCTCGATCAGGAACTGCATGACGATATGCCGGCGCTTGGCGCCCACCGCCATGCGGATCCCGATCTCTCTCGTCCGTTCCGTCACGGACACGAGCAAGATATTCATGATACCGATCCCACCGACCAACAGGGACACGGAGGCAATGGCAAACAACATCATCGTCAAGGTCTCACTGGTGCCTTCTTGGACCTTCCCGATATCGACCTGTGTCCGGATCGTAAAGTCGTCCTCCTGCTCCGTCTGAATCCGATGCCGCGACCGTAATACCTCCCGAATCTGCTCGGCCGCCATCGGCAAATCCTCGACCTGATCGGTCGAGCCGAACATCGCCCCCACAGACCCGATAAATGACGTCCCGAATACTTTTCGCTCCGCCGTGCTAAAGGGAATAAAAATCACATCGTCTTGGTCAGCCCCTTGCGCAGACTGGCCTTTCGGCGCAAGGACTCCAATGACATGGAATGGTACGTTCTTGATGCGAATCACCGCCCCCACCGGTTCCTCGCCCGGTTCAAACAGATTCCCGACGATCGTTTGGCCGATGAGCGCGACTCGGGCGGCGCTTTCCAAGTCCGTCTGAGTGAAGGGCCCTCCGCTCGTAAAAGACCAGTCTCGAATGGTGAGATAGCTCGGTGAAATGCCGTTAATCGGCCCGTTCCAATTTCGGTTTCCATAGATGATTTGCATGACATCGCGCTTGGCCCATCCGGTATCGGCCAGCAAGGGGATGCGCTTTTTCAGATCCAAGGCATCGGATACCGTGAGCGTCATGGCGCTCCCTTGACTCCCTCGTACGCCGCTCGCGGAGGTCACCCCGGGGAAAATGACAATAACGTTTGTGCCCATCGTCGCAATTTGCGCTTGCACGGCCCGTTTGGCACCCTCGCCGATACTCACCATCGCAATGACCGCCGCCACACCGATGACAATCCCCAGCATCGTAAGACCGGCTCGCATCCGATTCCGAGCCAAGATCCGCAACGCGGTCAAAATAGTGAGCCACACAAACGCCGACATCTAGCCCCCAACTGGAATGGCCGTTGGCCGCTTTTTGGTCACACGGTCGCTTAGCACTTGTCCATCTTTGATCACAATCTCCCGCGCGGCATAGGCTGCAACATCCACTTCGTGCGTCACCAAGATGATCGTAATCCCTTCATCGCGATTCAGCGTTTCCAGAATTTTCATGATTTCTTGGCTCGACTGAGTGTCCAGGTTACCGGTTGGTTCATCGGCAAGGAGCAACGAGGGTGACGTGACCAACGCCCGCGCAATCGCCACGCGCTGTTGCTGCCCCCCGGACAGCTGGGTGGGATAATGGTGCTCTCTACCCTGCAGTCCCACCCGGCCTAATGCCGCTGCAGCCTGCACCCGTTGCTCTTTGAGCGAGAGCCCCCGATAAAACAGCGGAAGCTGCGCATTCTCGAGCGCGCTGGTCCTGGGAATGAGATTGAAGCTCTGAAAGACAAACCCGATCTGCTGATTACGGATCCCGGCCAACTGATCAGGCTTCAAGTTGCCCGCCTCTATCCCGTTCAGCCGATAGCGCCCCTTCGTCGGTTGGTCGAGGCAGCCAAGGATATTCATGAGGGTGGACTTACCTGACCCGGAAGACCCCATGACAGCAACAAACTCACCCTGTGCAATCGAGAGGCTCAAGCCGCGCAAGGCTTGGACTTCCATGTCGCCGACCCGGTAGATCTTCCACACATCTTCGCATTCGATCAATCCGGCCATCGACATCCCTCGATCTGAGCTACTCTCTTCTTCGTCACCTCAAAAACTGGGCAGGGTCTGGGTGCTTTCTCCTGCGCGCGTCCAGCGAGCACCTTCCGATCGTACGCGCTGCGCGAGCACGGAAAGTGCCCGCACCCTGCCCAGTTTTCCTACATTCCACGATTGCGCGAGGAGCCTCGCTGTCCGCCGCTCCCAAACCCTGGGGGCAGATCGCTTCCTCCCCGCTCGCCTTTGGGTCGTTCGATCCCCACAACCACCAATGCCCCTTCAGGCAACTCCTCCGACACAATTTCCGTTGCCAATCCATCAGAAATACCCGTTTGGACATGAAGGGGGGCCAGTTCCCCGGTCGGTCCTAGCTTCCAAATGGTGCGGCTTGGCGCCATAGCCCCTTTGCCGGCACCTGCCGCCTGCTCTGGGCCCTTGGCTTTGGCCGGCTTACCGCCGGCCGTGAGATCGGATGGACCAGCAGTCGGAAGGGTGAAACGCAGCGCGGCATTCGGCACTTTCAGCACTGCATCTCTTTGGGCGACAACGATAGAGACATTCGCTGTCATCCCCGGCTTCAGACGGAGATCATGGTTATCGACGCTGACCACCACGTTATAGGTCACGACATTTTGCACATTGATCGGGGCAAGACGAACCTGACGAATCGTGCCTGAAAATTGATGGCCTGGATAGGCGTCGACCGTGAAGGTCGCTTCCCTCCGTTCGGCGATTCCCCCGATATCCGACTCGCTGACGTTGGTGTCGACTTGCATCTTCGTTAAATCAAGCGCGATCAAAAAGAGGTTTGGTGTGGCAAAACTGGCCGCGATCGTTTGACCGACCTCCACGTTTCTGGCAACCACAATCCCATTCACCGGCGAGCGAATAACGGTGTACTTCAAGTCCAGCCCCGCCGCATTCAGCGCCGCCTCGGACTGTTTCACTTGCGCCCCTGCCACGTTCACCTGGGCCTCAGCCGCCTGAAAGTTCGTCGCGGCGACGTCGACGTCGTTCTGCGAGACGAACTGCTGCGCCACCAGCGATTTCACCCGATCCAGTTCGCGCTTGCGTTGGGCCAGATCGGTTCTGGCTCGTGCGACATTCGCTCTCGACATTTCAAGGTTACTGGCAGATTGATCACGACGAGCTTTGAAGGGCTCAGGGTCGATCATGGCCACGATATCACCGGCCTTGACCACCGAATTAAAGTCGGCATGCAGGCTCTTGATCATGCCGGACACCTGTGTCCCAACCTGAACTGAGACGACAGGGTTGATCGTTCCCGTCGCAGTCACGAGCGAAATGACAGGGCCCCGTTCGACCGCAGCGCTCCGATATCGAACCGGAGCTTTGCGCTCCCCGTTAAAGAAGACGTAGCCCCCAATCGTTAATCCAATGGCCAGGACACTGATGATCATGACGGCACGGCGCATCGACTCATTCTCCAATTCCTACACCGACTTGGGATGTATTGTATCAACAAGGCTGAAGGGAATCACCTGCCAGCACAACCTCTTAGGCTTTAGTAGACTGCGGAAAATCCTTTCGTCATAGCAGAACTTACATGGCTGGCATGTCTGGGACAAAGCAATATCCCAATGAAACGAGACAGGCCGTCCGCCGAGTGGCGGACGGCCTGTCAGGCTGCCGGACTATCGCTCTGATTAGGGGCTGACGCTGATGCGCTCCTTAATCAAATCGAAGGTCTCTTTGGGGACGACGTTTTTGGCTACCAATTCACCCTTCACCCGATACGGACGATTCGTCACAATACGCTCTGCTACATCTTTAGAGAGACCAAGCACTAGCACCATATCGCCTGCAGTCGCCTTATTGATGTTCATGGAGGAAGCCATGGACGGAGAGGCCTTCGTCGCCAATGGCGCAGGCACCCCTGCAGGAGCGGGAATCGAGGACGGCACGGGAGATGCTCCGCCCCCTGTCACGGAACGTGACTGATCTTTCAACTCTTTCTGATAGCGAGCAACCA
>ERZ1292630.5619-Hain-H41-02um-R3-5619-length-10205-cov-5_pt1 | contig 10205 bp, 7 predicted proteins | sample MGYA00564408_ERZ1292630 | MGnify/ENA primary metagenome ERZ1292630 (study PRJEB36523, sample SAMEA6512641) | groundwater metagenome | collected 2019-01-08 | study: AquaDiva: Metagenomics assemblies of 32 groundwater samples
TTTTTGGGCCGTTAGCTCAGTTGGTAGAGCAGCTGACTCTTAATCAGCGGGTCGGTGGTTCGAGCCCACCACGGCCCACCATTATCTTCCGGTATGGAACGGACGAAGAGACACAACTCTCTTCGCCCGATTCGTACATTCCAGGCACTTTCCATTTCAGTCATTCGAGGACCCTTCCGGTTTGATTCACCCCGGTTAGCGCTATACTGGAGCTACACGATTGCTGCGAATGTGGCGGAGTTGGTAGACGCGCTGGATTTAGGTTCCAGTGGGGAAACCCGTGGGAGTTCGAGTCTCCCCATTCGCACCACTATTCAGGGCTTTTCGCCGCAAAGCAGCAAATTCTTGGCCTGTCCGCGGTAAATTCGGTATGATCCCTAGCGAAATACCATTAGCTTCAAGTTTTTATATTTTTGATAACGGGGTTTTCAAATGCAAGTTTCAGTTGAAACCATCGGCACGCTGGGACGCCGCTTGAAGGTGGCTGTGCCGGCGGATCAGGTGGAGAAGGAATTCAATGACCGGCTTCAGCGCTTGTCGAAGCAGGTGAAGTTGCCCGGTTTTCGTCCCGGCAAAGTGCCGCTCAAGATGGTCGAGGCTCAATATGGTGGGCGGCTGATGGAAGAGATCGCCGGCGACCTCATTCAGACCACGATGCACGAGGCCATCGGAAGCCAGGGGTTGCGCCCGGCTGGCGACCCGCGCGTGCAGCGCAAGACGGTCACTCGCGGTGAGCAACTCGAATACACCGTCGAGTTCGAGATTTATCCGGAAGTAAAGCGTTTCGACCTGTCGGGCGCCCGCATCGAACGGCCGGTGGTGGCCGTGAGCGATGCGGACGTGGACCGCACGCTGGAAACCATCCGCAAGCAGCGCGCCACCTGGAGACCAGTCGAGCGCGAAGCGCGTTTGGGCGACCGAGTGACAATCGACTTCGTCGGACGGATTAGCGGCAAGGAATTTGAGGGCGGCAAAGCCACCGCCTTACCGCTGGTGCTCGGGAGCGGCACGCTGATCGAGAGTCTGGAACAGGGGCTGGTCGGCGCAAAAAGCGGAGAGACACGCAGTGTCACGGCCAGGTTCCCGGCGAATTACCGCCATTCATTGTTGGCCGGGCAGGCGGCGGATTTTGACGTAAAGGTTAATGAGGTCGCTGAAGCGATTTTACCGGAAGTGAACGAGGCATTTGCCAGGGAATTGGGTGTCACGGACGGGAGCGTCGAAAAGCTGCGTTCTGACGTGAAAACCAATCTTGAGCGCGAGGCGTCCAACCGCGCTCGCGCGGTGGTGCGCACCCGGGCGCTCAAGTCGTTGCTGGATGCCAATCCGATGGACGTCCCCCAGAGTCTGCTGGATGGCGAGGTTCAACGCCTGAAAACGGCCGACATCTCCAGCGGCTCAAGCCTGGCCGACGAGTCTACTTATGGAAGTCGTGCCCGTAATCGCGTGGCGTTGGGGCTTATTCTGGGCGAAATTATACGTACCCGTGGCCTCGTGGCGGACCCGTCGCGAGTGCGCGCCCGGCTCGAGGAGATGGCGGCGGATTACGAGTCGCCCCAGGAGTTTATCCAGTGGCACTATGAGAAACCGGAACGCTTGAGCGAGATCGAAAGCCTGGTGATGGAGGAAAGGGTCGTCGAGGATCTCCTGGGTTCCGCCGAGGTAGCAGATAAATCCATGACTTTTCAGGAGCTCCTGAAGACCGATGTTGTTCTTCAGTAGGAATATCCTAATAGATTAGATGAAGGAACCCATAATGACAGACATTGGACAACGTGACGGCACCGCAAATCCCCTGGCCCTGGGCCTGGTTCCCATGGTTATCGAGACCACCGGCCGCGGCGAGCGCGCCTACGACATCTACTCGCGCATGCTCAAGGAGCGCGTGGTGTTCCTGGTCGGGCAAGTCGAGGATCAGATGGCGAATCTGATCGTGGCCCAGCTCCTGTTCCTGGAATCCGAAAACCCGGACAAGGACATACACCTGTATATCAACTCGCCGGGCGGTGCGGTGAATGCGGGCCTGGCGATCTACGACACCATGCAGTTCATCAAGCCGGACGTGAGCACCGTCTGTATCGGCCAGGCGGCCAGCATGGGGGCGCTGATCCTGACCGGCGGCGCCAAGGGCAAGCGCTTCGCCCTGCCGCATTCACGGATGATGGTGCATCAGCCCATGGGCGGTTTTCAGGGCCAGGCAACGGACTTCGATATCCATGCCCGCGAAATCCTGCGCGTGCGCGAGCGTCTGAACCAGATCATGGTCAACCATACCGGCCGTACCATGGATCAGATCAAGGATGATACCGACCGTGACTATTTCATGGACGGGGAGGAAGCCAAGGCTTTCGGCTTGATTGACACGGTTATCGAAAAACGGACCTAAAATAGGTGAACTTTCCGCAAGATATGCTATAGATTTAAGGTAGAATATTTGCAGAATTGGTATCTGAAAGCTTGCAAACATTGACGGAAACCCGCATCCTTGCAGGCACTATAAGGATCCTTAATCGATAGTGAGGTTTAAGGATGGCTGACAACAACCATACGGGCAGGGGCGATGGAAAGAGTGAAAAGCTCCTGTACTGTTCTTTCTGCGGCAAGAGCCAGCACGAGGTGCGCAAGCTGATTGCGGGCCCTTCCGTGTTCGTCTGCGACGAGTGCGTGGAGTTGTGCAACGACATCATCCGCGAAGAAGTCCAGGAAGAGAAAAACGCCGCCAACTCCAAAAAGAAATTCCCCACTCCGCGCGAGATCCATCAGATTCTCGACGAGTACGTGATCGGCCAGTCCGACGCGAAGCGAGTGCTGTCGGTCGCGGTTTACAACCACTACAAGCGCATCGAACACGAAGGCAAGGTCGGCGAGGTCGAGCTTTCCAAGAGCAACATCCTGCTGAGCGGCCCCACCGGTTCCGGCAAAACACTGCTGGCCGAGACTCTGGCGCGGCTGCTCAACGTGCCGTTTACGATCGCCGACGCCACGACCCTGACCGAAGCAGGCTATGTCGGTGAGGACGTCGAGAACATCATCCAGAAACTCCTGCAGAAATGCGATTACGATGTCGAGAAGGCGCAGAAAGGCATCGTCTATATCGACGAGATCGACAAGATCTCACGCAAGTCCGAGAACCCCTCGATTACCCGGGATGTATCGGGTGAGGGCGTGCAGCAGGCGTTGCTCAAACTGATCGAAGGCACGATCGCCTCGGTACCTCCGCAAGGCGGCCGCAAGCACCCGCAACAGGAGTTCCTGCAGGTCGATACGCGCAATATCCTGTTCATCTGCGGCGGTGCGTTCTCGGGCCTGGAGAAAGTGATTCAGGGCCGCAGCGAGAGAGCCGGTATCGGCTTCCACGCCGAGATTCGCAGCAAGGCCAACGCCAGGAAGGCGGGCGAGGTTCTGCGCATGGTTGAACCGGAAGATCTCATCAAGTACGGACTGATTCCGGAATTTGTCGGTCGTCTGCCGGTGATTGCTATCCTTGACGAACTCGACGAGCGGGCGCTGATCCAGATCCTGACGGAACCCAAGAATGCCCTGGCCAAGCAGTACCAGAAACTGCTCAAGCTGGAAGGGGTTGAGCTGGAAATTCGCGAAGACGCGCTACAGGCCGTGGCCAAGCGCGCCATGGAGCGCAAGACCGGCGCACGTGGGCTGCGGTCCATTCTTGAGCGCGCCTTGCTCGATGTCATGTTCGATCTGCCTTCCGTGGAGAACGTCAAGAAGGTTGTGATCGAATCGGCTGTGATCACGGATGGCGCCAAGCCGTTGATAATTTATGCCGATAACGATGAACAGGACAAGCGGCGGGCATCGATCAGCCAGTAAGTGAAACCGCCGGCTTTACATCAGAAACCCCACCCGAGTGGGGTTTCTTTTTGTCAGCCTCATCCTTGTGGCTCTTACCACTTCCCGGGGTCAGCGCACATCCTCGGCTCCGTAGGCGTTGCGTCCCTGCACCACTCCTCTTGCACCAATTCTCGCTCCTGGCGATTTTGTTACAGCCGGTGCAGTTTGTACGGCCATGTGCGCCATTCGTCGCCGATCCAGTGAATTTGTCGGTAATATCGAAAAATATCTCAGTCTTATGATTGAAATTGGGCCATTTAGGCCCCAAACTTGAACGAACTCACTCACTTTCACTGATTACAGGAATTTCAGGCGGAAATGCAAGAAACCAAACCCCCCGTTGTCGTTCCAGGATCGGAAACGAACATCCCCGTGCTGCCGTTGCGCGATGTCGTGGTGTTCCCGCACATGGTCATTCCGCTGTTTGTCGGCCGACGCAAGTCGATACGCGCGCTCGAGCAGGCCATGGAGTCCGGCAAGCAGATCATGCTGGTGGCACAGAAGAGCGCCTCAGACGACGATCCGACACCGGAAAGCATTCACGTCATCGGAACCATCGCCAGTATTTTGCAGTTGCTGAAACTTCCCGATGGCACCGTAAAGGTGCTGGTGGAAGGCGAGCGCCGGGCCGTGGTCCAGAATTATCTTGATACGGAAGAGTACTTTTCCGCGCAGGTGGCGCTGCTTGAAGCCTTGCCGCTCACCGACAAGGAGGGCGAGGCGCTGATGCGTTCCGTCCTGAATGAATTCGATCAGTACGTCAAACTCAACATGAAGATCCCGCCGGAAATTCTTACCTCGCTGGCGGGCATCGACGACCCGGGCCGGCTTGCCGACACGGTGGCCGCGCACCTGTCACTCAAGATCGAGGACAAGCAGCAGATCCTCATGGTGCAGGATGTGCGCGAGCGGCTGGAGAAAATTCTCACCGTGCTCGAGAGCGAGATCGACCTGTTGCAGGTCGAGAAGCGCATTCGTGGTCGTGTAAAGCGCCAGATGGAGAAGAGTCAGCGCGAGTACTATCTCAACGAGCAGATGAAGGCGATCCAGAAGGAGCTGGGTGAGCTCGAAGAGGGCCCGAACGAGGCCGAAGAGCTGGCGAAGAAGATCGAGAAAGCGGGCATGAGCAAGGAGGCCCGCGAAAAGGCCGAATCGGAACTGAAGAAGCTCAAGATGATGTCACCGATGTCGGCCGAGGCCACGGTCGTACGCAACTATATCGATTGGCTGGTAAACGTTCCGTGGAAGAAGCGCAACAAGATCCAGAAAGATCTTTTGAAGGCCGAGGAAATTCTCGAGAAGGATCACTATGGCCTTGAAAAGGTCAAGGAACGCATTCTCGAATATCTTGCCGTGCAGCAGCGGGTGAACAAGCTGAAGGGTCCGATCCTGTGCTTGGTGGGTCCGCCGGGCGTCGGCAAGACCTCGCTCGGTCAGTCCATCGCGCGCGCCACGAATCGGAAGTTCGTGCGCATGTCTCTGGGCGGCGTGCGTGACGAGGCCGAGATTCGCGGCCATCGCCGTACTTATATCGGCTCATTGCCAGGCAAGATAATCCAGAATCTGTCCAAGGCGAAGGTTCGCAACCCGCTCTTTATGCTGGAAGAGGTCGACAAGATGGCCATGGATTTCCGCGGCGATCCATCTTCGGCGTTGCTGGAAGTGCTCGACCCGGAGCAGAACCACGCGTTCAACGATCATTATCTCGAGGTCGATTACGATCTCTCGGATGTCATGTTCATCGCCACGGCCAACACGCTGAATATTCCACCGCCGCTGCTTGACCGTATGGAGGTGATTCGTCTCTCGGGTTACACCGATGATGAGAAGATCAACATCGCCATGCGCTATCTGATTCCCAAGCAGCTCAAGAACAACGGGCTCAAGGAAAACGAACTGCATTTGCCCGAGAAGACCGTTCGCGATATCACCCGTTATTACACGCGTGAAGCGGGGGTGCGTAATCTTGAACGCGAGATCGCCAAGATCTGCCGCAAGGTGACAAAAGAACTCCTGCTCAACACGACCAAGCCGGAAAAGACAATCTCCGTTACGCCCAAGAGCCTGGAGAAGTACCTCGGCGTGCGGCGCTACCGTTACGGCACGGCCGAGGTGACCAACCAGGTCGGTCAGGTGACGGGTCTGGCGTGGACCGAGGTGGGCGGCGAATTGCTCACCATCGAAGCGGTTATCGTGCCCGGGAAGGGCAAGCTGACCATCACCGGCAAGCTCGGCGATGTCATGCAGGAGTCCATCCAGGCGGCCATGAGCGTGGTGCGCGCGCGCGCGGCCATGCTTGGCATCATGCCCGATTTCTACCAGAAACATGACTTTCACCTGCACGTGCCTGAAGGCGCCACGCCGAAGGATGGACCCAGCGCCGGCATAGCCATGTGCACCGCCATGGTCTCGGCGTTGACCAAAATACCGGTGCGCGCCGAGGTGGCCATGACGGGCGAAATTACGCTGCGTGGCGAGGTATTGCCGATCGGCGGACTCAAGGAAAAGCTGCTCGCGGCGCATCGTGGCAACCTCAAGGTGGTGCTGATTCCGGAAGAGAACCGCAAGGACCTGACCGAGATTCCGAAGAACATCCGCGACAGCCTCGATATCCGTCCCGTGCGCTGGGTCGACCAGGTGCTGGAGGCGGCGCTTGAGCGCCTGCCTGAGCCGCTGGATGAATCGAAGCTCGCCGAAGCGGCCAAGCCGCTGGAGCAGCCTGCCGCCGTCAACCCGATCACGACGCATTGACGGGTACGGCCTGACTTGCCCTCAGGCGAGGGCACTTCTCCTCTTGTCTCCGCTCACACGACACGGCGCCTCACGGCCCGTGTCGTGTGTCTGTTTTTCTTGACAAGGATTTCCCGCAACTGTATATAACCTGCGACGCGTCTATGTTTTTTCATGGAGCGTTGTTTCTGCTTCAGCAGCAATTGTTTTCGGGAATCCTGTTCACCACATCCAGCAAGAGGACGCTAACGTGAATAAAACCGATCTGATTGACAAAGTTGCTGTAACCACCGAGCTGAACAAAGCCTCCGCCACACGCGCCGTGGAAGCGGTGCTCGAGATCATCGCCGGTACCTTGCGTGAGGGCGATACCGTTACGCTCTCCGGCTTCGGTACGTTCTCCGTGAGCAATCGGTCCGCGCGCACCGGACGGAATCCACGAACCGGCGAAATGATCGCCATCCCGGCCTCCAAGGCACCTAAATTCAAATCTGGCAAAGGCCTGAAGGATGCCTTAAACTAACCGGCCTTTTGTGGGGGGTCTTATTCGACTTCAGGGTGCTTAGCTCAGTTGGTAGAGCGTCGCCCTTACAAGGCGAATGTCGGGGGTTCGAACCCCTCAGCACCCACCAAAGACCGGGAGCGGTAGTTCAGTTGGTTAGAATACCGGCCTGTCACGCCGGGGGTCGCGGGTTCGAGTCCCGTCCGCTCCGCCACTACACGCGCAGGGCGAGGAGACATCCTCGCCCTTTTTTATTGAATCTGTTCCGGGAATTGAAGTACCCGCAAACCCTCTGTAGAGTGATCGCCCAATGCTTACCACGATCCGCGAAAAAACCCAGGGTATCTTCGCCGCACTCATCCTGGTCCTGGTCGGTGTTCCGTTTGCGCTGTGGGGGATCAATTCCTATTTCGACAGCGGCTCCAAGATCAATGTCGCCAAGGCCGGTGACATTGATATCAGCCAGGTAAAATACCGGCGCGAGATCGACCGGCTGCGCGGCCAAGTGGAGCCGGCAACTCTGGACAACCCCCAATTCAAGCAACGGATTCTTGACAGCCTGATCGATCAGGCATTACTCGTGCACGATGCCGGGGCGCAGGGTTACCGCCTCAGCGACGCGCGTCTGGCGCAAACGATCCGGGAACTGCCGTATTTTCAGCGTGACGGCCGTTTTGATTCCGTGCTGTATGAATCCACGCTGCGTCGCGAAGGCATGAATCCGCATGAATTCGAGAGCCGCGTGCGCGAGGAAAATCTTGCCATGCAGGTTCAGGCCGGTTTGAGCGAAAGCGGCTTTGCGACGCGCGCCGACATGGCAGCGCTGGCCCGCTTGCTGTCGCAGGAACGGGAGCTGGCCTACGCCGTGATAAGCCCCGACGCCGTGATGTCCAAGGGGCCGGTCAGCGGGCAGGAGATCGAACAGTACTATTCATCCCATACCGAGCTGTTCCAGATACCCGAACAGGTCCGCGTCGAGTATCTGCGATTCTCCGCCAGCGACCTGAATACGGGCGGGCAACCGACGGAAGAGGATCTTAAAAAGGCCTATGCCGAGGAAGCGGCACGATACGTCACTCCCGAGAAGCGCCGTGCCAGTCACATTTTGATTGCGCTTCCTGCCCAGGCCACGGATGAGCAGGTCAAAGAGGCGCTGACGAAAATTCAGGACATCGCCAAACAAGCCCGCGCCGGGGCTGATTTCGGTACGCTCGCGAAAAAATATTCCATGGACAGCACGACATCCCCTGGCGGTGGCGATCTTGGCGAGATTCGCCGTGGGGTAATACCGAAGGAACTGGAAGCGGCGGCCTTCGCATTGAAACCCGGTGAAATCAGCCAGCAGGTTCGCAGTACCTACGGCTATCATCTGATCAAGCTGACCGCCCTGACCCCCGAGAAGCGCAAACCTTTTGCAGATGTGCGCAAGGAATTGATGGATGTCGTGCGCAAGCGCAAGGGTGAAGAAAAGTTTTTCGAGCTGTCGGAGAAATTCCGCAATCTGGTCTATGAGCAGCCGGACAGTCTTGCGCCCGCGGCCAAGGCCTTGGGTCTCCCGATTCAGAAAAGCGACTGGTTCACGCGCGCCGGCGGGCCCGGCATCACCGCCAACCCCAAGGTGGCACAGGCCGCGTTCGAGCCGGATGTGCTGGCTCAGGTTCGCAACAGCGATGCGATTGAGATCAGCGGCGATACCCTTGTGGCCATCCGCGTCACCGACAAGCAGCCGGCCGGACGCAAGCCGTTGGCTGAGGTGCGCGCGCAGATCGAGCGAGTACTGAAGCAGGAACAAGCAAAACAGGAAGCCGGCAAGCTGGGCGAAGCATGGTTGCGTGAGCTGCAGGCCGGCGGATCGCTCGAGGCGCTGGCCAAAAAGCGTGGTCTCAACTACCAGTCACCGAAGATGTTCAAGCGCCAATCGCCGGCAGGAGTTGAATCACTCGTCGCCGAAGCCGCATTCCGGGCAGCGCGACCCGATGGCGGAAAGCCGGCGTACGATCTGGTTGATTTGGGCCCTCAGGGTTATGCGGTGCTGGCCGTGCTGCGTGTGCGCGACACGTCAGACAAGGCGCAAAGCGGCGCGCAGGAGAAGGCCCTGTCGTTGCTATTAAAGCGTCGTGGTCCGGACTACTATGCCAATTACCGCGCGGGATTGCGGCAGAAGACAAATATCAAGATCTACGCTGACCAGCTGTAAGCCTATTCCAGCAGTTTGCCGTAATCCAGACCGATCGCCACGGTGTTGAATCCACCGTCGACATAGGTGATTTCGCCGGTCACCGCGGAGGCGAGATCGGAGCACAGGAACGCCGCCACATTTCCCACCTCGTCGATGGTCACGCCGCGCCCGAGCGGTGCCATTTTGTCGTTGTAATCCAGCAGCTTTTTAAAGTCGGTAATGCCGGCGGCCGCCAACGTTCGGATCGGTCCAGCGGAGATCGCATTGACGCGGATGCCCTCCGGGCCGAGCGCCTGCGCCAGATAGCGCACGTTCGCCTCGAGGCTCGCCTTGGCCAATCCCATGATGTTGTAATTGGGTACTGAGCGGTCGGCGCCGATGTAGGTGAGTGTCAGCAACGCCCCCTGGCGACCCTGCATCATGGACCGGCCGGCCTTGGCCAGCGCGATCATGCTGTAAGAGCTGATCTCGTGTGCGATGCGGAATCCCTCGCGCGTCGTGACATCCACGAAGTTGCCGGACAGCTGTTCACGCAGCGCGAAAGCGACTGAATGAACGATGATGTCGAGCCCGTCCCAGAAGTCATCGAGGTGCGAGAACACCGCCTCGACCTGCTCGTCGCTGGAAACATCGCAGGGGATCAGAATATCCGACTTGGTCTGGGCCGCCAGCTTCTGGACCCGTTCCTTGAGCTTCTCGTTCTGGTAGGTATAGGCGATCTCGGCGCCCTCCCGGTGCATGGCTTTGGCGATCCCCCAGGCGATGGACCGATCCCCGGCCACGCCCACGATCAGCGCCCGCTTGCCTGCCAGAAATCCCATAATACGATCTCCACCTGTTATTTGAATTGAGAGCCTGACGCCGCGTTGTTTTGCCGGGCGTCCGGGTGAAATCAGCCGCTACAGTAGCGAAAATTCACGCCCGCGGGAAGAGGGATGAATG
>ERZ1292630.3985-Hain-H41-02um-R3-3985-length-12634-cov-6_pt2 | contig 10201 bp, 4 predicted proteins | sample MGYA00564408_ERZ1292630 | MGnify/ENA primary metagenome ERZ1292630 (study PRJEB36523, sample SAMEA6512641) | groundwater metagenome | collected 2019-01-08 | study: AquaDiva: Metagenomics assemblies of 32 groundwater samples
AGCGAAGCCAGCGGCTGCGAAAAAGCGAGCGCCCTCTCCCCCGCCGGCACCGGCTAAAAAAGGCGCCAAAAAAACGGCCCGTGACCCGTCGCCGGCGCAAGAGGAGACGGCGGCGAAGAAGCCACGCAAACGCTAAACTCAACAGACGCGACGGATGAACCTAACTCCGTCGTTGGCGTTATTGTTTTGTCTAATTGTTGTTGGACGCGACGGGGGAGTCGCATGTCGCTCCCTCCTTCGGCTTCAGTTCTCCGTGGAGAGAGAGAGATCCAGTGTTTCGTGATTTCCGAACCCCCAAACGGCTCTCTTTTTTTCTAGAGGACGGGGCACGTTGCTGTGTGTTTTTGTCGGGTTGTTTTCTTCTTTCGTCAAATGACCTTGGGAACCGCTGCTCGCCCTCAACACAGGCAACATGTTCATCGGCATGAAACACCGTGGGTTTTTTTTTGTTGGTTTCCCTTGGGACCCTCCGCATCATAACCCAGAAACAGTCCCCCGGCCATCGTACCGTAAACGGAGGGGGGGAAAGCAGCAGCCCGTGCAAAGCAAGAGCCAATTGGTCGATCAGCGGTGAGGCATCAGCTGAGGCACCAGCATCGTGCGGCGCGAACAAACGGCACCGACGTAGACGTTCATTTGGCGCTGTGGGGTTCCGTCGTGTTCTTTTTTTGTCGATAAATCGGCGGGATGCAGGAGTACGGCATCATGTTGCTCGTGGCGGTTCTACTGAGGCTCGCGGTCATGGGTTGGTACGAGCTAGCGAAGCGGCAAAGCGACGCCGCGGACGAGGGTCTCATGTTCCCGGATCGCCACCCACGGCGCCGCATCGCGCTCTTGGTGTTTGCGCACCCTGACGATGAGGCCATGTTCTTTTCGCCCACGCTTCTGCATCTCAAGCGGCAAGGCTGGCAAATCCACTTCATGTGCTTTTCAACTGGCGACGCCGATGGGAAGGGAAAGGTGCGCGCCGCTGAGTTGTCGAAGTCTGCGCTAATGTACGGCGTTTCGCGACTGGCGCTCGTCGACGACCCGCGGACTCGGGACGGAATGGCGCAAGTGTGGGACGAAGGGTACATCGCCGAAACCGTTCGCACTTATTCCGCTCACCATCAAGCGGGTCTCATCGTTACGTTCGACCTCCTGGGCGTGAGCGGCCATCCAAACCATGTGGCGGTCGCCAGGGGAGTGCTTCAGGCGGTTGGGGAGTGGAAGAAGTCTTCCGCGACTTGCAGTTTGGCAAATGGGGAGGCGACCGCCAAGTCCCCAGCGCCGCGCCCGCACTTGGCCCTTTTGGTCACCCGAAGCGCGACGTCGACCAAGTACACGGGTCTCGCCGCGACGTGGATCGGCTGGATGGCTGGGAGGGTCATCCCCGGTTGGCATTACCGAGCGACGGCCCCTGTGCTGCCAGTAGTAGACAGCAACCACCATGGAGATGCCGCACGGCCATCAGCCGATGTGAGCGGCGGCCGCAGGCGCAAGGAAGTGGAGCGCCAACCGCAGCCGCCTCCTCGCCTGCCTGCGTCGTCGCCATCATCATCATCACCGTTGGTGTACGGCGAGACGTTTTCCATCCTGGTGCCCTTCACCGGCGTGCTGACGGCGTACCAGGGCATGTCGCGCCACGCGTCGCAGTTTGTGTGGTATCGCTGGCTGTTCGTGTTCTTTTCCAGTTACGGATTTGTGAACGAACTCGTGCGAATCGACGATGACGAACGTGGCGGGACCTAAGGGAGGGGGGTGGCTAGTACGGCAGTGGACTTGCGGCGCAAGACAAAAAAAATTGGCTTTGCCAAGTGCCACCCGGAACAGGCATCGGTCAGGTCACCACGCCGCCTTGGTGATTTTTCTATGTGTGGGCATGCGCCCTTCCCTTCGTGCCTACCTATCCCCTTGTGCGTGCTCCAACAATATCTTGATGGCATGAAAAGTCGACCCCCTTCCCATTCCCATCGCAGCAACGCAGGAAGTGCTGTCGGCTTGTCATCTTATTCCACATGGCCGCGGCCCTCCTTCGTCGAAGCCCACAGGGTGGAAGCGGCGCACTGGCCGGTGCCCTGCGAGCGGCTGTGCAACAAGTCATGTCTCTCCAAGCGCTGGCCGGCGGATCGATCGTCGCCGAGGGGAGCGTGGTGTTTGTATGCGTGGATGGTTCATGGGTCCGGTGCACCGTCACGGGTGTCGAGGACGTCCCCATCACCACGATGACGTCACATTCGCCGGGAGAAGGGGCGGGTCCGTCGTCAGAACGGTGGCTCACGGTGCGGGTCATGGGCAGTGGGCCGAGTGGCGGGCGGCAGCTCCGTCTGAATCCCCGTGCCATTACGGCCAGGGAAGATGACAACAACGATCAAGGAGCTGGTGGCGGCGGCCAATCGGCGACCGCAACGGCCGACGCCACGGTGACGGGCTATCACTTCAATCGCAATGGTGGCTGGCAGCCTGGGATGGCGGACTTTCTGGAAGTGACCGACTGTCACCCGGCGACGGTGGCCATCTCACTGGATGCATTCGCCACCGGTGGTTATGTAGGAGGGGCATCGTCCTTCGCGGGCAGTCCGCCGCGGCTCGACGCGGTTATCGGCGGTGAAGATGGTGACAGCGACCGGGATGACGAAGATGAAAGTGGATCCCCCCGACCCGTCGGAGGCACGGCTGCGGCGATGTGGGGCGAGCCGAGCGATCCACGCCTCGCCGTGGCCCCGTCGCTCCTCGCGATGGGCAGTCGGGAAGGGCTCCTCGTTCGCGGCGGCAGCGCCGCACGGGCCACGCCGCATAACTGGTCGCGGATGGGCGTCACGGAACGCATGTCGTTGGTTATCTGTGGTCTGCCGGACGACGCCTTTGAGGCCTTCCTTGAGGGCAAGATGCGCGGCCTGGCGGCCGTCACGTCGTCGCGGGCGCCGTTGGTCCCCACCACCCCTGACGACCAAGTCGCGACGGCCATTCAGAAGTGTCGCGCCGTCCGCGTCGTTTGCCGCACGCTCTATTTGACGCCACTGATCGTCGAGATCGGTTTGTCACCGTCAACATTGGAGCTGGGCATCAAGGTCGCCGTGGCCGAGGCCGTGACGGGGGCTGGCGGCACCGCGGTCGCCACAGAGCTCAAGGCACGAAAGGCTCTCGACGCCGGAGCAAAGGCGGCGCTCGCCGCACTCGGCTGCCCCGGGGCCGCGGACATCGTGGAAACGGTCTTCCGAGGCATCGCGTCGGTGCTATCCTTCAACGCCGCATCCTTCCGTGGCAGTTCCGCCATGGACCAGCTTAACGAAATGCTCCTCCCCCTCGGCGTCGCCTCCAAACCGGTGTTGACGTTTCTGCAGGGACAGGCCACCGTGCAGCTCGAGGAAGCCAAACTAGCCCTTGCTGGTGCCATCCACCAACGGCTGCTCGCCCATATCATCATGAAGCGTCTCGACATGTCAGGGAAGGCGTTCACGGGCATGCACCGGATCCTGATCCTGCCGGCGTGGGCCCCGGGACCCACTAGCCCTGGATCACCCGATGCCACAGCGTCGCCTGTGGTGGGAGGCGGCGCCTCCCCCCCTTTCGCGAGCCGAGGGGCCGCCCCGTTGGCGAGCGCCGCCGCCGCGGGCCCTCTCATGGATCTAGACGGCCAACTCTTGGTGCGCGCGGCGTACGACGCGCTGTGCTGCTCGCTATGGAGCCGTTGGCAGCAGCACGCGAAAGCCCTGGGGCTGTACCCTCCGCCCCCCGCCGACGCATCCTCGGTGGCCAAAGGAGGAGGCCTACCGGCCGAGCTAGTGCAGCAAATCCGCCGCAGCGAAACGTTCGCCAAGCATGCCGCGGCGGTGTTATCCCTCGTGGACATCCTGTACCCAGCGAATGCGAGTCACCTCGCGTCCACGCCGCCCGGGGATGTGACGAAAGCCCTCGAGATTTGGAAGAGCAAGTTCGACTTGTCGGAGCTCACGGCGTTGCAGCGGTGGTCCGTCGCTCAGGCAGGCGGCACGGGCAAGGGCGAGAAGGACACGCTCTTCATCACACACGCAGCCACCGCGGCCGTCGCGGGCTGCATCTCGCTGTCGGCAACCCCCGTTGCGGCGTCCCCCGGCGCCCGCGCCGCCGCCGCGGCGGGAGGCAGCAGCAGCAGTGCCGCGGCGGTGTCCAAGTACAGCATGTCGAGGTTAGTGATGGCGGCTAGATGCGCCGAGGTGATCGGAGTCACAACGGCGCACTCCGTGGCGCTGAAAGATATCACCGTCAAGTACTTTCACAACGGCAGCTCCCTAGTCATGCACGTTGACGACGCCTCCGCCAGCAGCAAGGCGGTGCCCAGCATCGCGGCCAGCGTGTTCTTCCAGCTACCGCTGGTGACGCTGCCGGTGGAGCTGTTCACGACCATGGCCGCCTGCATGCTGAAGCACGAGCCTTCCGAGCCCGCGAAGAGCGTCATGTCGCGGATGTGGAAATCGCTTGGCGTGCCCGACCATCACGTCGCCTTCGGCGGCGCCGCGCCCGCGGTTGGAAGCAGTAGTGGGTCGTCGGCATCGTCGCCTCCTCTGCTGGGCGGAGGGGTCGTCGCCTCGTGCAGCGTGATGGCGTTCCGCCGCCTCCGGCGCCGGTTTCGGCGCTTCAAGGAGCCCTCGTTGCTGTGCCTACAGAGTTGCGTCCGGACCATGGTAGACGTCCGGCTAGCGGCGCGGCGGGCGGTCTCGCGCCGCCTGCGCGTCGTGGCGAGCTACCTCTTGGCCGTGCATGCTCAGCACGCCGTCAAACACCGAGGGCAGTTGCGTTTCGTCGCCATTCGCGATGAGTTGTTCCAAGCCCAGCTTCAGCGCGTCGTGTCAGATGAGCAGCGCGGTCGGTGGTACCTCATGCGCGACGAGCTGGACGCGTTTATGTTTCTGCAGGGCCGTAGCGGGTCGTTTATGCAGCCTGTGTTTGCGCGTATGCAGCGTGATTGCATGGCGCTCGAACTCCAGCGGCGAGCGGAGTACTTAGAGCAACAACGGCAAGGGCGCAGGCGTCTGTTGGACCGCGAGGCTGAGGAGTCGATGGCGAATATCAAGCGTTATTGGGCCTTACCGGCTAGCGTCAGGGACGACCTGCTGCGCCAAACCCCCGGGGGTAGCGGCGCCTCGTCGAACTTTGGTGGGCCGTTGGGAAGAGGCGTGGCGCCGCCGACGTCTCCGGGGCGCGCGGCAACAGCCACACTTTCCGCGCAGCCGTCATCATCGCGATTTTCAGCGGCTGCCTTCTTGAACGTGGAAACGAGCATTGCGGACAGCCTGGCCACCGACGAATTCATCTCCCGGGCGAAAATCAGTGCGGAGCACCGACGAGTCCTGGAATCCTTTTGCAGCGCCGCAACCGCCGAAAATGCCGCGGCGACGGCCGCGACGGCCCGGCGACTGGCGACCGAGCGACAGCAGCGGCAGACGCAGCGCGCGATGATCCGGGCTGTCACAGCGTCGGCGGCCGACATCGCCCGCCGCGACCGCGAAGTGGTCACCGCACTCCGGGGCGACTTGTACAGTGTATCGTATCAAGCGTATTGGCAGCGCGAGGCAGGCAGTAGTTCGTGACCACGGAGAAAAAGTACGGTCGTATGAAGGAAGGAAGGGGGACAAATGACGACGACGAAACGATCGATCCTGATGTGAGGATTGGTGATCGTTGGCAGTCATTGCGTTACCACGCTATCCCTCCAAGCAACGCAGTGCGACGAACGAAAGGGGTTTTCATTTCCATCCGCGCCCTTCCGCTCTCATTATTATTGTGATGTCAGCAGCGCAGGCCGTGGCGACCATCGCTCGTCAAACGATTCTGGTCACCCCCGCGGTGGCGGTAAGTCGACCGTTCACGAGGATCGACCTCAACCGACCGAAGCGGTACAATGCCTTCAGCGAGGAGATGTACCGCGAGGTGATGGCCGCAATGAAGGAGTCCGCCGCCGACCGCCAAAGTCGCGTGACCCTCATTTCCGGTGGCGCATGTCCGTACTATTCTGCCGGAAATGACAACGCAAACTTCGCCAAATTCATGCATCCCAAAACGATGGCGAAGAACGCCAAAAAATTGTGCTACGACTTTGTCGACGCGTTCATTCAGCATCCGAAACCGCTTGTGGGCGTCGTCAATGGGCCCATCGTCGGCATCGCGGCCACGACGATGGCCCTCTGCGACCTCCGCATCGGGGTGAATCAAGTCACCGTGTCCACCCCGTTTAAGGCCCTTGGCATGGCACCCGAGGGCTGTTCCTCGTACATGTTCCCGCGGCTGCTGGGCGACGCCATGGCGCAGAACATGCTGCATGGAAGTGGCACCATCAACAGCGGTGCGGAGGCGCTGAAGGCGGGATTTTTGACTGAGCTCGTGGATGACAACTCGCGGTTATTTGCGGTCGCGGAGCGTGAGGCGCTGGAGATCGCCGAAGGTCGCCACCCCAAGGTGACCCAGAGGTTTATTTTAGCGGAACCCGGTCTACGAGAGAAGCTAATGGTTGTCAACCAACATGAGGTGGACGTTCTGGAAAAGGCGTGGGTGTCGCGGGAATGCTTCCAGGCGTTACGAAAGTTTCTCCTTTCCAAGGGCAAGACCAAGGAGGCGACCGCACTCCGTGTCTTAGACGCCACGCGGCTTCTCTGGGACAGGTAAAATGGAAGCAGGGAGTTGACGAGACGACTCTCCCCCCATGGGGAAACCCCCGGGAAATCGTCCCCCTTCTCTGACACTGTCGGGGGGTTTCCCACAAATTCACTGAAATCCCAACCATGGTGGGGACGTTGACTTCGATTGACTTCAATGTGACTGCCGCTGTGCACACACCCCCGTTTTGGAACGAGTTTTTTTTGATGGCGGCCCCGCAAAATCTTACGGTTGGCAGTGACGGCTGGTGGCGCATTCACAAGCCCGCAACCGATAAGCCGGATGAGGTCTTCAAGTTTCAGGTCGCTTATGCCACGAGCGGCCGGGCGAAGTGCCGCAAGTGTAGCGAGCCCATCAAAATGGGTGAGGTTCGATTTGGCTTTCCCGTTCGAGATCAGCGTGGCTTGCATGGATACATTCCAGCGTGGCAGCACGTTAAGTGCACCCGGGTCGATCCGGACCCTAAACTGGAGACGTTTTTGGCCGGTTTTGGCTCCCTTAACGCCGCGGATCGTGCCGACGTACTGACGGAAGTGCAGCTCCAGACGAGGCCCGCGCATCTTCAGGAGCTCAACCCGGACGATCTTGTCGTCAGAAAAGAAAAGCTGCTGCCGATGACGCCGCCCTCGTCGCTACTGCAGCACCTGCTCCCTTTTCAAGAGGAAGGGCTTGGCTGGATGGTGCGACAGGAAATGGACACGGCCTTTGACGAGGCGACGACGGCCGCGGCAAAAAACTCCTCCGCACTGCCACTGGCTACGGCGGCAGCGACCAGCACCACAAAAATCGCGGAGGGGTCATCGACCGCTTGCACTCCGACCGCTCCTCCACGGGGCGGCATTCTCGCCGACGAAATGGGCATGGGTAAAACCATCCAGACCATCGCGTTGATGCTCGCCAACCGCGGCACCGGCCCTACCCTCGTCGTGTGCCCCGTGAGCTCCATGATGCAGTGGGAGGAGGAGGTGCGGTCGCACGTGGCGCCGGGCGAACTTCAGGTCGTCATTTACCACAAGACATCCCAGCACCCTGTGGCGACGCTGGCCGCCGCCGATTTGGTGCTCACGACGTATCCCGTGCTGGAGATCGCCTTTCGAAAAATCCTCAACGCCCAGAAGGAAGTCTGCCCCTATTGTCAGAAAAAGTTCCTGGCCGCGAAGCTGAGCGTTCACTTGAAGTACTTCTGTGGGCCGAACGCGCAAAAGACGCTGAAGCAGGCGAAGCAGGAAAAGTCGTCGACGGGCAAGGAGGCTGCCGCTTCGGCTGCCAGCGGCAAGGGCTTGCAGTCTCGCGAAACCATCCGAAAGGGTCTGCGCACGTTGCACGTCGAAGGCGTTAGCGACGACGACGACGACGACGAGGCGAAAGGATCCGCGGACCGCTCACGAGCAGCAGGTCGTCGAGGGAAGGCTGCTGCCGCCAGTCGCCGCGTCACGACGCGCGACGATGAAAAAAAGTCAAACGTCGCGCAGGACCTTGAGACGAAGACGAAGAAACCCTCCGCCGCCGCCTCCTCGTCGTCGGCGAGGGCGATCATGGGACCCATGTCGATGTACCGCGAGCTGATGACGGAGGCGGGTCGCAAGGTCCGGTCGCGATGGGAGAAGGCGGGGGGTGGGACGTCATCCGCATCGTCAGCTGACGAGAGCGAGAGCAGCAGTGATGAAGAAGTAGCGGTGAAAAGTCAGAAAAAGAAAACGAAATCGCCAGATCACTCCAAGAAGAAGGCCGCTCCGGTGGACCCCAAGAAGGGGAACAAGAAGAAATCATCGGCTGCCGTGGCCCGATCGACAAGACAAACCGCATCAACGACAAGTGGTCGCCGCAGCGGCAAGGGCCTGGTGAAGGAAGACACCTCAAGCGAGGAGGTGTCATCGACGAGCGAGAGCAGCAGCGCTTCGACATCGTCGGCACGCAAAGGGGCGAAGAAAAAGGGAACACCCAAAAAGGAACCGCTCACCACGTCACGAAAGCGTGCCGCCGCGCCTCGTGGAAACAAGTCAGCAACTGCCAGGCAAAAGGCAAAAACTAACGGCGGCAAGCTTCCACCTAGGAACGGCAAGAAGCGTGCCGCGAAGAGTGGCGAGTCCACTTCGTCCGCAAGCTCGTCGTCGTCCACGTCGAGTGAGGAGGGGGAGGAAACGGCATCGTCAGAGTCCTCCACCACCTCCTCCGCCTCTACCTCTTCCTCTTCCGAGGCCTCCGAGCCATCGTCTTCCTCGGACAGCAGCGGTCGTCAAGGGCGCCGCGGCCGCCGTCGCGGGGGTAACAATAATAAGCGCACGCAGAAGTCCAGTGGTGGACAAACTGCGACCGAAAAGGCTGCCGCCAAAGCCGAGAAGGATCGTCGGTTGAAGCTGCAGACGTGCCCCGACTGTGAGTTTCGTTACGCGGATCACAGCTTCTGCCCTAATTCGGGGAAGCCGCACGTTCAGCCATTACTGCGCGCGTTGCCTTCCGCGGACGACGACGTGCTCGCCGACATCCTCGGTGCGTCCGCGCCACCGGCGGTCACGACATCGGACGACGCGGTGGCTTTGCCAACGACTGGCGTTGGTGCCACCAAAACCAAGCCGCCGTTGGACCGCGGCACCCCCACCAAAGCAGCCTCTGCGGTCGTCGATTTCTCCTCATCCCCGCTGCACGCCGTGTCATGGTACCGGGTCGTCCTCGACGAAGCCCATCGCATCAAGAGCAAGCAAACGAGCACGGCGAAGTCCGCCTTCGCTCTGAAAGCACACTTCCGATGGTGCTTGACCGGGACGCCCATCCAAAATCGCGTCGGTGACCTTTACGCCATCTTGCGATTTCTGCGGTTCGTGCCGTTTTCTAAGTACTTCTGCAGCACGCCGCAGTGCGTATGTTCGACGTTCAGTCATCCCTTCTCGGGATGGAACGACTACTGCCTCTACTGCGGCCACTCCGCGCTGCAGCACTACAGCTACTTCAATCGCCACATAATGAACCCGGTTCAGCGATATGGGTACGTAGGCGACGGACGGCGGGCGATGCTCACCCTGACCTCGCAGGTGCTCTCCAAACTCATGCTACGCCGCACGAAGGCCGAGCGCGCCGAGGACATCAAGCTGCCGCCGTGCACGGTGCAGGTCTCATGGCTCGAGCAGAGTGACAGCGAACGCGACTTTTATGAATCGTTGTACAAACGGTCCGCGGCCAACTTTGACACCTTTGTGCGAAAAGGGACGCTTCTCCACAACTACGCGCACATCTTCCAGCTCCTCAGCCGCTTGCGACAGGCGCTCGATCACCCCTACCTGGTGCTCTTCTCGGACGCCGTCTTCCAGCAGCAGCCGACGTCGACATCGTCCCTCTCCGACAGTCGTGCATCTTCTGGATTAACGGCGGTGCCAGGAGCAGCCGCCCGCGGGGGGACGCGGCGACGGGCCAACTCGGCGGCCTCTTCCGCTGCCGCCGGAATGAAGCTCGAGGGAGAAGAAGGGAAGCTCAAAGCGGAGGGAGCCGAAAGTGCGGCGTCCTGCTACAAGCTGAAACTGACGGCGGCGCAGCTGCCGGCCGCGTCCGGACACGGGGTGCCCCTTGACGTGTGCTCTATCTGCCAGGACAGCAC
>ERZ1292630.5625-Hain-H41-02um-R3-5625-length-10198-cov-7_pt1 | contig 10198 bp, 8 predicted proteins | sample MGYA00564408_ERZ1292630 | MGnify/ENA primary metagenome ERZ1292630 (study PRJEB36523, sample SAMEA6512641) | groundwater metagenome | collected 2019-01-08 | study: AquaDiva: Metagenomics assemblies of 32 groundwater samples
CCCCCCCTGTGCACCGAACGGGAAGAGCCCATTTTTGTTGGATCCTCGGCGCGGGGAGGTCACCATCCTCACAGCGCTACGCAAAAAGGACAGGGACCACCCCCCACTCTTTAACACACCGCGCTAACACACACTCCCCCTTGCGCGCTTGGCATCAAACTTCACAACGATGTCCTCGCGCTACGACCAACGGACCACCACGTTCACCCCGGACGGCCGGCTCATGCAAGTGGACTACGTGCTCGAGCGCATCAACAAGTGCGCGACGGCCGTGGGCATCAAAACCGACGAAGGGGTCGTCCTCGCCGCGCGTCGCCGCGAGCGGCACACGCTAGCCGACAAGCCCGTCTCGGAAATCAACAATCTCAGCGGCGATAAGCTGTTCGCCGTCGACCGCCATTTGGCGATCGCCGCAGCCGGGTTGGAGTCCGACGCCATGAAGTTTATCGACTACGCGCGCTACCTCGCGCACGATCACCGAGCCACATATCAGGAGCCATTTCTCGCCGAGGACCTGTGCCAGCGGCTGTGCGATCAATGCCAACAGAACTCCCAGAAAGGCGGAATGCGGCCCTTCGCCGTTGCCTTCCTCGTGGCCGCGTGGGACCGCCATCATGGCTTTCAGCTGTACCAGACCGACCCGGGAGGCAATTACGGCGCGTGGAATGCCTACGCCATGGGGGAGAACCAGGCCACCGCGGATAGCATTCTAAAGACGGACTGGAAACCGACCCTCACGCTGAAGGAAGGCCTCATGCTCGCCGTCAAGGTGCTGGCAAAGACGGGAGACGTTGTGACGCCGTCGCCGGACCGGTTGGAGATCGCCACTTTGTCGCGACGGCCCCGTGAGGAACCCACCTTCCAGATGCTAACCGTCGATGAGCTCAAGCCCTTGGTGGACGAGGCCGAGCGCATCCGCAAGGCGGAGGAGGAGGAGCAGGAGCGCAAGGAGCGGCAATTTGAAGCGCAGCGCGCGTCGTAGTATCGTGCGGAAGGGCTGCTGAGGGTCACCGAGCAGCAATGGGGTGTCTGTGTGTGTGTGCCTGCATTCTTATGACATGGGGGGCGAGACGGCGGACTCCGGAGCCACGGTCACGTCATGAAAAAAACTGTGTCCCAAAATGACAGCGCCCCCAACGTCCCTCCCCCCTTTGCGACTTCTCCTCCTCCTTCCACGGAGCGGGAGGGGATACCGTCACACCGCCGTTGATGCATTTCGGAGTGGTGGCGGCATGGACAGAATGAAGCGAGGGAGTCAACGCTGTGACGCTCAAGGGTGTTGTCTCCTGTCCTTCCACATTGTGAAGCAAAACGCTGAAAAAGTGATCATTTTTAACCTCTTTCCGTCCGTTGCCGGATTGCCCTCCACCGCAGGAGTGTCGTCGTGATCTCTCCGTCTCTTCTTAGGCGCCGCGGCTCTCATCATGGGCACCCCATACGAGCGGGGTCACGGTGGTCTGCACTCACTGGTTCCTTCGACCAACACGGCGGCCAGCGAGGCCACAACCATGGGGCCCTCGGACGCGGATGCCCCCGCGCCCAACAGCCGAACCGAAGCAAGCACCGAAAGCGAGTACTACCGCAACTCCATGCTGGGTCGAGCGCGGCGCCGCGTCATGACGGACATGTCCTACGAGGACTGGTCCGACGTGTTTCACCGCACGAAGCACCACATCGCGTTCATCTTTACCGCCTACTTCGTCATGATCAAATTCATGGATTTTGGACTCGTCAACCTTCGACGCGATATCGTCCGGAGGCCACTGTTCCCGTCCAACAGCCGGTTCTGGGACTTGCGCACGGGTGCGCCAAAAAACCGAGTGGACCCGATCCGAAATCCCAAGTAGCGCGTAAGCCGAAGGCATAGGGGAGCTTGGCGCTGAGCTGTGCCGGCTTACCTTGTGAATGATGATATTTTTGACAGGGCACCTCCGAGCTTTCCTCCCTCCCACAACGAAACAGGCCACTGGGTTGTTAAACCCAATCGCTTTTCCTTTTTTTCTAAATTCGTTACCCGGATGGCAGCACCCTTCGTAGACTCATTCGTGGCCACCGTGCGGCCTCAGCTCGAGGCCTACTTTGGTCACCGACTCGAGGAGTTCAACGGCGCCTCCTACACGCGGTATCTGCAAGACAGCTGGCATGTGCCGTTGGCCGCCGTGGCCGTGTACTTTTTCGTCGTCGTCGTCTTTGGCCAATGGGCCATGTCGAAGCTCACCGTAACTTTCTCCCTGCGCGAGGTAACTCAGCTCTGGAACTTAAGTATCGCGACCTTTTCGATTGTGGGCGCGGCGGTGACGGTGCCCTACCTGCAGCGCGCCGTCGCGGAGCGAGGAATTGTTTTTGCCTTTTGCGAGCCAGCGCAGCATTGGTACCATCATGGCATCGTGGGGATTTTTGCTTTCGGTTTCATGTGGTCTAAGTTTTTCGAGTTCATCGACACCGTCTTCTTAGTCTTGCGGAAGAAGGACGTCATCTTTCTGCATTGGTACCATCACATCACGGTCCTTCTGTTCTGCTGGCACTCCTTCGCCTACGGCGTCGGGTATGGATTTTGGTTCTGCGCGATGAACTACACGGTGCACGCGATCATGTACAGCTACTACTTTCTGATGGGCATCGGCGCCACCCGTCGGCTGGTGCGCCCCATCGCGCCGCTGATCACGTCGATGCAGATTCTGCAGATGGTCGGTGGGCTCGTCGTGCTCGGCATAGTCATGTTCCACCCTGCCTTGCAATCGGCATCGTGCGCGGGAGGCCTGGACCGGGCCGCCGTGGTCGACAACATGACCTACGGCTTGGTCATGTACTTTTCCTATTTGGTGCTCTTTGTGCACTTTTTCTTTCGACAGTACATCGCCAAAGGTCGGCCACTTGAACCTCCGAGCCGCGCGGCGTCGCCCAACGAGCTGAAGTCCCGCCATCGCACCGCCGAATCACGCCGGTCGTAGAAAGGAATATTTGTATTCTCTCTCGCGTCCTCAGCACATATCTCACCATCGCAACCCTCCGGCCCGCCAGACTGTTGTTTCCAAGCGAAGCAGCCACAAACTATAGGGTGTTCAATGGGGTAAAAACGAAATGGGGTGGATGCCTTCCTCTGCCTCTCGGGTGTCTTCAATCAACGTGGATTCCGTTCACGTCAATCCAAGTCGGGGTTTTTTTTGCCATCGCACAAATAGGAATTCACAGTTGATCCGTTGCATTATTAGTAAACACATATGTCCGACGTCGTCGCTGGGTTGGTGAATACGGCCTTAGTGTCGCTGCCGCGGCACATGGCCGTCGTGGCGTCCGCGTTCCTCCCGTCCGTCATCGTCTCCGACAAGACGTTGTTCGCCGAGTTAGAGTCGCTTGACGCGACACTGTACGGCCCGTACCTCGCCTCTCACTGGCACATCCCTCTCATCGCGGTGACGCTGTACGGTGTCCTCGTCGTCGGCCTGGGTCAACTTTTAATGCGCCACCGTACCGCGTTCGAATTGCGTGGCCTGTCTCAGGCGTGGAATGCAATTGTGTCTGTGTTCAGCATCGCCGGCGCCGTTCAGCTCGTTCCCTACGCCGTGTCACAATGGGGCGCGCGTGGCGGCCTAGTGGGGGCCACGTGTACGCCCGCCAACGCCTGGTACATGACTGGCATATCTGGGGCATTGACGCACACGTTCATGTGGTCCAAATTCTTCGATCTCATCGACACCGTTTTCCTCGTTCTGCGGAAGAAAGACGTCATTGTGCTGCACTGGTATCATCACATCACCGTCCTACTCTACGGCTGGGAAACCATGCAAGTCAATCCTCCATTCGGATTTTGGTTCTGCGCGATGAACTACACGGTGCACGCCTTCATGTATAGCTACTACTTTCTGATGGGCATCGGCGCTACCCGCCGGCTGGTGCGCCCCATCGCCCCGCTAATCACGTCGATGCAGATTATGCAGATGGTCGGAGGGCTCGTCGTGATCGTGGTCGCTGGCATGTACTGCGACAGCAAGACAATATTCGACAATTCCACCACACGTTTCGCCTCCCTTCTGCGAAATCCTTCCGAAGTCTTTCACTTGTTTTGGGGTCTCGACCTCGCGTCCAACTTTGTTCACGGCTTCGTCATGTATCTCTCCTACTTCATCCTCTTCGTCAACTTCTTCTATCAAACCTACTTCGCGAAAGCCGGAAAGCATCGGCGCGCAATGGGCCCGCAACTGGAATTGTTGCCGAAGAAGAAGCAGTGACCTTCTCACACCTCCTCATTCCTTCCGTCTAAATTTGATCTTTGCTACTAGCAGTGACCTTTGCTAGCTCTCAATGCCCTAAATCGATCAACACAACTGGATGAGCTGCGGCTCGCATCGCTTCCAATCAACCAAAAAAGGCGCAGAGGAAGTTAGCCGGTTTAACTTGAACAATTTTTTTCGCTTGGTGGCACCCAAATCAACGATAACGCGATTTTCGTTGTACCTGCGGCCTTTTTTGTTTCTCTGAACTTTTCGATGGCGGCAATCGGTCATAGCGGTGAGGAAGCATTGGGCACAACCAACCGGGGGGTTCTTCAGTCAATGGTGGGGGTATCGCTTGGGAAACGTTTCAGACTACACTTAAACCTTCCCCTCATCGACACCCCTATCTTTTCAATGTCCGACGTCGTCGCTGGGTTGGTGAATACGGCATTAGTGTCGCTGCCGCGGCACATGGCCGTCGTGGCGTCCGCGTTCCTCCCGTCCGTCATCGTCTCCGACAAGACGTTGTTCGCCGAGTTAGAGTCGCTTGACGCGACACTGTACGGCCCGTACCTCGCCTCTCACTGGCACATCCCTCTCATCGCGGTGACGCTGTACGGTGTCCTCGTCGTCGGCCTGGGTCAACTTTTAATGCGCCACCGTACCGCGTTCGAATTGCGTGGCCTGTCTCAGACGTGGAATGCAATTGTGTCCATGTTCAGCATCGCCGGCGCCGTTCAGCTCGTTCCCTACGCCGTGACACAATTGGGCGCGCGTGGCGGCGTGATGGGGGCGACGTGCACGCCATCCACGGAGTGGTACATGAACGGTACCGCAGGCGCACTCACGCACACGTTCATGTGGTCCAAATTCTTCGAGCTTGTGGACACCGTCTTCTTAGTCTTGCGGAAGAAGGACGTCATCTTTCTGCATTGGTATCATCACATCACGGTCCTACTGTTCTGCTGGGAGACGCTCCAAGTCAATCCGTCATATGGATTTTGGTTCTGCGCGATGAACTACACGGTGCACGCGATCATGTATAGCTACTACTTTCTTATGGGCATCGGCGTCACCCGTCGGCTGGTGCGCCCCATCGCGCCACTGATCACGTCGATGCAGATTCTGCAGATGGTCGGTGGCATCGTCGTGATCGTGGTCGCTGGCATGTATTGTGACGGCAAGACGATTTTTGCCGACCCGAGGACAAGCGTCGCGTCTCTGCTGCGAGATCCCGCTGAGTCCCTCCGTCTGTTTGGGGGTGTCGGCCTGGCGTCAAACTTTGTGCACGGCTTCGTCATGTATCTCTCCTATCTGATCCTCTTTATCAACTTTTTCTATCAAACCTACTTCGCGAAAGCGGGAAAGCATCGCCGAGCGCAGACGACCACGCCATCGACTGCAATTGTGGGGCACGCGAAGCACAAGAAGCATCAGTGACGTTTCTCCTGGCACGACGGACCCTCGGCCTCTGCCAGTGTGAGCGAACCCTCCGCCTCTGTGTGCTTCGAACGACCTGTTCAACGGCTCGAGTCGGCTGTGAGCGTGTGTGTGTGTCCCCCAGCAATCATTGATTATCAACTGCTTAACCTCTCCACGACAAGTAACGGAACGGTCAGTCTCAGAAAAAGGGACAAGCTGGGCGAAGGGGACCGGGCTCGCTCTTTAAAAGCCGTTAGTTGTCCCCCAGAACCGTGGGGCGGCGGCTGTGGTAGATATGGATAGGATGGGTCCATGGATTTCTCTAACTGCCTTTTACCTCCCCCTTTCCTCTCTGAGCAAAGCATTGCCCCCTTTTTTCTATCGCGCACGAGTCGATGAGAGGAACAATTTGAAGCGTTCGCACGACTGATTCGGGTTTTTTCTTCTCCTCACCTCTTCCCTGCATCGCTTTAGACAGTTCGTAGCACACCGCAGGTAGAGGAGAGTACAATGGACAGGCACGTCGCCGTCGGGTCCGCCCCGGCGCCCTTTCTCGCGGAGGTCCTTGCGGCGTTCAGCAATTTGCCCGACGCGGGCCGACTGTGTGCGGCGCTGTCATTGACCTCTGCGCTGACGTTTCGTATTGATGACTGCCGTGTCGGCGTCGAGTCGCGACCGGAGTGCCTTGAGGGTTGCCTCGTGCGCTGTCTCGTGGGATCGAGCCCGCTGTGCACCGCAGCCGCCGTCGCGCAGGATATTCTCAACCAGCTTGCCAAGATGGCCCATCCGGTGCCCTTCGTCTCGACACGAGGCAAGGCCCTGGTCACCACGTTTCTCGGCGCGATTCGCGAAGGGTTGGCTACCGATGGCGGTCTCTACGTCCCGTCGGGTTCTCCGGTCGGGCCGCACGGTCTTCCGGCGTTTTGGCTTGCGTCGTTAGAGGAGCTGGCCGCGACGCAACAATCTGCTGGCACCGTCGTCAGTTACCACGACGTGGCGCTCGTCGTCCTGGAGAGGTTGGTGGATCTCCGGGAAACGCCTCTTTCCATCCTAGCCAGGATGATTCAGAAAGCCTACGACCCAAGCCGCTGGTCTGATCCCTCGATCGCACCCTTGCGATTCCTGGGGAGCTATCCCACGACGGTGACGGGTGCAAACGGTAAAACAGATGGCGTCGACAATTCCACCCCGGTTTACCTCAGCGAGCAGTTTCACGGCCCCACCGCAGCGTTCAAGGACTTTGCCTTACAACTGTTTCCTCAATTCTTCGCCCGCGCGGTGCAGTGCCTCGCGCGAACCGGCGACAACCGCGGCGCTGGGGGGAAAGGGGATGGAGCATCCAACGAGCGGTACATGATCCTCACGGCCACGAGCGGCGACACGGGGGTCGCGGTCATCAATGGTTTCCAGCGCAACGCCCCCGACATTCCGATCATGGTGCTGTACCCTATCCACGGTGTGTCCCCTGTCCAGAAGCAGCAAATGCTGGCGTGCGATGGCGGGAGTGTGCACGTTCTGGGCGTCGAAGCCGACTTTGACTTTTGTCAGAGCTCCGTGAAGGCGATGTTTAACGATCCCAAACTCGCCGCCGTGTTGCAATCAGGTCGCGTCGGATGGGGAGGCGTCAAAATGTCGTCCGCGAATTCGATCAACTGGGGCCGGCTTCTTCCACAATTGGTTTACTACGTGTATGCCCACGTCTCGCTACGCGCGAAGGACGCGGCCCAATCGGACGTTGTGACTGGCCGGCCACACATGATGGATGTGGCGGTGCCCACGGGCAACTTTGGTAACATATTGGCCTGCTTCTACGCGAAGCACTACTTAGGGGTGCCGGTGCGTCGCCTGGTCCTCGCGTCGAACAGCAACGACGTGCTCCACGAGTTCGTGACGTCAGGGGGCGTCTATGACACAACGCATCGCCGCCTCGTGACCACCGCGTCGCCGAGTATCGACATTTTGCGGGCGAGTAACGTAGAGCGCTTTCTGTACTTCATCCTCCAGGACCCCACCGCGGTGGCGAACTTGATGCTCTCGTTGGAAAAAAACGGGAAATTTGTCGCGCCACCCTCCGTCGCCAACGTGCTGCAGCAAGAATTTGCGGCCGGTCGCGCGAGCGAAAACGACTGTGCGGAGTGTGTTAGGCACGTGCTCGCCACGTCGGTGTCCCGCACGCTGGTGGATCCCCACACGGCGGTGGCCCTTCATGTCGTCCTCAATGAGTATGTCCCGCAGCAGAATGTTCGCGCGTCGCCGTCGCAAGCGCCCACTCCCATCGTCGTTTCCAGCACTGCACACTGGGCAAAGTTCCCCGAACCGGTGCTCAGCTGGATCGCGCCGCCGACAGACCACGCCGTCCCCGTGCGACTGGGTGCCGAGGCGTCCGTCGGCGACGTAGCCGCGATGTACCGACGGATTACCGCGATCTGTCCTCAGGCTACCCTGGCCGCCCCTCTGGCGCAAATTTTTGGTCGTGAGGGGTGCCGCGGTGAAGCCGGTAAGGTGGCGTCCGTGTGCCCCGCGGACATCAGCGTAGTGGAAGGTCGCCTCATGGGCTTTCTGGCGAAGCAGGGACATCGCTAGGGCCGTGGTGCTTTGTGTCTGGAAGAAGGGGGTAAGGCGAGAAGCGTTCATGAGATCGGCGTTTCGCTAAACACAACAGCACAATCTCGTTCGAGATCGAGCGACAGATAGCATGATACAGAAGCGAGAAACCGTTGTGGCCGATGAATGCCCTCCCCCTTCAAGGCGCGTTCCGATTCCAGCCCGTGTGGCGAATGTTGACCATCGCAGATGCAACGGTCTCCGACGGGCATCGTCGTGACACGTCGCCAGCTCGGTCGGCATCACCTGACGGCGCCCCGTGCACGCTGGAGGCGCTTGAAGCCGAATTTGGCGAGGCCGTGGTGTCCGAAGCACTCAACAGACGTGGCATGCAGCGCCGCGACGTGCTCCCCGTTGAAGTTTCCCCGAGTTCAAGGATGCGAGTGCCCAAACCGCCACCCCCGAAGGGGCAGCGGCCCGCGACGGCTCCGTCGGCAGATCGAGGAGGCGCGTCACCGTCGTCAGATGAGCGTTCGACCTCATCTCGAGCCACCATGCCAGATGGTGGTGTCAGCTCTTCTGAAAGTTCTCTCTGGAAACGGGAGCGTGAAAAAGTTGTTGCGGAACACTACCGTCACCGGCACCAGCGGGCGCTGACTGTGCTGCGGCGGGAGTGCGAGCAGGTCCGCGCGGAGGCGGCGACGCAGCGCAACGCAGGAAGAGGCGGGAGCGGGGCGACTCCGCAGGACGCCGCGGAGCGTTTGGCCAATCACCACAAGGAGACGATGAAACGCCTGAAAGCGAAATTTGTGGAAACGTTAAAGCTGTCGGTCAGTGCGACCAAAGCCGCGGTTGCCCGACACGCACAGGAGCAGCAAGCCTTTCGCGCCGCACAGGCGGCGATGATGGCCGAAAAAGAGGAGGACGAACGGCAGCGGGCCGAGGCGTTGCGTATCTGGGCTATCATGCAGCGGGAGCGAGCCCACGCCGATCAACTCCAGCAACAATCGCTAGAAAAACGACGCGAGAACGAGAAACGCGCCATGGCGCAGCAGCAGCTCGAGACGGAACGGAAGCAGCAAGAGGCGATCCTGACCGCTGCGCGACGCCGTACCGCTTACCTCGCCAAGGTAGCGGACGAGGCGCGAAAGAAATCAGAAGCGGCCACCTCCACATCGGCCAAAAAGGCAGAGAGTGTCCGCCGACAGCACGACGCGACCGTGAACGAGTTTGAACGAAACGAGATCGCTCAAATCACCGAGCTTTCTCAGCGGCGCAACTCGGAAGCTCGGCACGCTCAACAGGCAGGCGAATCTCGCGACGCGTGGCGCCGGCGCTGTTACGATCGCGGAATGCAGGAGAGGTTTGACTATTCCCGTCGCGCGCAACAGCAGTTGGAAAGAGGCGAGGCGCGGCTGTGCTCTTGGCAACAGGGCTTCCGGGAGTACATTGCCGCCGAGGAAGAGCACCGCGCTGATTGCGAACGCCGGCGGCTCGATGTGATCGATCACGCCAAACAGATGCAGCGAGAATGGGAGGACGAAACACGGCACATGTCGGACAGCAAGGAGCGTCGCATGCATCGCAGTCTAGCGGCGCTGCAACGGCGCCGTGAGGTGGACAGACTCAATAGACAGCTGGAGATGGACTTTATCGGCCAACGAGTCGATGAGGCGCACCGGGCCGCACAGTTTGCCCGGGAAGCCGTCAGTCGCAAGGCGGAAGCAAAAGCCCGGGCAGCGGAGGAGCGCCAAGAGCTGATGAAGACCATGTCAAACACGGCGCGACTCGAACGCCAGCGAATGTCCGCGCTCGCGGATCGGTGTCGTCACGCCGCTCGGCTTGGAGAGGAGATCGATTTCTCGGCGTTCGACTTGCTGAAGCAGCCGGCTCTGAGCGACGACTGAGGAAGTCACACTCAAAACGTTTTCCTTTGTCGGATTGGGTGGACGAGTCGTTTCTCTCCCCCCCTTCCCCCCTCTCGCTCTCTCAGTGTACCTTTGCTCGTCAGTAGTACC
>ERZ1292630.5626-Hain-H41-02um-R3-5626-length-10198-cov-5_pt1 | contig 10198 bp, 10 predicted proteins | sample MGYA00564408_ERZ1292630 | MGnify/ENA primary metagenome ERZ1292630 (study PRJEB36523, sample SAMEA6512641) | groundwater metagenome | collected 2019-01-08 | study: AquaDiva: Metagenomics assemblies of 32 groundwater samples
GAAATATACACGAGACGTACTAAACCCCAACCCAAACGAGGGAGCTTTTTTGAAAAATTCGCCGAGTTCACCAAGTTCAATATATAAGAGAATTCTTCTTAAATTGAGTGGCGAGGCGCTTGCGGGACCTCAGGGCACCGGAATTAATACGGTCGTAATTAAACAAATTGCTCAGGATATTAAAGCCGCCCATCAAACCGGTGTTGAAATCGGTTTAGTTATCGGTGGCGGAAATATATTTCGTGGCATTGCGGCTTCGGCACAGGGAATGGACCGCGCGAGTTCAGACTATATGGGAATGCTTGCGACGTGTATTAACTCCTTGGCGCTTCAGGACGCGCTTGAAAAAGAAAATGTGCCGACGCGTGTTCAATCTGCAATTGAAATGGATGAAATCGCTGAGCCGTATATCCGCAGAAGAGCTATACGGCATTTAGAAAAAGGTCGTATAGTTATTTTCGGTGCTGGAACAGGCAACCCCTACTTTACAACAGACACCGCAGCGGCACTCAGAGCTATGGAAATCAATGCAGAAGTTTTGATGAAAGCCACTAAGGTTGACGGAATTTACGACAAAGATCCGACTAAAAACCCCGGTGCTAAAAAGTACGATCAAATCAGTTACATTGACGTGTTGAAACAGGGCTTGCAGGTTATGGATTCAACGGCGATCAGTCTTTGTATGGACAATAAACTTCCGATCATGACATTTGATCTTGCAAAGCCGGGTAACATATTAAAAGCTGTAAAAGGCGAGAGCATCGGAACCATTGTTCACTAAAGCTAGCTAAGAAAAAGGAGAAATACCATGTTAGATAATGCTAAAAATAGTGCTAAAGTTAAAATGGACAAAGTCATTCTTTCTCTTGGAGAAGAGCTTAAAAAAATCCGCACAGGAAAAGCCCAGGTTTCAATGTTGGATTCAATTCGAATTAATTATTATGGACAGCAGGCCCCGCTTAACCAGGTGGCTTCAGTTTCAACCCCTGACGCAAAAACATTTTTAATTGCACCATGGGAGTCTTCAATATTAAAAGAAATCGAACAATCAATTGTTAAGTCAGATATCGGAATGGCTCCAATTAATGATGGAAAAGTAATTCGCCTAAAAGTTCCTGATTTAACTGAGGAGCGACGCAAGGATCTTGCAAAACAAGTTAAAAAAACAATTGAAGAAGCCCGTGTTGCTGTTCGATTAGTTCGTCGCGATGCTAATGAAGAAGTAAAAAAGGCCTTTAAAGATAAGGCGATAAGTGAAGACGAATCTAAAAAAGCGGAAGCAGATGTTCAGAAAATCACAGATGATTTTATAAAAAAAATTGATCAGATTGCCGAAGAAAAAGAGAAATCAATCCTGACTATTTAAGTCAGGCCGGCCAATGTTAAAAAAATTACAACACATTGCAATTATAATGGACGGAAACGGCAGATGGGCGCAGTTGCGTGGCAAGCCTAGAACTTTCGGTCATATTAAAGGCGCGCGTGTTGCTAAAAAAATTATTACTCAGGCTTCTGACTTGAGTTTAAAAAATTTAACATTGTATGCATTCAGTTCCGAAAACTGGCTACGCCCACAGGCCGAAGTGGCGTTTTTAATGAAGCTTCTCACGCGTTACTTGAAAAAAGAAACGGTTAATCTTCATAAAAAAAATATTCGCTTTAATGTTATCGGCGAAGTTAGTAAACTCCCGGTCGAAATTCAAAAAGCTATTATTGAAGCCAAAGAGCTGACGAAGAACAACACGGGCCTAAACCTCTCGTTTGCATTGAGTTATAGTTCCAGACGCGAGTTGGTTTTAGCGGCTCAGTCTTTAGCTAAAAAAGTAATAGACGGCAAACTGAGTATCGATCAGATAAATGAAAAAAGTCTTTCAGATAGTTTAATGACAGCCGGCACGCCGGATCCAGATCTAATTATTCGCACGAGCGGAGAGTCTCGACTTTCTAATTTTTTGATGTGGCAAGCTTCGTATAGTGAGCTTTTCTTCAGTCCTATATTATGGCCGGACTACTCAGCAAAAGACTTTCATGAGGCTATACAAAGCTATTTAGGGCGCGAAAGACGATTTGGAAAGGTCTTTAGTAAAAATGACGAACATTTCTTATAGAGTACTTTCGGCTCTCGCAGCGGCGGTTATTGTTATTGGTGCGGTTTATTTTGGACAAAAAACTGGCGCCTACATTTTATGTTTGTTTTGCGCTGTTCGCGGCTCATATGAAATGGCACGTATGTTTTTTTCAACCGAATACCCGAAGTTCGTTAACTCGCAATTTATATTTTTGACCACCGCGATTTTTTTATTGATCACACAAAATCAGCTACCGCATCTTACAGATTTTGCACTTATTTTCAGTTTTGTTTTTATTGCAAGCTTTGGAGTTATATTTCATCGCCTATTTAAAGATTTGGATCAGATACTCAGTTTTGTGGCAAAAAGTTGTTTAGGTTTAGTTTATGTCTGTTTTTTACCAGCAACGGTGGTTTGGATTACTCAAACTAATAATGGTCTTGAATGGTTGTTTTGTTTGCTTGCTGTTATATTTGCCGGTGATATCGGTGCCTACTTGTTTGGGGTAAACTTTGGAAAAACAAAAATTGCACCTACATTATCACCTAAAAAAAGTTTGCAAGGAGCAATGGGTGGATTACTTTTTTCTTTGTTTGCGGCGCTAAGCTTTAAGTACTTAATTCCTTCAGCACCAATTTATATTTTAGTTTTTTGTGGATTATTCGGTGGAATTTTAGGTCAAATTGGAGACTTTTTTGAGTCTTTAATAAAAAGGGTTTCGGGAGTTAAAGATTCGGGGTCGATAATGCCGGGCCATGGCGGTATACTGGATAGATTAGACGGTGTTTTATTTGCGGCCCCCTTGTTTTATTTTATTGCGGTGAATTTTTCAGCCTAGCAGTTGAGTTACTGCTGGACTTTAGGCTGGCATTTCTTTGTTTATAGAAGTTGTAGCTAGCGCGTCGCCTAGACACATTCTCTCTAGACGGCCCTAAAAAAGCGTTTACAATAGAAAGCTATGACACAATTATCTTCTATTTTCGTTGCGATCTATTCTAATATTCTACCTTTTACAATTTTATTGGGAATTCTGGTTTTTGTACACGAGTTCGGCCATTTTATTGTGGCGCGAATGTGCGGCGTTCGCGTTGAAGTATTTTCTTTAGGCTTCGGTAAAAAAATATTCAGCTTTAAAAGAGGCGACACAACTTATTGTATTTCTTTAATTCCGCTTGGTGGTTATGTGAAGATGTTCGGCGAAATGGGTAGTGAAGCGATTCTGACCGAAGAAGACAAGAAAGTGTCGTTCTCTCATAAAAGTCCATGGAAGCGAATAGCTGTTGTGCTAGCCGGACCGCTGATGAATTTTGTTTTTGCGATTTTTATTTTTACTATAATTGCCGAACTGGGAGAGCAGTCTCGAGCAGCGGTCATTGCTGACGTTACAGTAAACTCACCTGCTGCGCAGCTGGGATTAAAGCCCGGCGATCGTATTTTAGAAGTTAATTCTGTTAAAATAAAAAACTACGAAGATTTTCAAAAAATTTTGAATCAGTTTAAAGACTCATCGGTATCTGCGGTCTTAGTAGATGTCGGTGGTCAGAAAAAAGATCTGAACCTTAAAGTGACCTCAATTGATAATCCTAATATTTTTTCTCTTGAGTCTAAACTGGGGCAGATTGAGGGTGTTTTGCCTTATGCTAAAAGCGGCGTCGTTGCTGTGATCACAGGTAGTCTGGCGTATCAATCGGGCCTTAGAACGGGCGATGAAATAATTGAAATTAATTCTCAAAAAATAACTCAGTGGGCTCAGCTTGAAGCCTTAATGCTGAACACTAAATCAGATCTGAGTATCAAATTAAATCGCGAAGCAACTACCAATTCAAACGAAAACTCAAAAGAAACAAAGCCGTCAGCTTCGAATAGCGTGGTATTAACAGTTTCAGGATCAGAGTTAGCAAAAATTAAATCGCTTAATGATTTTGGATTAGACAACACCGATCTTTATTTAGATCAGGTGGTAAAGGATTCTCCGGCCGAGGCTGCAGGCCTAGCTAAATACGACAAAATACTTTCGATTAACTCAATTAAAATAAAAAAATGGGAAAATGTTTCTGAAGTCATTAAGGGATTTGATGAGAAAGAGGCGATGACCTTTGTTCTTAGTCGCGATGGCGCGGAGCTTATTAAAAAAATCACACCAAAGGCTACAGAATTAACAACAGCTTTTGGTGGCATCGAAAAGCGATTCGCAGTAGGAATCACACCATATATAATGTTTGCAGAGCCGGAATTGGTTGTAACTAAATCGGAATCCATTTTTCATTCGATAGCTAAGGGCACTGAGCGCACCGTTGATATTTCAGTGATGACGGTGATGTCTTTTATAAAACTATTGCAGGGACAGGTTTCGGTTAAAAATGTTGGCGGAATGGTTTCTATCGGTAAGGCCGCAGGCGATGCGTTTCAAGTCGGTGCCCAGGCTTTTTTAATGACAATGGGTATTTTATCAGTGAGCTTATTTATTTTAAATCTATTGCCAATTCCAGTTCTTGATGGCGGGCATCTGGTATTTTACACCATTGAACTGATTAAAGGCTCGCCGCTCAGCCTTAAAAAAATGGAAATCGCGCAGCAGGTGGGTTTTGTGCTTTTGATGGGGTTGATGGTTTTGGCGCAGTATAACGACATCGTTAGATTTTTATTTTAGAGATGATTATTTTAGCCTGTGAAACCAGTACTCTTCTGGGCAGCGTTGCTGTTTTAGAAAATGATAGAGTTCTTTCTTGCGAAGAATCTATGCGGGAGAACTCACACTCTGAAGTTTTAAACTTATTCATAGAAAAGGCTTTAGAAAAAGCCGGAAAAAAACTTTCAGATGTTGATTTGTTTGTTACGGGTATTGGCCCTGGAAGCTTTACGGGAATTCGTATTTGCTTGAATACAATTAAAACGCTGGCCTACTGTTTTAATAAGCCAGTTATCGGTATTAATTCATTACAAAGTTTGGCGGCGCAGGCCGTTGCTGAAGAAGCTCAAAAACACACATCAGAGTTTAGTAATTATCCAATAATTTCAATGATTAATGCCTACAAAAACATGGTTTATGTTGCTAGCTATAAATACCAAAATGAGGCCTTAATTGAGCTTAAAAAACCCGAAGTCGTGCGAGTTCAAAACTTGGCGGAATATATTTCTGAAAAATCTATCATTTGCGGTGATGGCTACATGACTTATGAAAAATATTTCCCAGAATCTGTTAAGCAAAATATAATAAGATTTTCTGAGATCAGCGATGAGCCACATGCAAAAACCTTGGGGGCTTTAGCGTCTCAAATGAGTCAACTTAAACAAGATTGGAACAGTCTTGTACCGCTTTACCTGCGTGCTTCTGAGGCCGAAGAAAATTTAAAGGGAATTAAATACCAGCACTTATTTTAAGCAACAACCAAGTATTAAGTTGATTCTGACGCAAAAGATCTATTAACATTAATTTTAGATGAATACAGAAAACAAGTACGACTACTATGAAGTTTTAGAGCTGAATGAAAACGCTACACAGCATGAAATTTATAAGGCCTATGCCAAAGCTAAAATAACCTACTCTGCTGAAAATACAGCGCTATCTACAGTTTTTAGTCGCGACGAGGCTAGAGCATTAAGAAGTCTGGTTGAAGAGGCTTACGCCGTTTTGAGTAATAACGATTATCGCAATATTTACGAAAAAAGAATGTTGGCAGCTAAATCTTCATCTGGGGTTGATATCAGCGCACATGCGATTAAAGCTGCCAGCGATGATATGTTTCAGAAAACGGTTCTACCAGTTGTAAATATTGAACCTACAGGCGCGCCGATTCGAAATGAAGAATTTGAAAAAGAAATTTCTGAAAAAAAGTTATGGGATGGGCAAGACCTTAAAAAAGTAAGAGAATATAAAAAACTTTCTTTTGATGAACTAACTGATATCACAAAAATTAATCCTTGGTATATTGCAGCGCTTGAAGATATGAATCCCGCAGGTCTTCCAGTTGAGGTTTTTGTTAGAGGATATGTTATACAGGTGGCAAAAGCTCTAGGATTAAAAGAAAAAATTGTCGCCGATTCGTATATGCAGCTTTTCAGAAAAAAAATTGAAAACTAATTTAAGATTATTACTGTCTACCTCATCAGAAGATCAAGGTGCGAGACTCGATAAGTATCTGTCTGGTCTTGAAGAGATTTCTTCTAGAAATTACGCTAAAAATCTAATCGAAAAAGATCTGGTGTTGGTTAATGGTAAACCAGCAAAGGCTTCGATGATTTTGACTGAAGGTCAAAAGATCGAAATTTTATTACCTGAACTGGCTCCCACTGAATTGCAGCCCTACGACTTTAAACTGGATATCATATTTGAGGATTCAGATTTAATAGTGGTTAATAAGCCCAGTGGACTGGTGGTTCATCCCGCGGCTGGCCACCAGCAAGATACTCTGGTTAACGCATTACTTTTTCACACCCGTGAGCTTTCAATGAAAAATGAAATGCGTCCGGGCATTGTTCATCGAATTGATAAAGAAACTAGTGGCCTACTGGTTGTAGCTAAAAATGATCGAGCTCATGAAAAACTTTCACAGCAGTTTAAAAATAAAACCACGCACCGAATTTATTATGCCCTATTAGATGGCCTATTACCCAAAATAACCGGCACCTGTAAATCCTATTTGGCTAGCCACACTCAGGATCGAAAAAAATTTGCTTCTGTCAGAGAAAATAATAGAATTATCACAGAGCCCGATTTAACAATTGCAAATGCTAAATGGGCGGTGACTCATTTTACTAAATTAGCGCATCATTCAAATATGAGTTATGTGAAATTAAAACTCGAAACAGGGCGCACGCATCAAATACGTGTGCACATGGGTGAGCTGGGGCATTCGATAATTGGCGATACTCTTTATGGCTATTCTATTAAAAAGAAAAAAGATCTAAGTCTTGATAGATTTTATCTGCACGCGGCCGAGCTGGGTTTTGTACATCCCAGTACCAGCGAATCCATGCTCTTCAAGGCGGCTTGGCCGGCGCAAAACCTTAAAAAAATAATAGAGTTTGGTTTTGATCATGATAAAATTTCAAAATGATAAAATAATAGTTTTTTTTGGCGGCATAGCCCACTCACTTGAACAGATTCAAAGTGAATTCATGCAGGAAAATCTGCATTTTAAAAGAATAAAACAAACACACTCAGACACAGTGATAGAGGCAAACCTAGCAGAAGAAACACAAGCTGACGCTCATTACACAGATCGAACTAACGAAGCTTTGCTGATTGCTACCGCGGATTGTATGCCGATCATGATTTACTGTGAGCAGACTCATCGGGTGGCGGCGGTGCATGCAGGCTGGCGTGGAGTCGAAAACAAAATCATCGAAAAAACTATAAAAAAACTGATCAACACCGGAAGTAATCAAAAAAAATTTAAATTTTGGGTAGGGCCACATATCCAGCAAGAAAGTTTTGAAGTGGAGGCCGATGTTGAGAAGCTCTTATCAAAAGTTCACTATGGTTTAAAGACAGAAGACTTCTGCAGTTTTAAAAACAAGAAGTACTATATTAATTTACAAAAAATTCTTGAAGCACAAATACAAAATACATTAGGCAGCGTTCCGGATATTGTTTATTTGGATATTGATACTAAAACAAACCCTGATTATTATTCTTATCGCCGCGATTCACACACTAAGAAAAGAAATCTGAGTTTTATATGTTTATTAAGCTAGGGCTGCTTAAAACAAATCGCAATTATCGCTATCTTTACTTAGCGCAATTGATTTCTTACATTGGCAGCATGATGACCTATGTTGCGATTCCTTATCAAATTTATGAACTCACGAAGTCTTCTTTTTGGGTGGGGATCTTAGGCTCCATACAATTGTTACCATTACTAATTTTTGGCCTGCTTGGTGGAGTTATCGCTGATTCGATGAATCGAAAAAAAATCATTATTATAGCTGAAGTTTGTTTGGCACTAGCTTCGCTGGCACTATTTTTTAATACTTCATCAGAAAACCCAATGGCGGGACTTATTTTTGTAATTGCAGCGAGCATGAGTGCGCTGGTAGGCTTTCATCGCCCCGCTATGGAGGCCATCACACCGCAAATCGTGGCCAAAGAACACCTAACTCAGATTGCTGCTTTGAATTCTTTTAAATTTAGTTTTTGCGCCATACTGGGTCCAGCCATTAGCGGATTTATTATTGCGCAGTATGGATTAAAAGTTATTTATATTCTGGATTTTTTGACTTTTGCCGCCTCGATATTTTTTTTAATGAAAGTTAAAATTCCTAATTTTTCGATTGCCGCAAAAACCGGTAACGCTATTCAATCGGTTAAAGACGGAATTAAATACGCATTATCGCGCCCCGAACTTGTTGGCACCTATGTGGTGGATATTCTAGCCATGGTGTTTGCAATGCCGATGGCTTTGTATCCGGCGATGGCGGCTAGTTGGGGCGGCCCCACAGCGGCAGGTTGGCTTTATTCGGCCATTCCAGCGGGGAGTTTAATTGTTTCGTTACTCAGTGGTTGGACGCATAAAATTCAGCGCCACGGGGCTGCAGTGATTATTTCGGCCAGTCTTTGGGGCTGCGCAATTGTTGCCTTAGCTTTTGCCAACTCACTGCCACTGGCTTTTTTATGCTTGGTACTGGCCGGCGCCGCCGATATGGTCAGCGCCGTTTTTCGTAGTACGATCTGGAACGAAACCATACCCACCGATAGGCGGGGAAGGCTAGCGTCTATTGAAATGATCAGCTATATGAGTGGACCAATGCTGGGTAATGCGCGCGCGGGTTATGTGGCGTCTGTTTCCTCTAACTTTATTTCAATTTTATCGGGCGGAATTATTTGTATAATTGCAACTTTAGCCTGTATTTGGTTGCTACCAAAATTCTGGAAATACAACTCAAAAGCACACACACAACAGGCTAGCACAACAAATAATGAGCTTAAGGCACAGGATTAGTTACCGGCGGCGGCCCACCAAGTGCCAAGCGTGGTTTTAACGAAACAAAAGCAGTAAAATCCCCAACAATATCCACAATGGCTTTACGCAAAGTTTGCAGAGGGTCCGCAACATCCTCTAGTGGTCTAACTAGGGCCACCAGTCGCTGGGTCATTAAAGCAATTCGCAAACCAGCTAAGTAAACGCGCTTATCAACGATGTCGATAAAGCGACTAGTATAGGCCTCTTCATTTTCATCTTTAAAAGCGTAGGCATCAGATCTTGGTATCATGGATTCATGCATCCAATCATCATAGCGAGTAAAAAGCTCTGGTGTGGGTTTATAATCTTTAAATTTGGTCAGCAGTATGTCGGCATAAATCTGGGATTGATCTGCATCCATGACGCCCAATTGATTTTTGTAGGCCAAGTAAATCATCTGCGAATCCCAAACACTGTGTAAATTAGTGTCTAAGCCCAACCACTTAATCGGTATTTTATTACCGCCTTTATCTTCTACGCGGCCGGTGTGCAGCGGTTGGTGGATATCTCCAATAAAATGCACCGCAAATTTCAAAGCATGTTCTCTTTCAACTTTTGTAGAAGCATGATTTTTAAAAGTATCTTCCGCAATATATAAAGCCTCTAATAGGCCACCTAACAGGCGTGTACGGTCATCTTGCTGTCTTAAATTTTCAAGATATGTCGTATTATCTGGAGCCTTTTCGAAGTGGTACCAGGTCGTATACTTCCATTCAGGCGCTCGGCGAACAGAATCGGGCCAAACTGAGGCCTCACTAATACTTCCGCCATTTAATATTTCGGTAACTTGTTTTTTTGTATCGTCGTTTAAAAAATTCCAGGCGATTTTAGCCGAGGCTTTGTGGGCCAAAGAGCCCCAAGCAAAAGCGAATAAAGAAGTAAAAGAAATCAAAGAACAGATCAGGAACTTTAAGAGATGCTTCATGCAAAACCACCCAGTTTGATATGCCTTATCAGAATAATAAAATGCATGAAATGCAAGATTAATTGAATTTAGGATCGGATTTGAGTTTAGCGTCAGAGCCAGAAAGAATAAAACAAGGCTTTAGCTTTTGAAGAACACTAAAGTTTAGGGGTCAGCTTAAAATTGGTGCAACCGCCAGGATTCGAACCTGGGACCCCAACATTCGTAGTGTTGTATTCTATCCAGCTGAACTACGGTTGCAC
>ERZ1292630.5629-Hain-H41-02um-R3-5629-length-10195-cov-3_pt1 | contig 10195 bp, 2 predicted proteins | sample MGYA00564408_ERZ1292630 | MGnify/ENA primary metagenome ERZ1292630 (study PRJEB36523, sample SAMEA6512641) | groundwater metagenome | collected 2019-01-08 | study: AquaDiva: Metagenomics assemblies of 32 groundwater samples
TGCCTCCAGAAACCTCGTAGCGGAGGGAGACCAGCTTGCCGCCCTCGAGATAGAACAGCTCGGGGGTTGTCGCCGACCATCTGGCGAGCTCGCTGTCGGCCGAGACCTGGAGTCGTTCACCCCCATCGGGAAAACCCACCACGTAGAGCTTGCCCTGACTGGTGTAGGAGAGCCAGCGCCCGTCGGGAGCGAGCCGTGGACTTTCGTCGTCGAACGGTGACGCGACGACGGCGCGCGCGGCTTCGCCCTCGGTGAGCGTCCAGATGTCCTTGCCGGTATCGGGAGAGTAGCTGCAATAAACCGCTCGCCTGCCGTCCGCGCTCCAGTTCAGCTCGGATTCGTCGTGCTCGCTCGCCAGCAGCGCCGACGGCGGCGCGCCGCCGTCGGCGTGCACGAGGCGGAGGTCGAAGCTCCCGTGGAGGAGGCTCGCTACCGCGAGCCGGGTGCCGTCCGGATGCCAGGCCGGGCTGAAGTTCTGTCCGTCGCGCGTGAGCTGCTCCTTCGTGCCGCGCTCGAGGTCGTAGAGCCAGACCTGAAGCTCACCGCCCGACGCGAGCGTGATCGCGACGAGCCGCTCGTCCGGAGAGAGATCGAACGGCCGCCAGGAGTTGTAGTCTCCCGCGAACGGCAGTGGCTCGACGTGGCCCGCGCGGTCGATCCAGGCGAGCCGTGTGAAGCTGGCGGCGGGAGGGCTGTCGGCCGCGATGTAGGCGAGCAGTCCGTTGTCGGCGATGGCGAGGTCGCGATGACTGTCGCCGACCGGGTCCAACGGCCGGAGCTCGGGCAGAATCCGAGTCTCCGGTCCAATGATCCGGCGCGCCTTCGGATCGAACGGCAGCGCCAGCCAGACGCCGTGACGGAACAGCACGAGGTGGCCCGACGCGACGTACTGCGCTCCCGCCCCGGTGGCGAGGACCTCGATCTGCCGCGACTCGAGATCGACGATCGCCACTTTCGAGTCGCGGATTCCGGCCTCGCCGAAGATGGTGAACAGCGCGGCGCGGCCGTCCGGCAGGAAGGAGGGCCAGTAGTGCCCCGACTCGCCCTTCTTTGGATCGGGCTTGGTCAACTGTTCCGGCTTTCCCCCCTGATCGGAGATGCGCCACAGCCCGCTCGTCCAGGTCGGCGTGAAGTAGATCGCGCCGCCCGGCCCCCAGGTCGCGCCTGGCGCATTGGTCGGCGTGTCGCACAGCTTCACCGGGTCGCCGCCGGCGAGCGCCACCTTCCTCAACGCGCCGTCGACGTTGAATCCGAGCCAGTCCCCTTCCGGCGAGAAGAACGGATTGGTCGCGCCCGCGGTACCCGGAAGCGCGCGCGCCTCGAAGCTCCCGAGGTCGCGCACGAGGAGTGTCGGGGCCGACGAATCTCGGATCGCAAGGCGACCGCCGTCGCGACTCACGACCACCGAATGAAGCTGCCCCACCGCACCGACCCGGCTCTTCGACGGCACGGTGAACGCCACCGACTGGGTTGCCGGTCGCCGGTCGCCGCCAGCGCGATCGAGTGTCGCGAGCATCCCCCAGACGAACGCGGCGACAGCGAGCGCCCACGGCAGCGCGCGGCGCCAGAGCGGCGCAACGGGCGGCGCAGCGCCCGTGAGCGGCGCGGGCCCGGCGTCCTCGAGTTTGCCGCCGATCAGCTCCTCGAGGACGATCCGCGCGTCGGCGATGTCGTGCAGCCGGTTCTTCGGATTCCGCTCGAGACAGCGACGAAGAAGGCGCCGGATCGCCGCTGGCGTCGACGCCGGCAGCGCGCCGAAGTCGACCTCCTTCTTCAGCACGTTCGCGAGCACGTCGGTGACCAGCTCGCCTTCGAACAGCCGCCTCCCCGTCAGCATCTCGAACAACACGACGCCGAACGCCCAGATATCGGCGCGCTTGTCGACCGCCACGCCGCGCGCCTGCTCGGGCGCCATGTAGGCGGCTGTGCCTAGGATCACCCCGAGCTGCGTGCCGTGCGCCGCGGTCAGGGTCGGCGACTGCATCAGCGTCGGCGAGCGCGCCAGGTCCGCCGCCGCCGCCGAGCCTGCCGCCGGATCCATCGCCTTCGCCAGACCGAAATCGAGGACTTTGACTTTTCCCTCTATGGAAGCCTTGACGTTTTGAGGTTTGAGGTCTCGATGGACGATCCCCTTCTCGTGCGCCTCTTCCAACGCCTGGGCAATCTGCAAAGAGACGGAAAGGCTTTCATTGAAGGGAAAAGGCCCCTGCTCGAGACGCTCCGCGAGAGTCGGGCCGTCGACGAGCTCCATGACCAGGGCTCGGATGCCCGCGGACTCTTCGAGTCCGAAGATGGAAGCGATGTTCGGGTGGTGGAGTTGGGCGAGGAGCTGCGCTTCGCGCTCGAATCGCGCCAGGCGCTCCTTGTCTTCGGTGAAGGCCGCGGGCAGGACCTTGATCGCGACGTCGCGCTTGAGCTTGGTGTCGGTGGCGCGGTAGACCTCTCCCATCCCACCCTCGCCCAGCTTGGCGGTGATTTCGTAGGGGCCGAGGCGTTGACCGATCATGAACTGCCGATCATCGCGTGTCGTTCGCGAATTCGAGCAGCCAGACATCGGAGTCGAGGATCTCGTTCTCGACTGCGAGGGTACGACCGTCGCGGCTCAACGAGACGAAGGCGTCCTGGCTCGCCGGCGCGATCACCCGGGCGCGCCCGCTTTCGACGTCGATCACCGCGACGCCCGCCGCCGTGCGCGCCACGAAGGCGCGATCGCCGGGGAGCCAGCCCGCGACAGTGCCGAAAGCGCGACCGGCGACCGGCACGTCGAAGCGGCGCAGCGAGCCGAGTCCGGGATTCCAGATCGCGAGCTGATCAATTCGGCCGGCGATCAGGCCCGTGGCCCCCACGACCCGGTCGCCGGAGGCGGACCATTCGCCCGGCACGAACCGCTCGCTCGCCGGCGGGCTCGGCAGGGCGGTCGCCGTCGATTCGGTCTCGATCCGAGTCGGGTCGAGTCGGAGCAGTTCGTAGCTCGCGGTCAGGGCCACCAGCCCCCGCTCACCCGGCAGCCAGGTCATGTTGTTCATGTCGTGCGGGAAGTCGGAGAGCTGCCTCAGATCGGAACCGTCGGAGCCGATGATCCAGAACTGCCACTGACCGCTGCGCGTCGAATAAAACCCCAGCCGCTTGCCCATCGGCTCCCAGACGGCGGTCCGGTCCTTGTGGAGGTCGGAGGTCAGGCGCCGGATCGCGCTGCCGTCGGTGCGGAGCACGAGCAGGTCCTCCGGCGCGGTCGCGCTGTTGCAGGCGAGCTCCGTCCCGTCGGGCGAGAGCGAGCACCAGCGCGCGGACGGGTTGCGCAGCGTGCCCAGCGGGCGCACCGCGGTCGCGCCGGGATCGAGCTCGTAGATCGACTGCTCGAAGTTGCGCTCGTAGGCCATCACGGCGAGGCGCGAGCCGTCGCGCGAGAAGCGCGCGTAGCCCATGCCGCGCACACCCGTGGTCACCGCCTGCGGCGCGCCGGAGGCGCCGCCGGTCGCCGGGTCGATCGCGACCCGCCAGAGGTTGTAGCTGCCGCCGCGATCGCTCGAGAAGTAGAGCCAGCGCCCGTCGGGCGACCATTCGGGCGACCAGTCGGTTGCCGCGTCCGCGGTCACCGCCACCGGCTCGCCGCCCTCGACCGCCACCGTCCAGAGGTCGCGCTGGCCGCCGGTGTTGGCCCAGAAGGCGATCCGGTCGCCCCGCGGCGACCAGGCCGGCTGCACCGCGTCGCCGGCGAACCGCTTCTCCTTCTTGCCGGTCTCGACCTCGACGATCCAGAGCTCGCTCGCGTCGTCACGCGAGACCGGATCCACCACCCACTCGGTAGCGTAGGCCAGGCGCTTGCCGTCGGGCGACCAGGCCGGGTCGAAGCCGGCGTCGGTGACGCGCCGCACCGACTCGCCGGTGGCGCCCATGACGAACAGGCCCCCGCCGTCGCGCTCGGAGCGGAAGGCGATCCGCTCGCCGTCGGGCGAGAACGCCGCCCGGCTGTCGTCGGCCGGGTCGGTGGTGAGCGGGATTGCGCGGTCGCCGCCGACGCGCAGCAGATAGAGGTCGAGATTTCCCGCCGCCGCGCTCGAGTAGACGATCATCCGGCCGTCGGGCGAAAGGGCCGGATGGAGCTCGGCGCCGGGGAGCTCCGTCAGGCGGCGAAGCGCGAACGCCCCGGGCTGGTCTTCGGAAGGCGCGCTGTTCGAGGGCGCGCGCAGGGCGAACAGCAGAGCCGCACCCGACGCGGCGCCGGCGACGAGCCAGATCAGCCGGCTCGGCCACGGGTTCGCGGCTGGCGGCGCGAGCGCCGCGACCGGCGCCTCGTCGCTCTTCCCGGCGAGAACGTCCTCGAGCACGAGGCGCGCGTCCGCGATGTCGTGCAGCCGGTTCTTCGGGCTGCGCTCCAGACAGCGGCGCAGCAGCCGTCTCACCGACGCCGGCGTCGAGGCCGGCAGCTTCGAGAAGTCGATCTCGGTCTTGAGCACGCCGGCGAGCGTGTCGGTCACCGTGTCGCCGGCGAAGAGGGAGCGGCCGACGAGCATCTCGTAGAGCACGACACCGAACGCCCAGATGTCGGCGCGCTTGTCGACCGTGCCGCCGCGCGCCTGCTCGGGCGCCATGTACGCCGCGGTGCCGAGGATCATCCCCAACTGCGTCCCGTGCCCCGCGGTCAGGGTCGGCGACTGCATCATCGTCGGCGAGCGCGCGAGATCCACCGCCGACGCCGCCGACCCGGCCGTCGGTTCCATCGCCTTCGCCAGCCCGAAGTCCAGGACTTTGACTTTCCCTTCACTGGAAGCTTTTATGTTTTGTGGCTTGAGATCGCGGTGAACGATTCCCTTCTCGTGCGCTTCTTCCAACGCAAGCGCAATCTGCAAAGAGACGGAAAGGCTTTCATTGAAGGAAAGAGGCCCAGACTCGAGCCGCTCTGCCAGGGTCGGGCCTTCGACCAGCTCCATGACGAGCGCGCGGACGCCTTCTGATTCCTCGAGGCCGTAGATCGAGGCGATGTTGGGGTGCTGGAGCTGGGCGAGGAGCTGTGCCTCGCGTTCGAATCTTGCCAGTCGCTCCTTGTCCTCGGTGAAGGCCGCCGGCAGGACCTTGATCGCGACGTCGCGCTTCAGTTTGATATCGGTCGCGCGGTAGACCTCACCCATGCCGCCTTCGCCGAGCTTGGCGGTGATCTCGTAGGGGCCGAGGCGATTCCCGATCAAGGGCGTGAGCCTATCCCGGCCGGTCGCCGCCGCCGGATTCATCGCCAAGCTGTTCCGGCTCGAGACGCTGGCGACTCGGTTCCGGGAGATCCTCGGCGCCCGGGATGGCACCAGTCAGAAAGCGCGAAGCTGAATCCGCTGCAGACCGAAAACTGGCGCTGTCGTCATCGCGGGTCGACTGCGCCAGTGCTCTCTCCGCCTGCGGAGCGCAGCAGCGCGTCCACCTGGTCGAGAAGGAGTTGCGCGCGCTGGTCTTTCGTCGCCAGGGCCGCCACTTCGGGCAGCAGGCGCGCGGCCACCATCCAGCTCTCCCGCGTGTCGAACGCTCGTTGCAGCAGCGCGACGGCTTCGTCCATGTCGCCCAGGCTGCCGCGCACCGCCGCGAGCTTCCAGTACGGCACGTAGCGCGTGCGCGCGAGATCGTCCAGCCGGCGCGCGATCTCGCGCGCCTCCGTCGTCCGGCCCATGCGGGCGTAGGTGATCGCCAGACCGTACTGCGGATCGCCGCCCGAGTTGACCTCGGCCTCGCGGTACTCAAGCAGTGCGCCCTCGAAATCGCCGAGCTCGCGGTGGGCGGCGCCCACGAACGACTCCAGGTAGTACAGCTTCGGGTCGATCTCCATCGTCTTCCGATGCGCGACGATCGCCTCGTCGAACCGGTGCGCGACGTAGAAGCACATCTCGCGCGAGAACGGAGCCAGGGGCGAGAGCGGGTCGAGCCGCTCCGAGCGGGCCAGATGCGCGAGGCCCTCGTCGAAGCGACCGGCGAGGCAGCGCTCGAATCCGAAGACGAAGAACGAGAGAGCGGAGTTCGGATCGAGCTCCACCGCCCGTCGGAGCTCGCGCTGCCCGGCCTCCGGATCCCAGTAGAAGGTCGACAGAGCGTAGCCGAGCACGGCATGCGCGTCGGCAACCAGCTCGTCGCGACCGAGCGCCGCCTGCGCTGCCGTCCGAGCCTTGGGATACGCCTCGTTCGGCGCCAGGTAAGCATCGGCGAGCGCCAGGTAGACCCAGCCGATCCCGGCGTAGGCGAGCGCGAAGCTCGGATCGCGAGCCAGTGCCTGCTGGTAGAAATCGAGCGCCTGGCGCAACTCCGCCTCGCTGATTCCTCTCATGAGCGCGAGCCCGCGCAGGTAGAGATCGTGCGCCTCGGGGTCCGCTGTCCTGCCGGCCTGGCTGGCGGCGAGCGCCGCGCCGCCCAGTTGCAGCGCCAGCCCGGAGACGACGCCCCGCGTCACCTCGTCCTGCACCGCGAAGGTGTCGCCGCCCTCATTCTGGAAGGTCGACGACCAGATCTGCAGACCGTCTACCGCGCTCACCAGCGAAGCCGTCACCCGCAGGCGCTTTCCGGACCGGCGCACCGTGCCCTCAAGCACGGTCTCGACGCCGAGCCGCCTGGCTATCTCACGCACTTCCGTCTTCAGCCCCTTGAACGCGAACGCCGAGCTGCGCGCCGCGACGTGCAGACCGGGCACCTTGCCGAGGCCGGCGATCAGCTCGTCGGTGATGCCGTCCGCGAGGTACTCGTCGTCCGCATCGCCGCTGCCGTTGACGAACGGCAGCACGGCGATCGAACGCTCGACAGCGGCTTCGACGGCTGGCGATCCGGCGCCTCCCGCCTTGGTTCTCGTGCTCGCCAATTCGCCCCCACGCAGCGCGAAGTAGCCAATCCCGGCAACCGCAACGAGGGCAGCGGCACCGAGGCCGACCCAAACCCCACGCAGCGTGCCCGAGAACGTCTTTCCCCTCAATGAAAGCTTCTCGTCTCTGTCCGTCGGTACCGAAGCGTTTCGAGCGCTCCGAGCGCTCTCCATCCCCCCGCCGCTCGTATCGCGCCGCAGCCGCCGCAGGTCGCCGCGCAGATCGGCTGCGCTCTGATAGCGCAGCGAGGCGTCTTTCTCGAGCGCCTTCAGGATGATCTCTTCGAGCCTCGCCGGCAGTGCTGGACTCTGGTCGGGGACGAGCTCCCTCGGCGGAACGGGATCGTTGCGCAGGATCGCCGCGAAGATCTCCGCCGTGTTCGAGCCCTCGAAAGGCAGCCGTCCGGTCGCCATCTCGTAGAGCACGACGCCGAGCGAAAAGAGGTCGCTCCGCGCGTCGACAACCTGTCCCCGCGCCTGCTCGGGCGACATGTAGGCGACGGTGCCGAGCGTCGTGCCCGCCTCGGTCTGATACTCCCCCGTACCCGTCGGAGTCTCTGGATCGACGGCGCTGCCGCTCGCTCCGGATGCCGTGAACTTCGCCAACCCGAAATCGAGAACCTTTGCGTCGCCGCCCTGGTTGACGAACAGGTTCGCCGGCTTCAGGTCGCGGTGGACGATGCCGGCGCGGTGCGCGGCATCGAGCGCCGCGGCGATCTGCTCGCCGAGCGAGAGCAGTTGATCGACCGGCAGCGCGCGCGCGCCGATGACGTGCTTCAGCGTCGTGCCCGACAGTCGCTCCATCACCAGGAACGGCTGGCCGTCATGGACACCGACGTCGTGAATCGTGCAGATGTGGGGATGATTGAGCGCCGAAGCCGCCCGCGCCTCGCGCTTGAACCGCTCCAGAGCGTCAGCGCTCTTCGCCGTCTCCTCGGGCAGGAACTTCACCGCCACCCGCCGCCCGAGCTCGAGATCCTCGGCCTCGTAGACGACGCCCATGCCGCCGCCGCCGAGCTTCGACAGGATCCGGTAGCGCGAGACGGTGGTGCCGATCATCGAATGTCGATTATCGCGTCGCGGCCTTCGCGCGCTGGAGTCCGTTGCGCACGACGACGATCTCCGAGCGGTCGTCGGTGGCGAGCGACTTGAGCAGGAGAAAACCGTTGCCGTCCGGTGCCGTGCTCCAGCCGTCGGAGCGGAGCCCGACCTTGTCGAGCTCGAAAAGCGTGCGCTCGGGCGAGGCGGTCAGACGCCCCGCGGCGTCGAACCCGACCTGGACTTCGATCAGCGCGCCGCCCGCGAGGTAGTAGACCGCCTTGCCGTCCGCGCTCCACTGCGGCGTGCCGCCGCCGCGGCCAGAGAGCTGGATCGTCTGGTCAGCCTCCGGGAAGGTGGTGAGGAACGCCTCCCGTCTGCCGCTGAGGCCCTGGCCGTAAGCGAACAGCCGCCCGCCGGGCGCCAACCGGCCGAACGCGTCGAGTCCGCCCAGAATCTTCCTGCGTTCCCCCGGCCGGCCTTGGGCATCGAACGGCGCCCAGTAGACGCCCTGGTCCGCCTCGAGCTTGAAGCTCCCCCGGCGAATCAGGACGCCGCTGCCGTCGAGAGCGAGGAAGGCGCGATAGGCGTCGTCGAACACCGTCTCGGGCGTCGCGCCGGGTTCCGCCCGAATCCTGCGGAAGACCGCGGTGTTGCCCACCGTGTAGTAAATCGTCCGTCCGTCGGGCGCCCACTGCGGATCCTCGATGAACTCCTTCCCTTCGGTCACCACCTTGGTGAGCGTGCCGCGCCCGAGGTCGCGCACCCAGAGCTCGCTCAAGTTCAGAACCACGGCGAGCCGCGAGCCGTCGGGCGAGAGCGCCTGCCGATCGAGGTGGGGGTGCGGCTCGCCGAACCTGGCGATCTCGGCACCGGCACGATCGACGCGCGCCACCACGCTCGGACGATCCCGGGACGGCACGTAGGCGAGGGTGCCGTCGGCGCCGACCGACCCCGCGTCGATTCGCGGCACGAGGAGGAACTTCTTGCCGGTGACGACGCCCCGCTGAGCGTCGAATGGCACTCCCCAGATCGACGTTTCGGTGCTTTCGGCGTTCGCCACGACCAGCGTCCCGTCAGCGAAGCCGACCACCGCCATTCCCAGGAGCTCTTCGCTGCCCGGGAGGACCTGCCGGCGTCCATCGCGCACCAGCTCGAGCCGCATCTTCGACGCCGAGACGCCGCTCGAATCCCCCTGGAGGTGGTTCAGCAGAATCAGCGACTTGCCGTCCGGCAGGAGCAGGACCTGGTGGAAGTCGACGTCGACCTTCGGGTCGATCGGGACGACGAGCTCAGGGTCGCCGCCGCGCGCCGGCACCCGGTAGATGCCGCCGCGCCAGGCCGCGAAGAACAGCGAGTCGTCGGGGAGCCACGCTCCGGCCAGGACGCTGCGGCCCGAGACGCCCTCGATCGCGGGCAGGTCGCAGATCGGCGTGCGTTCGCCCCCCGCGACCGAAATCCGCCAGAGCCGCTCGCCGATCTGGACCGCGAGCTGGGAGCCGTCCGGCGACCAGAAGCTCGTGCGCAGGTCGGCGTCGCTCGCCACCTCGCGCGGCGCCCGGTCGTCGAGATCGCGCACCCAGAGGTTGGTGACGGTGTTGCCCTTGCCGCTCTCCGTCCACGGCGCGGTGCCGAGATCTTCGCTGCCGCGCGTCGTCCAGGAGAGCCGCCGGCCGTCGGGCGACAGCTCCATTCCTCGCAGTCCTTCGACTCCGATCGAGAACTCGGTGACCTCCTGCCCGCCGTGCGCCGCGGCGCTTCCCGGCTTCGCCCACCGCCCGGCGACGAGCGCGGCGACGACCACCGCGCCGACGAGCGCGGCAGCGAAGAGCGGCAGCGAGACGCCGCGCCGACCGGCGGAGAGTGGCGTCGCTGCGGCAGGCGCCTCGACCTCTCCCGCGGCGATCGCCTCGAGGGCGATCCGCGCTTCGCCGATGTCGCGCAGGCGCCGCTTCGGGTCGCGTTCGAGGCAGCGCTCGACCAGTCTCCGCAGCCGCACCGGCGTCGACGCCGGCAGCGTCGCGAGGTCGATCTCCTGCCGGAAGATCGCGCCGAGCGTCTCGGGCAGCGTCTCGGCTTCGAACAGCTTCCGGCCGACGAGCATCTCGTAGAGCACGACGCCGAACGCCCAGATGTCCGACCGCTTGTCGACCGGCCGCCCCTTCGCCTGCTCGGGCGACATGTACGCCGCGGTGCCGAGGATCATTCCTTCCATCGTCGCCCCGGCGGTCAGGGTCGGCGAGTTGGCGAGCGCGGACGCCGAGCTGAAGCCCGAAACCGCTCCCGTCGGATCCATCGCCTTCGCCAGCCCGAAGTCGAGGACTTTGACTT
>ERZ1292630.5630-Hain-H41-02um-R3-5630-length-10192-cov-8_pt1 | contig 10192 bp, 6 predicted proteins | sample MGYA00564408_ERZ1292630 | MGnify/ENA primary metagenome ERZ1292630 (study PRJEB36523, sample SAMEA6512641) | groundwater metagenome | collected 2019-01-08 | study: AquaDiva: Metagenomics assemblies of 32 groundwater samples
CCAGCAAGCGGTGGTTGAGAGTGAGATTGTTCTTCCGACCAGGCCAAGACCTGAACTGTTTTCGTCGCCCGAGAATGCGGCGCAGACTGCTTCAAAACAAAAGGGGAAGGGATGGAGTGACCCTTTTGACAGTGTTCTGTAGGATTTAGGAAGACCGTCACGAAGTATTCCCTCAGCGTCGCTTTGAGAAAGTAACCGAAACCAGTACGAACCAATGCCGAGCGGTCGCATGTCAGTGTCTCCCTTCGCCAACGCAACTCCCCTTAACGGTTTGAGGGCTTCGAAAAGCGATGGCGGCGCAGCCTTCGATTTCTCGCGGCACATTGGTCACGGCCTGTTTTAACGCTAACAGACTGTCTCCAACAACCACTGAAAATCCTTCGAGTGTTTTTGCAAGACGCAGCGCAGCTAAAAGCGCGACGTGTTCCGCAACGTTGTTTGTCCCATTTCGGAACCAGCACGAATGCGACACACCACGGATGCGGAACGAACGAGGAGGTCGTCAACGGCGGCCGCCTCGGCCTCCTTCCGTTAGAGGGGCACCGCGGCCCCTTCCTCGGGTTCGGTAGCCCCTGTGAGGTGGGGCCCCGCCGCCGCCGCCACGGTGGCCGGAAGGAACCTCGGATGGCGCGCCACCTCTAGCGGGGTATCCACCACCCCCGCCGCCGCCGCCACGGTGGCCGGAAGGAACCTCGGATGGCGCGCCACCTCTAGCGGGGTATCCACCACCCCCGCGACCACTCGACCGGGATGCCCGCGGTACGAAGCCTCCGGGACGAAAGACCCCTCGACCTCTTTGGCCTTGATCCCCTCCCGCCGACGGCGTACTGTGCCGGTCGCGATACCCCGATGTGACACGGAGCCGAACGCTACCCGCGCCGACGGCTGGCTGTGTGAGACATTCATTCACCCCCGCTCGCACGCACAGCAGCTGTGCCTCCGTCCCGTCATCACGTAGCTGGGTGGTCAGTTGCAGCACCTTGGTACCCGGGTGCTGTCGCCTCTGCTGCGAGAGAGAGAACGCGATGTCGCGGCCGGCGGCGGTCCCGACGAGGTTCACGTAGATGTGCCAGCCGCGTGATATGATGAACGCGGCGAGCTGAAAGAACCCAGCCTCGGAGATCAGCGTGTCCGATAAATGCAACTCCTTCAACGCCTGCTGCTGCGGCCCATCTGCCGACGGCGTGCTGTTCAGCACCACCATCACGTCTAAGAGAGGCAACAGGCAGTCGTCGCCGAGACAGGTGTGGTCAAGCCACAGTTGCTGCACTTCTGGAAGCGCATTCATGGGCGGCCGGCCGGTGGTCGCAAAGGGGGTGGCGCGAGAGGTGGTGGTGGTGGTCGTCAGTGGGGCACGGTCGTCGCCCGTTTCCTCTGCTCGCTTCGGGAGCGGCGCATCATCCGCGGTGGCCTCCACCTCCACCTCCTTGTCGCGGTCCCGCCGCACCTGATCGTCCAAAGCATCGTGATCACGGGATGCGCGACGCAGAGCATCCGCAAGGGCGACAAGGTGCGCCTTGCCTAAGATGTGACATCGGTTCGCACGAACCGACGCAAGTGGCTTCGTGGACCGTTGAAGCGACTCGACCACGCTCACAGCCCACTCCGCCGCCGACGCAAAGTGCTTCGCTGCGGCCGTGACGGGGTGCACTGCGTTCACGACGGTCGTGACGATGTCTTCCAGCGGGACGTAATTCACCCGGTACCCCACTACGCCTGCCGCCTCGTTGTCGGTCGACGGCGCAGCGGTGTCATTGCGGCTATGATTCGCCTGCTGCTCACCACTCGCGTTCAAGGAGCTAAGCCACTTGCGGTAATCCAACGAGGTGCTCCGAGAATGACCCACTACCCAGAGCGACACGGGCCGGCCAAGTCCGCGACGAATGCGGAGGACCTCCTCGATGGCCGGAGCAAGATCCCCGTCCCCGGAAATAAGAATCACATCCGATAGAAACCTTCCTTCTTCTCCACCGGAGGTGTTCACTTCCTCGAACACGCAACCGGCCATCCGTAGTACTTCCACCGCGAGCGCCACATCCACCGCCCCCTGAACGCTCCCCGTCGAGGAAACAATCCGCTTAGCGGGCAGCAAACGGAGTCGCATCCGAAAAGTGTCGCGAAGTAAGCCGTGCCAGCGCTCCATGATGGGTCGATGCGCATCGGTCAGGTCGATTTCAGAGTCGACGGCGACGGCGCGACGGCACTGGTAAGGGAAACCGTGTTCCACGTTGCCGGTGGTTGTAGCCTGGGCCGATGACGAGGCGACAACAGTTTCACCCGCGTCCTCGTCGATCACAGCTCCCGCCTCGTCGTCGTCATCGTCGTTGTCGCTGTCGTGGTTGTCGGTCGGATCGCTTTCGGCCCTCTCCTCTGGCGCGCGGGCCTCCTGTGGTGCTGCGTCGATGTTACCGCCAGCCAGCGTCGCACTGGCGCGTCGACGCGCCGGCGCGACCTTCGCATCAGGGGGAACAACATTGCCGCACGTCGGCTCGTCCTCATGAGCATTCAGTGACGGGCCGTCGTCCGCAGAATACGTGCGCAGAATCCAAGGCACTAAAGCGCTCAGGATCGGCGGGGCGTCCCGAAGCGACACGCCGCACTGCTGCTTCAGGCTGTACGCCAGGTTGGCGACGTCGAGCACCAATCCGATGGTAGCCATTTGGCGGTCCTTGTCGCAGCAGAAGTTATGGGCCCCCCCGACTGCAAATTAACACAGTGCTGCTGCTCACACACTCCTGACAACGCCCAAACATAGACAGACTATCATCCTGACCCCCCCTCCCACCACAACCACCCACCTCCCCACCAAAAAGCCCCCTTCTCGCCGTTCTCAATCGATCACAATCGATCATCACCAGACGTTCCATGGATGTCGGTCAGGGAACGAGGTGCTCAGCACGGCAAAGCGGCGGCAGCGCGGTGCGTCATTCCCCCCCCCCGGCTGCGCCGCCTGAGACGACGCGAGCGACACCTCGACCCCGAGCTGCCGACCCCGCCAGCTTCCACTGGCCAAGGATGAAGACACATCGCCGTCTATGAGGCCAGCGTCGTCCACGAGGCTCGGGTCGTTCCGATCGTCGAACGAGGCATCGAGGCCTCCGATGGTGGCTCGAACGGTCACCCTCACCAGCGCCGCTTCGCCACGAGACGCAGCCCTTCTATTACTGGCGCCGGCTCGCTCCACCTCGTCCTGCTGCCGCTGAGGCGCGGCGGAGGACGTGGCTTCGTCTGGTGGGTGGTTGTCTGAAGTCAGCTCGAGGTACGGCCTCCAAATCGCGTAAGGGAAGAAAAATCGGTGCTGTAGGAGCCAGAACTCGACCCCGGTCGAACCGCCGCCGTGCGACTGACGCAGTTCCGCGGTAATGGCTTCGCCTGGGGGCGGAACCAACGCCGCCACCTGACACACAAACGTAAACCACTCGATCTTCGGCATGATGGCGACGGCCGTTGCGTCATCGTTATTAGTCGCGGCATCGCTCACGAAAGTGGAGGAGGGGGGCCCCGTCGCCACAGTGGTCAGTAGCGCACTCCCGCTGCACTGCGCCGGCGTTGTGGTAGTCGTCACCGTGTCCGCAGCCAATGGGATGCCAATCAGCGCAGCCAACCGTGACGTCGATGTCGTCGCTGCTGCGCTGCGGTCCACCGCACCACCAGCAGCGTGGCTGGTAGCTTCCCTAGCCATCCCTTGTCGCTCTTCGAACCACTGCGCCACGGCGATGCTTGCCGCCCACAGAGCATCGAGGCGCGCGGCGTCGCCCTCGCGCGTGAGATCGACGACCGGTTCGATGAGCGACGCGTGCGACTTGATGGCGTCGACGATCCCCTTTCCACGCGTCACAGCTGCAGGGCCGCTATGATCCGCCATAACTCGGAGCAGCTGCGGAAGGGGCCGCAGAGAGGCGAGCGCTTGGTCAATCGACCGACAACGACGCGTGCCAGCGTCATCGTCGTCGCGGTGCTCGGTCGTGGCGGTCACCGTTGCCGCACCACCAACAAACGTGCGACGATTGAGCACCTGAGTCGTCGCGGCCCGTAAGTCGTCGATTTCACCGCTGACGAATGCTAAGACTGGGTCCAAGTTGGCGGTCGGGGGCTGATTCGCCTCGACGACAGCGGGGGACCGAAGAGGGGGATCGCTGCTGCAATGGCTGCTCTCATCGATCAACGAAGCAATTTCCCGCCAGGGTGACGTGTGAAGGTTGCACTGCACCGCGACGGGCACGTGAGGGCACGTTCCTGGTATCGCGTCCGCTGCGAGCCGCGTCAAAATGAGAGCCGGAATCGCAGCGGCGTCGCGCGCACGCGCACCCCAATCCGGACTGTGACCGAACTCCTGGATGCATTGTTGCACTAATCGCTCGGCCTCGACGCGTCTTTGCAATGCGATCAAGGCTCGCACCACCCGAGCGGCGGTTTTCTCTCGGAGAGAGGGTGGAGGGAGGGCTGCGGTCTTTAGCCGGGATGCAATGGTGATGGCCAGCCGTCCGGCACTGAGCGGCGGGAAGCGGAGCGCTCGATGCGCGTCGCTGAGGGCGGCCTCGGCTCGACTGAGTTTCAAATTGGCCTCGGCACGGTTGCTGAGAAGGGTGGCGACCAGTAGGAACAAGTCATCGTCGTGGCTCGAGGCACACGAATGATCGGCGCGACGAAGCAACGAGGCGATGCCGCGGTCCTCGCGGCGGCCAATGGCCGCACTCTCCCATGCCGACGACGACTGCGGGTGGCCGCCCGCCGCGTCCAGACACGCAAGCAACCCCGCGGTGTAATGTTCCACCGCTGCGTGCACGTTGCCCCGGGTCATGGCATCGTTCCCTTGAACCCTGCGTCTCTCCGCATCCGCCGCAGAAAATGCCACGGCCGTGCGGCTGCCACGGGAGGCGGGTTCTCCACCGCGCGCGCTGGATGGCTGCCCTTCGACTGCGGTCTTGATCGCCCGGGCGGCCTCATTGGATACTCGGTCCCTGTCGCGGCTGCGTTCGTCCTCATCATCATCATCGATTTCCTCGACGCGACTGCTGCTTTGAATCTGTCGTGCATTGTGAAGAAGCGGTCGACGTACCTTTTTCCCCACGACGTCTCCCCCCCCGAACATCGCCTTTTCCTTCTTTGCGCCACCGCCGCGAAGCCAACGGTTGTATCGGTCCAGGTCGCTGCCCAACGCCTCCTTCCCGACGGTGTAGACCTCCCGCACCATGGCTTCGGTTTCCTCCCGGGAGCGAAACTCACCCGTCTGCAGGTCGACATCGAGGCCGGTCTCACGGTCGACGTACACATCGTGGCGAACGAGCTCATCGCCAACGCGCACCGTGATCGACGTGGCCTCCATCTACGCAAGGGCGACGTCGCCCCGTTTTGTATGATGTGCCCCCTTGCTTCAATGTGTGCGCGCGTGAGGATTGCAAAAATGACATTACCGGCGAAAAATGGCCGAACCAACGGGTTTCCCCGCCGACGGGTTTCCCCGCCGACGCCTCCCTCCCCCTGGAGGCTGCACATTTTAGTCACTTCACACATCAGCAACAAAGCAACTCCCCCCAAAAAAACCGCAAACAAAAATGAATGGTTGAAAAAATTCGCATTTCTGATTTGACAGTCTTCTGTGCGCCACGATATCGGCGTTCACGACGACGGTCTACTTTCATTTCTCTCTGCGAAGCGGGGCCCAATCAGTGACACCACTGTCATTCGGGAAAGGCTTCCTCGTAGCCGTCCTCGACCCCGCCGTAGTGGACGATGCGCACATCGAGGGGCAGCCCAGGGCACAATCGACCAACCCGATCCGCGCCTTCTCGGATGGCATCGCGGATCCAAAACGCGTCGTTGCCGAAGACGCCTCCGCCCACCTTGGTGAGCAGTACCGGTGGCAGTCGGCCGATGAGCGTTCCGGGCGGCCTTGCTTTCGCGTGCCGCATCGTGTTGATAGCGCCGGCGAGCAAGGTCGCTTCATACGTCGCGCGCAGAACCAGCCGCGCCATGGGGCCCCATATGTCCCCGCCCTGCACGCGAGAATATCCGACGCTCAACGCACTGTTGTACGTTTGCGTCACCCGAAACACCGAGGAGGACGCGCCAGAGGCTGAAGGAGGTGGTGACGCCCACGTCCATTTGCCCGTCGCGGCGTCGCGCACGTACGTTTTGCCGGCTTGTGGGTCCGTGACAGCAGTGTCCGCCTGAACGCCGATGCGAAGTCGCGATTCCAACTCGGCGACTAACGATGGTTTCGCTGCGATGAGCGCGTTGAGGCGTTTCAAATCCACCATCGTGGACTCAACGTAACCGTTGCGGACCGTAAAAAAAGACGACCCCGATGATTGTTGCCCAACCGTGCTTGCAACATCACCACTGTGGTCCACGGCGACGGACGGAACGGTGGATGGGAGAGGCGCAAACGAGGGATCGGCTTCGACGGCGTCGCGAAGGCGTTGCTCCACATCAGCCATGCCGTTGAGTTGCGCGTCATGTGTTTGACCTCGAAGCACGCGCCCTGGCATTCGAACCAGATAGTTTCGGTATGCAGTACCCGCGGCACATGCGATTGCGCATGCGGGACCTTGGGTGCGGTCAAAAATGTAGCCCGAAATGCCGCGTTCAGGTGTCACGCCAGGACCCGGAAACTCCAGATAGTTGAATTGGCTTGCGGCTTGAATTGTCGCGTTCAGATTAGCGGCGTCGTGGTGTAGCCCTCGCGCTTCTCCCTTCACGTTGACGATGCGGATGGCGTGGCCCTCGCGACTCGGATGGTACTCCTTTTGCAGAGACTCCAAGACATCTGGATGCTGTGTGCGAAACGTGGAAAAGTCCTTCACGGCTTGATCCCGCAGCTCCTGAACGCTGGGCGTCGAAAAAACGCCCGCATCGACGACAGCACTGCCCGCCGCCGTCGTCGTCGTTGTCCGATCGGAGGGTTCAGTTGTGCTTGAGGTTTTAGTTGGGGATGGCAGATCCACAAACTCGCAGTGTTCAGCTGGGGCTCCAAACGTGGCGAGGTCGTCGTCCTGCTTGAACCGGGCGTGGAACTCGAGCAGCCGCCTTGTTTCGACATACTCTCCCTCAGAGAAGCCAAATACGTCGCGGAAAAAATCGCCGCTCATGCTACTCACTTGATCCCTCGAACCCTACAAGCCATAGAGTGACGTGTGAAAAAAATGAACAGAACCGTAATGAGCGATGTCGTGCGGAGGCCCCTTCGGAAGGGCCCCCCCCCCCGCTATATCGCAAACAAACACGGTGAAACGTTCGAACGGACAAAAGAGAAGAAAAAAAAGGAGAGAAGTTTTTCCTTTGAGGCTTTCAGCGCGAACGGGCCGTTACTCCCCCTCCCCCCCATTATCCGGAGGACAAGGAAGAAGCGGCTGTGGTGGTTGGCGGTGCTGCGCTTATTGCAGCGTTGCGTTGGACAATCAACGCGATCAACGCGATGACCAGACAGAGGACCCCGAAGGCGAGAAAGCCAAGGATCATCTTGTGCCCCCATTTCATGCTCGGACCCCACTCCTCGGACGTCCAGTCCGCCACGTCATCGTCCTCGACGTCGTCTCCTCCCGTGTCGGGAGCCATCGTGCCCATCTCACCCACCAGGGTTTGGCCGATCACGGGCGTCGGCATCGCCGAAGATGACGAAGACGTCCCGGCGGCTTGAGCCACCCCATGCTTCTTCTTCGACGCTTGCCAACGCCGGTCGCCGAGCGCCAGTGGGCCCTGCGCCACGCCGAGCGCACACGAGGCGACCTCGAGCGCCGGATCCTGGAGGGCATCGCGACCCTCTTGAGCCACGGCCCTCATCTCGTCCATTGGGTGTCGTCGGCTGGCGGCGGTCGTGTCGATGTCGAGGTTGCCCCTCGCCATGCTCGCGACTTTGTTCACCCGCTCACGGAAATCGAAAAAATGTCTGCCATGTCTGCGGCGCTGAGATGACTTCACGCCACCCGCGGCGGGATGGGTGCTAGCGGCGGCTGCCTCAGCTTGCTGTGCCGTAGCCGCCTTCAAGGCATCGTCATAGTTGGCCGCCACCGCGGACGGCGTCGTCGTGGACCAACCTGCGGTTGGCGGTACGACCGACCTTCCCAATCTCGTCGTCGTCGTCGTTGCGCCGCCGCCGCCATCTCTCCCGTTGCCACCCCGCGGACGATGACGAAGCTCGGCCGTTGGGGACTCGTCCGGGCAGTCGAGCACGATGAACGTGTCCTTGAGAAGGTCATCCACGGTCGCGCGATCTCTCGGATCCTTCACCAGACATCGGCTCAGGAACGTCTCGCAGTAACTCCCGGCGATCGCAGGCACGAGCGCCCGCAAGCCCTTGAAGTCCAGGATCCGTCGCGTCACGACATTCGGATTGGGGTCAAAGAAGGGGTTCCTGCCGAGGCGCAGCTCTAGCATCGTGACTCCGAACGCCCAAATGTCCGATGCTCGGCTGTACGGCTTGCTGGGGTGGTTTTGCGCGCAAATCTCGGGCGCCATGTAAGGCGGAGTGCCGTAGAGACGGCGCGACCAGTTCGTATTTTCCTCATTGTCCCGCTCAAAAATGGCGAGCCCAAAGTCGGCTAGCACGACTTGCAGGGAATTTCGCACCAGCACGTTGCCTGGTTTGATGTCTCGGTGGATCACGCCCCGGGAGTGCACCGAACGGATCGCCTTCAAGAGCTGCTTGGCCACCGACCGCATGATGCCCAGCGACGCAGGACCAAAACTGCCGCCCCCTTCGGCATCATCGGTGCCGCCGCCCCCGGGCGTGGTGCTTATAATCTTGTTCAAACAGCCCGCTTCCACGTAATCCATGATGATCATGTAGAACCCGTTCGACTTGGCGCATCCGCGATAGTGCACGACGTGTTTGCTACGGCCTAGGTGCCGCATGATCGCGACTTCATTTTCAAATTGGACCTCCACCTCATTCGTGCGGCGAGGTGGCCCAGCAATGGCGGACGTCGTCGTGCCCCCTCCTTTGCCTTGTCCGACGCCGCCCCCCGCGATGCCGGCTGCGCAACTCTGATGCGCACTGACGATGCACTTAATCACTACGGTTCGACGACAGTCGTCCAGGCCGAGCCACACCTCGCTGGAACTGTTGGCCCCTTGGTGATCATTGAGCATCCGAATCCGGCGAAAGTCTGTCACGGGCACGAGGCGCTCCGTTGGGGCGGTGGGTCGGGTCGTTAACGGGCCGCTTACGTTTGTCGGCGCCGGCGAGGCAAGGCGAACGTGTGACGTCATTTTCGGGTCCCGTCGCGTCGAGCGGTGGGTGTGACAAGAGAGCGGGAACGCAACAACGACAAAGAGGCTAATTCTCGAGGGATTAGGAGGAAAAGTTACAAGAAAAAAATCCAACCACCACCGTGCGTGATTCGTGCTGCTGACCGCCCCGCCGGCTGATTTGCGGATGCACGGCATCGCGAGATTCATTCAGGTCAGGCCTGGGGCAGCTCCACGATCACCTCCGGGTACGCCTGTGTCAGAGAGTACACAACGAATTCCTTCGGACTCGATGACCCCCCGCGTGCCCCAATGACGCTGTCTGCGTCGTCGCTGGTGCCAGGCAACGGCGGCGGACGCCGCAACTGCGACGACCGGCGCGACTCGTGGACGCTGGAAAGGCGAACCAGCTGTCTCGCTGGGCCACCTCGCTGGCCATCGCGAGAGGTTCAGTTTGCACGGCGGTGCAGCCTCCGTCAGCCCTCGCCGAGAATCGTTCAGCTGCTCTCGCAGCATCGCCTCCACCTCCTTGGCTTTTTTTGAGCCGCTGCCTCTGACGCGGACGCCGACGACGCGGTGTGCTCGTGCTCCTCACACTTAGCACGCTGCACATCGAGCCGTTGGCCAACGCGACATGTCGCAGAGCCTCCTCGTGATCCGCGGTCAAGGCGCGGTCGACGGCCTTCGAAAGTTCTCCCACCTGCGCCTGCGCTGCTGCGAATGCTGTGCGAACTACTTGCGTCCGCAGGGAAACAGCTTTTGATATGACGCTATGGATAGACTGAAGTAGCCGGACGTTGTTTGAAGTCGTCGGCGCACATGTCACGCACGGTGTCTCCAGCTGACATCGCGCAGCAGCTGCGTGAACACAGTGCCCAGGGCGTAGACGTCCGCCGAGAAGTCGCCTCCTGACAGCACTTCGGGGGCCACATTAGTACCCCCCCAGACGGTCAAACACTTTACGAATAGATGTCGAAGAACCCTGCGTCCAAAATCGATGTCG
>ERZ1292630.5632-Hain-H41-02um-R3-5632-length-10192-cov-5_pt1 | contig 10192 bp, 9 predicted proteins | sample MGYA00564408_ERZ1292630 | MGnify/ENA primary metagenome ERZ1292630 (study PRJEB36523, sample SAMEA6512641) | groundwater metagenome | collected 2019-01-08 | study: AquaDiva: Metagenomics assemblies of 32 groundwater samples
CAGCAGGCGCGCATGTTCCGCTTCCTCGGCAAACCATAAATCCACGATGGTCCGCATCTCAGCGGAACTGCCGCGAAATCCCTCGGCATCGAAGGCGATAAGCGAGGCCGGCCCACCCCCATCGCCAAGACGAAATTCCTCGATGGATCGTAACATCGGGGCTAGCACCGCTGCCGGAACATTGATGGGAGCGTTCCAGTCAGGCTCGGGCCGGTTCTGTTTGTTGCGTTTGAAGTATTCGATCCATTTGGCGTGATTCATTGTTTCCTCCATTTCGTTTAGGTGATCAGATTTTTATCGGTGCAGCTCAATTTGTGCAGCCGCAATTCCACCGCCGCAATCACGGCGTCGGGCGTGGAAGTTCCGGCGGTAATCCCAATCGTGTCGGTCTCGCGAAACCATTCCGCGCGCAAATCCGCCGCCGTTTGAATGTGATGCACGCGTTGGCAATGACTACCGCAAGTGGCGACCAGTTCTCGGGTGTTGTTGCTGTGCGCGCCGCCGATGACGATGACGACGTCGCAACGCTGCGCAAGTTCCCCCGCAGCTTGTTGCCGTTGTTTGGTCGGCTGGCAGACGGTGTCCACGAAACGCACGTCGGACTGCGGGAAGCGTTGGCGGATCAATTGCACCAACTCGTGCACGCGTTCGATGGGTTGCGTCGTCTGCGCGATCACGCCGATGCAGGCGTGTGGACGGAGCTTCAACACATCTTCGGGCGAGAGCACGACATCATACTCCGCAAGATCGCCGGTCATCCCGCGCACTTCCACATGGTCGCGCTGGCCGATGATCACGGGATGCGCGCCTTCGGCAACGAGCTTCGTCAGCGCGCGATGGGCCACGTGCACCAGCGGGCAGGTGGCTTCCAGCACGTTCAGTCCTCGGGCGCGCGTCTGATTGAGGGCGCGTTGGGATGTTCCATGCGCCGTCACCATCACGGTGCGGGTGCCGACGTTGGCGGGATGTTGCTCGATGCGGATGCTGCGGGCGCGGAGTTCTGATAAAACCGTTTCGTTGTGGACCAGATCACCGAGGATGGTGAGTGGTTCCCGGCTGGCGGTCTCAAGCGCCAGCGCGATGGCGTCCCGCACGCCAAAGCACATGCCGAGATGTTCAGCTTTTAAGATCTTCATACGTCTTCAAAGTATTCACTTTGTATTACAAAGTGTGAGACTGTGGCGGTGCAAAACCGTTCAAAAGAAAATTATCGGGGTTTGTTCTGCTGGAGGATCTGCTCCAACAGGTCAATGTAGCTGGCAAAAGCCTTCTTGCCGGCGGCGGTCAGGGAGCAGGTCGTGAGCGGGCGGTTCTTCTCGTAAGATTTACTGACGGCGATGTAGCCGGATTCCTGCAAGGTCCGGATGTGCGTGTTGAGATTGCCATCGCTCATGTCCAGCGTGTCGCGCAATTCCGTGAAGGAAAGTTCCGGCGTGGCCGCGAGCATGGACATGATGGCCAGCCGGCCTTTCTCGTGGATCACGCGATCCAGTTGCAGGAAGGGTTCGGGATTCACACGGGCTTGGGTGGCTCTTTGGTGCAGGAAAGATAGATCCCGTAAATCAGATGCAGCACCCCGAAGAAAACCCCCATGGTGATGTGGTCCACCCGGCTGTCCAATTTGTCTGACAGCATCGGGAGCAGCACCAGGGCAAATGCGCCCAATGAACAAAAGGTCCAGGCCAGTTTGCGGGTGACCGGGGGCATGAAAAATCCGGCGGCGTGCATGGCGCAGCCGTAGAAAAAGATGTTTGGATAGACGAACAACCAGCGCATGTTCTCGCCGCCGCGAAACAAGATCAGGATGGAAAAGAACGCACCGCAGGCCAGCGGCAGTACAAGCGCCCGGGTGACGCGTTTGGTCGGGGCAGACCAGAAGGCTTCCTTGTCCTTCATGGCCTGATTGCGCGCGATGATAAATGCGCCGGTGATGGCGGTGGCCGCGATGCCCAACCACATGGTGGCGAAGATGCCGACGCGTTCGATGTTCAAGAGGATCCCCATGACGGCCCCCAGAATCCCCAGCGTGCCGACGAAAAGCATGATGGGCGCGAGCGTCCGGCGGTAAATGCTGGAACGCTCCATCAACGTGCGGATGGTGATCAGGGTATCGTGGGCTTGATCCGTTTTCATGCCATCACTTTGCCGGGCAAAGTGGTGATTGGCAAGTTGGGAGTTCCGCTCAGGGATTCACCAGCACTTTGCCGAGGACCTGGCGGGACCGGAGTTTGGCAAAAGCGGCGGGCGTCTCGGCCAGCGGAAAGATGGAATCAATCACGGGAGCGATTTTCCCGGCAGCGGCCCATTCGAGCGTGGCCTGGATGTCGGCCCGATTCCGGCCATAGCTGCCGATGAGGCGTTGTTGTTTCACGAAGATGGGCCAGAGATTCAGGCTGACTTCCCGACCGGCCGTGGCGCCGCAGGTGACGATGGTTCCGCCGCGGGCGAGGCAAGCAAAACATTTGCCCAAGACCGGTCCGCCGACGTGTTCAATCACCAGATCCACACCGCGTTTGTCCGTGATCTGGCGGACGGCGGCGGGCCAATGGTCATCTGCGGAGTTCACCACGGCATCCGCTCCGAGTTCGTGGCCGAGCCGATGTTTGGCCTCATTGGACGCCGTGGCGATGACGCGGGCGCCGAGTTGTTTGGCGATCTGGATGGCGGCCGAACCCACGCCGCTCGCGGCCCCGATGATCAGCACCCAATCACCGGCGCGAACTTGCGTGCGGTTGGTGAGCATGTGCATCGCGGTGCTGCCAGCGAGCGTGAGGGCGGCGGCGGTGTTGAAATCCAGGCCGCGTGGCAGTTTCACCAGACTGCGCGCGGGCACTGCCACCAGTTCGGCAAAACCGCCATCGCGATTGACGCCAAGCAATTCGCCGCGCAGACAAAGGGATTCGTCGCCGCGCTGGCAAAATTCACATTCACCACAAAACAGGTTGGATTGGATGGCGACGCGGTCGCCCGCTTGCCAGTCGCTGACGTTTTTGCCGACGGAATGAACCGCGCCCGCGATCTCCCCGCCGGGAGTGCGGGGCAACGGAACTTGCACCGGCAGTCCGGCGGATTCGAGCCAGAGATCGAGATGGTTCAGGCCGCAGGCGCGGACCTGCACGACGACTTCATCGGGCGCGGGCTGGGGATCGGGCAGGGTGCGGAGTTCGAAAATTCCGGGCTGGCCGTGAGCGACAAGCTGGAGCGCTTTCACGCCGCTAGATTACGGCAGGGTTGCCGGGCTGGGAAATGGTTTGTGGCGGCGGCGGCGGATTATTGATCGCCGCCCTTCATCCACAACGGTGCGGTGACGAACCACCCGATCATCGCGATGAGCATGATGAACTTCATCGGTTCGAGGGCGAGGTGTTTGGTCAGGAACAGCACCGGCGGAACGATGGTTCCCGCCAGGGAAAGCAGGCCGAGCACTTTGGCGACTTGGATGAGCGCGGGATGGTTCATGTCAGGCCTTTTGCGGGGTGGTGAATTTGGAGAACAGGATGTACAGCACCCCGCACGCGAGCCAGCAGGGCAGCGGCAGGAAAAACGCCGGGATGTTCTTTGCGTTGGCGATGGTCAGCGCGATGGCGACGGGGATCACCCACGCGAGCAGCACGGCGAGGTTGAACTTCATTTTCCCCGAGGCGGCGGGCTCGGTTGCGATGCCGACGCGTTTGGCCAGGTAATGATCCACCACGATGATCGCGCCGACGGGCGCGAGGATCGTTCCGTAGAGTCCGACGAAATCGAGCAGCTTCATCGCGAACGCCGGGAACACGCTCGCGATGGTGCAAACCGTTCCCGCGATGATCGTGCCGGTCGCGCGCGACATGCCTTTGAACATGCCTTGAAACGCCAGGCCCGCGCGGTAGATCGTCGGGTTCGCCGTCGTCCAACCGGCGATCACGACACACACCAATCCGGCCCAACCCACCGCGTCCCAGACCATCGGTCCGGGTGGTTTGCCTTGCGCGGGATCAACGCCATGAACGCGGACCCAATACACCAGCAACAACGCCGCGCAGATCCACGCGACGTAATGGCCGAGGAACATTCCCGCCGCCGCCGCCCAGCCGTATTTTGGTTTGCGGGCGAAGCGGAGCACGGACAGATCGGACATGCCGAGGTGCATCGCGGAATTGCAGAACCATGAAAACGCGACCACGCCCCAGAAACCCATCTTCGAGCCGCCTTCCGGCGCTTTGATGAGTTCGAACAGATTCATCGTGTCGAGTTTGCCCATGACCACCAACCCGCACGCGACGAACACCAGAAACATCCACGGCGCCGCGAGATGCCCCATGCGCGCCACGAAACCATAGCCCCGCAACGCGACGACGGTCATCGCCACGCCGATGACCGCGCAGGTCACCACCCAGACGATCCCGGTGGGCATTGTGTCGCTGAACGACGGCATCTTGATGCTGTCACCAAACGGCACGCCGACGGCGGTGGCCGAAACGGTGACCATGGCGCCCGCGAGAAAGCAGAAGAGCAGGCCGTTGAACAGATTGTAGAGCGTGACGAGATTGCGTCCGGTGATTTTTTCCAACTGATAGTAGAGCGTCAGGCGCTTCTGCGTCGCGATCTCGGCGGTGAGAAAGCGCCAGGTCACGACCGCCAGCAGATTGCCGAGCAACAACCCGACGATGAGATCAAACGCGCTCGCACCCCATGCGACGAAGAGCGGTCCGATCATGAATTCCGTGCCGGCGGTGTGTTCGCCCGCATACATGCCCCAGAAGGCGGACGCGCCTTTCTGGGCTTTCTCGGGCACGGGCTCGCGCTCGAACTCGTCGCCGGCTTGCGTGGTTTGCGGTTCCGTCGCCATGATCGTGCGGTGTTATTTTTTGACTTCGTCCGCGATCTTCTCGGCAGTTTTCTCCACGGCTGACACCGCAGCCTTGGTCTTGCCTTCGAGTGTGGCCGCCGCATCTTCCGACTTCTTGTTGCCCCAACCGATAATCACAGTCGAGCCAACCAGCATCGCCAGCATCAGGACGACGAGTTTCTTGGTGAACGGCTGCGCGCCGCGCCATTCCTTGAAGAAGATGCCCCAGAGCGTGCTGAAGATGATGATGCTCGCCATGTGCAGGGTCCAACTGGAGAACTTGTAGTTGCCCATCTGGCTTTCGCCCATCTGATAGAAGAAAAATTGCAGATACCAGAACGTGCCCGCCAGGATGCAGAAGCCCCAGTTGCCGCCCAACGGCACCGCGCTGCCGATTTCAAAATGTTGGACGGATGCGATGTTGCCGTGTCCATCACCGCCGGCAGTCTGACCCGCCACCGGTTTGACCGTCGCGCTGAAGTATTGGTGAGCGGAACGATTCTTGAGATGCAACAACACGCACCAGATGAAATTGGTCGTCAACCCGCCGAGCAAGATCACGAGGATCACCGGCAGTCCGACCCACAGCGGTCCCGTCCCATGCGCGGCGGAGATCTTGGTGATGGGATCGCCGAACTGGAAACCGAACGAGAAGCACGAACTCATCACGCCGGAAAACGTGGCGATTCCGAGGCCTTTCCACAGATTGAATTCCGCGATGGTGGACGTCTTGCCGGCCATTTCCCGTTCCTTGCGCACGCCCGCCAGTCCACCGAGGGCGATGCCCGCCAGACAGACCACCACGCCCAAAAGTACGGTCGGACCGCCCACGCTCGTGCCGGCGCTGTTCAACAGCTTTTCGGCGAATTCACCCTTCACGATCGGCGGAACGAGCGTGCCGAACGCCGCGCAGTAACCCAGTGCGATGGCCATGCCGAGCGACATGCCGAGATAACGCATCGTCAGCCCGAACGTGAGTCCGCCCAAACCCCAGAGCGCGCCCATCAGATACGTCATCCAAAAGGTTTTGGCGGGGATTTCACTCAATACCGCAAGCAGATCCTTGGACAGGATGAAGGCACCCACCCACGGACAGATCAACCAACTGAAGATGCCGCCGGCGAGCCAGTACGTTTCCCACGACCATTTCCGCACGCCTTTGAAGGGAACGTAAAAACTTCCGGAAGCCAGGCCGCCGAGCCAGTGGAAAATTACGCCAAGAAGGGGATTCGGAGTCATGTCAGGTGATGGTTGGTTGTCGTTTTGTCAGATTGCTGTGAGGGCGAAGATTTGCGGAAACTTCCGCCGGAAGCAAGGCAAAGTCCCTGATCGCGTGACCCCAAAACTGGGGAGGCCATGGGTTGACCACCGTGGCGATGATTTGTGGATTGGTTTTGTCCTGCGCTTCCCTAAACTAGGCGCATGAGTTCCGTTGCCTTTGACCGACCCAACTTGACCGATGCCCTCGCTGCGTGGAAAAAGCTGCTCGCCGAACGCGGGCTCGCCCCCGATCTGCTCTGGATTTTTGAGGAGAACCTTTGCTTCGAGCGGAAGCCGGAAGTGCCCGGCGGCATCCACATCGGCTTTCAGACGCGCTTCTCGCCCGTGCCGCAGGAATCGCTCGACATCGCCTACGAACATTTTTGTGAGTCGGACACGCCGATTGTTTTTTATCGCCTCGGCGAAAGCAAGGGCCGCTCCGTCTGCATCCTGCTCGGTGATTCGTGGTTCAGCGAAAAGCAGGAGAGCGATGGTTTCATCAAACGCTCCGAGTGGGGCATGTCGTTTTATCCCGGCCAGCAGATCGAGATCGAGGAGGTCGCCGACATGCGGCGGTGGATCCGCCGCTTGCGCCGCGAACGGCCGTTGCACGACGTGGACTTCTGCATGACGCTCGCGGCGGTGGACGAAATCCAGATTCACGGGCGGGTGTTGACGGCGGGCGAACGTTATTCCGAAGCGATGTTGAGCAAGCTGCGCCGCATCTTCTCGCACGCGAATTGACGGAGCGCGCCCGGTCCCCGGTCGCCGCGCGGCTTCGCGGAGTATCGCGCTGAATTAGCGCGCCGGTTTGTGGTCTGGCAGAACGCTTTGGGCGCGGGACCGCCCGCGCTCCGGGGCGGGGCGGGGCGCATTGCGCTGCCAAATAATCAGGAGTGGAAAATCTTGCAGCCGATCAAACGGAACATCCTTTTCGTGGACGATGACCCGCTCATGCGGGAGTTGTTTGGCACGGTGCTGCTGGCCGAGCCGGAGCGTTGGGGCGTCACCACGGCGGAAAGTGGCGAGGCCGCGCTGCCGTTTCTCGACACGGATTTTTTTGACGTCGTCGTTTCCGACATGCGCATGCCGGGGATGGATGGCGTCGCCCTGATCCGCGAGGTCAAGCGCCGTTCACCCCGCACCGCCCGCATCATTCTTTCCGGCGTCGTGGATCAAAAGGAGATCGCCGAGAGCCTGCGCGATACGCATCAGTTCATGCCGAAACCGTTTCGGCCCAAAGCGCTCAAGGCTACCCTCGCGCGGATCAGCGGCGTGGACGCGTACCTGCAGGACGACCAGATCCGCGCCATCGTCGCTCAACTCGCCACACTGCCGAGTTTCCCTTCGCTCTACTTCGAGATCATGCGGGAACTGGATGCCGCCGATCCGTCGCTGGAAAAAGTGGCGGCCATCGTCGCCAAAGACCCGGGCATGACGGTCAAGTTGCTCCAGATCGTGAACGCCGCGTCGTTGGGATTATCCCGGCGCTTCTCCAATCCGGTCGAAGCCGTGCAACAGCTCGGCATCGCGGCGGTGCAATCCCTCGCGCTGTCGGCGCATGTGTTCACCTGCTTCGAGAGCCGCGCGCTTAAGGGGTTTTCCATCACCAAACTTTGGGATCACGGCACGAACACCGCCCGCATCGCGCGGAAGATTCTGCAGATCGAGCGCGCCGATTCCGCGCTGGCCGAAGATGCTTACACGGCCGGCATGTTGCACGATATCGGCAAGCTCATGCTCGCGAACAATCTGCCGGAGCCGTTTCAACGCACGCTGGATCTCGTGCAGCAAAAGGAAATTCCCTTTCTCGAGGCCGAGCAGGAAGTGTTCGGCGCGAATCACGCCGGGGTCGGCGCGTATCTGCTCGGCTTGTGGGGGTTGCCCGCCACCATCGTCGAGGCCGTGGCGTTCCATCATCAACCCAGCCGCTCGGAAGCGCCGACCCTCAGCCCGCTCACGGCAGTGCATGTGGCCAACGTGCTCGAACACGAACTGTCCGAATCCAAAATCATCGGCGGCGAAACCCAGCTCGATCTCGAGCATCTCGCCGCGCTCGGTTTGCAAGACCGCCTCGGCATCTGGCGCGAGCAGATCGCCAAAATGTTCCAAGCCGACGCCTCGTAAGACGGAAACTTAATTGCGCGACAAAAACGTCCTCATCACCGCGCTAACCCTCGTTATCGCCGGTACGTAAGGTCGGATGCTCTGGCAACCGGGGGACTTTGGTCTGAACCTTGCCGGATTTGGAACATTGTGATCCGCCTATGGGTTCAAAGTGAGGCGATAAAGACGGGCGGGTTGTCCAACTGCGGAAACGTCGAAGTAAAACTGCGCCGCGTTCGTCAACGTCACGTCCGCCAGCGTGAACCATGCGTCGGTCGGCCCACGGGCGTTGATCCCTTCCACGCGAATCACGTCCGCGACATTACCCGTCAAAGTCAAAGTCGGGATGAAGTGCAACTCGAGACTGGCGGCTGCTTCTGAGGTGTTGGTGTGCCAGCCGCGATAGAAGCGCTGTGGCGGCAGCGGCAACGAAAGATCAAACCAATATTGCGTCACATCACGCATTTGGATCGTCTCCAGTGGAATCCAGGTGCTGGGGGCGGCCACGGAAGCAGCCCACTCCAGATTCAACCAGTCCCCGGCGTTACCCGTGAGACGTAATCCCGGAACCGTCCGTCGGTTCACCGGCGAAATGACCTGCAACCATACCGGGGCGGTGGTGACACTCCCGCCGGCATTGGAAACGATCACCGCATAGCTGCCTGCCATCCCAGCCTGTATTGCCGCAATTCGCAGGACTGCGTTGGTGCCGCTAGTCAGCAGGTTGGTGCCGTTGAAATACCATTGATATTGCGGCGGTGGGAAACCGACCGCCTGGATTGAGAGTCGCGCCTCAGCATCCTCTTCAACCGTTTGCGAATGCGGCCCCGTCTCCAGCATCGGCGGGACACAGGCTCCCATCAATCGCGCTATGCCGCGCAAAACGGTTTGATTCACGACGGAAAAGTCTCCGCCCAAGAGCACCTTGCCGTCGGCTTGCGCGGCGATGCATTCGATTGTACCGCGGTGAAGATTGACGGCAAAAGCCGGGTCGGGCGAACCATCGGGCCGCAACCGGACCAGCCGCGATTCGAAGAAATCATCGCCTGCCGGGCGGAATTGGCCCGCGCTCAAAATTTTACCGTCGGCTTCCCGCACCACGTGCCAGATCAACGCCTCGGTTGCCGGAAAACTGTTGGTGAAGGTCTCATCCGGAGTCCCGTCGGTTTGCAGGCGCGCCAGACTTTGGCGTGATTGACCGCCGACCGAGTCAAAGTTACCGCCGATCAAAATCCGGCCATTGGATTCCATCGTCACGGCAAACAATGCTCCGCTCACCCACGGCGTGTGAAAGGTGCTGTCGAGCCGCCCGTCCGGATTAAGCCGGCGAATCCCAAAATCTCCGACCAGCAAAATCCGGCCGTCATTTTGCAAGGCCACATCGCGGACCGGCGCCAAGTAGAATTCATGGGCGAAATCAAGATCGAGGGCACCGTCAGGATTCAGGCGGGCGTAGCCCACCTGTTGGTGCTGCTGGACTTGCGTGAAGTAGCCGGCGATCAGAATCTGACCGTTGGTTTGCACGCTGATGCGGGTGACGCTTTCATTCACGGGCACAAAGCCATTGGAAAAATTGGTATCGCGCGAGCCATCGGAGTTCAGGCGCAGGATTCCGTACTGCACATTGCCGGGTTCGCGCGGGAAATATCCCCCCAACAATATTTTCCCGTCCGGCTGCAACGCGAGGGCTCGCGCCTGATACATTTCTGGCTCGGGGATGAAGTTCTCATCCACAGAACCATCTGGAAGCAGCCGGGCCAGATGCGGATATTCCTTGCCGTTGACCCGATACAACCAATCTCCCGCGATCAGGATTTTTCCATCCGGCTGCACCGCCAGCACGCTGACAGTGTCTGCCACCCCCAAGGGCCCGCCGTTGTCGAACGTGGCATCAGGCGTTCCATCCGCCTGCAACCGGGCCACTCCGTGCCGGGTCAATCCTCCCACGCTCCAAAAATTGCCCCCGAGAATGATGCCGCCGTCAGGCTGCCGCAGCAG
>ERZ1292630.4977-Hain-H41-02um-R3-4977-length-11094-cov-5_pt1 | contig 10190 bp, 10 predicted proteins | sample MGYA00564408_ERZ1292630 | MGnify/ENA primary metagenome ERZ1292630 (study PRJEB36523, sample SAMEA6512641) | groundwater metagenome | collected 2019-01-08 | study: AquaDiva: Metagenomics assemblies of 32 groundwater samples
TCAATAGATGATCCTTCTAACATAGAAATTCTCTTGCTTAGAGAATGTGTTTTTACAGCTTTTTTATTTTGTTTATGTATATCAATATCAATTCCCAAAACTTTGCCTTTTCCTATTATTTCTAATATTGAGGCAGAAAAAATAAGTGAACCGCCTCTCGCAATTCCTGTTTCAATAATAAGATCAGGTCTAACTTTCCATATGATCTCTTGATACGCAATAGCATCCTGAGGATACTGAATTATGGGAACTCCTAACCATCTGAAATGATAAGAATATTCGTTCTTTACACTTTCAATAAACCAAGAATTTGTTAATTTTTTGAATGTTTTATCGTTTTTCATCCTGTTTACGAATTTTTTATTTCTGATTTCAAAGTCTTTATCGCTCATAAGTGTTCTTATTTGATCAAATTATTAACAACAATTAAATGATTATCTTATACTATTTGTTGATTCTGAGTTAGAAGGATTAAACGACATGTCATTTCTTGAAATAATCGTAATCTTATGAGGCCATGTAATTTTGAACATTTCATCATCCCATCTTATCCCACGAGAAAATTCTGGCATATAGAACTGTGACATTTGATAAAATACTTCTGTATTATCTTCCAATGTCTGAAAACCTAGGGCGAATCCTTCAGGCACATAAAGCATTTTGTGCTCATCTGAATGAAGTTCTATTGATTCCCATTGCTTGAATGTCTTGGAGTCTTTCCTCAAATCTATCATTACTTCATAAACGCTTCCTCTTGTACATCGAACTAATTTTACTTCTTGATGTGGATGTTCTTGATAATGCATGCCACGTAGAGTCCCTTTTTTTTTGTTAAAGGAAATGTTGCATTGAACAAGATTACTGTTTAATCCTTTTTGCTCAAAAATATTTTTATCCCAAGATCTTGCAAAAAAACCGCGCTCATCATTAATTTTCTCGACATCTATGATATATGATCCTTTTAACTTGGTCTCATTGAAAATCAAAATACTTCCACCTCAGGTATGAGCGTCACAAACTTCCCCCCCCACTTACTAATGTCCTTCATCTGCTGCATTATTTCGCTCTTTAAATTCCAAGCTAAAATTATAACGTAATCTGGTTTAGTCTCAAAAATTTTTTCTGGATTATAAATGGGAATCTCCGTACCTGGAAGGAACCTACCTTGCTTGTATGGGTTAATGTCTACAGTATAATGTAAGAGATTTTTGTCTATTCCACAATAATTTAATAAAGTATTACCTTTGGCAGGGGCACCATATCCGACAATAGTCTTATTTTCACTTTTAACACCGAGAAAAAATTTCCATATTTTAGATTTTAGCTCAACTACTCTTTCTTGAAATTTCATATATGTAGATAATTCATTTATTCCATAATCAATTTCTTTTTTAATTTGATTAGCAACATTAGATGAAATTTTAATTGAATCATTTTCAGTATGTTTCAAATAAAGTCGCATCGAGCCTCCATGGATTGATTGTTCTTCTATGTCAAAAATTGTGAGTCCACGTGAAGCAAAAATTTTTTCAAGCGTATATACTGAAAAAAATGAGAAATGTTCATGATATATAGTATCAAATTCAATATTTTGTAAAAATGGTAACAAATAAGCAGAAAATTGAATTACGCCAATACCGTCTTTCTTAAGTATTGTTTTAAAACCCTCTATGAAGTCATTAAGATTTGGAATATGTGGAAGAACATTGAACGCTATTAGCAAATCAGCATCTTTGCCATCACAAATTAACTCTTTAGCTGTTTGAAGAGAAAAAAATTTTGTAATTGATTTAATTCCTTTTTTTTCTGCAATTTTTGCCACATTTATCGCAGGTTCTACTCCCAAACATGGTATGCCCTCATTTTTATAGAATTGTAATAGGTATCCATCATTACTAGCAATTTCTACAACTTGACTATTCTTATCTATATGAAATCTCTCAATTGATTTTTCAACAAAGTTCTGAACATGTTTTAACATTGATTCTGAATAAGAAGACATGTATGCATATTCAGTGAAAATGTTTTTTGGGCTTTCGAATTCGTCTAATTGAACAAGAAAACAATTGGAGCATACATAAGCACGTAATGGGTAAAATGATTCCATTTTATTCAAGCCTTCTGTTTTTAGATACGAATTTGCCATAGGAGATTTTCCTAAATCTAAAAACATATATTCTAAATTGTTATTACAGAATCTACAATTCATTTCCAAACCTTCCAAGGAATATTCTTTGTTTTCCATATTCTTTCTAACAGTAATTTATCGCTTAACGTATCCATTGGTTGATAAAAGCCTGTATGTCTAAATGCAATCAATTGACCATTATGAGCTAATTTTAGCATTGGTTCTTTTTCCCAAATTGTGCTGTCATTCTCAATGAAATCAAAAACTTTGGGTTCTAAAACAAAAAATCCACCATTAACCCAGTCTCCTTCTCTCACTGGCTTCTCTTTAAAATCAATTACTTTTTCTCTTTGTAATTTTAATACACCGTATTTTTCGGGAGGATGACAAGCTGTAACTGTAGCTATTTTTTTTTTAGATTTATGAAATTTAATTAATTTCTCGATATTTAGATCATTCAATGTATCACCATAAGTAAAACAAAAGGTGTTGTCGTTTACGTATTTTTCTACTCTCTTCAGACGACCACCTGTCATTGTCCTTAAGCCTGTATTAACAAACTTTAGTTCCCATTGCTCTTGATTTTTTTTAAAATATTCTTTTATTACATCTCCTTTATAACCACAACATATTACAAATTCATTAATTCCATATGTTGAATAAATTTTCATTATGTGCCAAAGTATTGGTTTGCCCCCAATCTCTATCATGGGTTTTGGTTTAGTTTGTGTCTCTTCGCTAATTCTTGTTCCTAATCCTCCTGCTAAAATAACTGCCTTCAAACTACTTTATGAGGAATAAGAGAGAGTTGATTAATCTTTGTCTTATCATATTTTGATTATGACTGTGAATTAAGAGTAAGTACTTTTTTAGATACTTAGACTTCATTTTCGTCGGGCATTGATAATTTTCTCTTTAATTTTCCTGGAACTCCAACATACAACGACAGATCTGGAACATCTGCAAGTAACACTGTTCCTGCGCCAATTACACTCCATTTTCCAATAGAGATATTCTCCTTTGTAATTGCAGCAGAACCTACAAAAGCACCAGTTTGAATTTTGTTAGTACCATTTATGTGAACACCCGGACTTAAATCTACAAAATCACTAATTCTTGAATCATGCGCAATGGTACAATTAGTGTCTATTCTACAATGGTTTCCTATTTTCACATCGACGGTAATAATTGTTCCAGCTTGAACAACTGTGCCATTTCCAATTATTACTGAATCTGACACTATTGTAGAAGGATGAATCACTGTTAGAAATTCATCATCTTTTTTCCTGAGCCTGTTTACAATTTTTTTCCTTGTTTTGCCATTTCCAATCGCAATGACATATTTTATATTTTTTATCTTATTTTTTAAAGCCCACTCTGTACTACCTAGAACTTTTTTCCCAGAAATTACTTTGTCGTGTTTATTTTTATCATCATCTAGGAAGCCCATTATGTCATATTTTTTTGAATTTTTATTAGACTCTAATAATGCCCAGAGTACTTCCTTTCCAAACCCCCCAGCTCCAATTATCACAACTCTTATTTTTTCATCTGCACTCATTTCTATATTTTAATAAAATCATACCTCATTGATAAATAACACTGTGGTTTTAACTTGTTTTATCCATGAATTCTGCTACTGAATCATAGATGAAATTTAATTCTTCTTTTGTTAATCCAGGATACATTGGTAATGTTAGTATTCTCTCATATGTTTTTTCAGTTATAGGTAAGCTTGTTGATTTACCATATCCTAAATTTTTATAAAAGGCAGTAAGATGTACTGGTTCAAAAAAGATTTTTGTCATAATTCCTTTTTTGGTTAGAAATTTGGTTAGATCATTTCGAGTTTTAGAATTGTTAAGTAGAATAGTATAAAGTTGATAGACATGTCTAAATCCATCTGGTTCATTTGGAGTATTAATTTCTTTAAATTTAGAAAGTTTTGAAGAAAGATATTTTGCATGTTTACGTCGTAAATTAACCATTTTTTCAAATTTATTTAATTGTGAAATTCCCAACGCAGCAGTCATGCTGGACATTCTCCAATTATATCCTAATGTTATGTATTTTGGTAATTCGTTTGATGAAAAATAATTTTGATTGATTGAACGACCATGAGATCTCAGAAGTTTTAATCTTTCAAATATTTTTTTAGAATTTGTTATTATGGCACCACCTTCACCTGTTGTCAAAATTTTGTTTCCCGCAAAGCTAAATACTGAGAGATCTCCAAAAGTTCCAATGTTTTGATTTTTTATTTTTGCTCCTAAAGATTCTGCTGCATCTTCAATCATTGGAATTTTATGATTTTTTGCAATATTTTTTATCTTATCTATCTGACATGGTAATCCGGCATAATGAATAGGCATGATTATTTTGGTTTTATGTGAAATTGCTAATTTGACCTTATCTGGATCTAATCCAAGTGTTTTTTCTTCAATATCTACAAATTTTGGTTTTGCTTTTACCATTAGAGCCCAATTTGCTGTTGCAATAAAAGTAAATGATGGAACAATAATTTCGTCATTTGGTTTAATTCCAAAAGCAAGTAGTGCTGCATGTCCTGCAGATGTGCCTGAATTGAATGTGAGACAATAGTCAGCACCTACATAGTTAGCTAATAGTTTTTCAAACTGTTCAATTTCTGGACCTATTGCCCAATCCATTCCACGTTTAATTACACTTGACACGGATTTTACATCCTCATTATCAACATGTACTTTGTATAGTGGGATTTTCCATTTCATACTATTAATAACCAATTGAATGTTTATTTAACTTAACAGTAATGTCATTGAAAAAAATTAAAGTGGCTTTTGTTTACAGGCCTTGTTCAGTTTTAACTAGTGATTATTTTTTTACCGTAACCTATAATTTTTTCATGAAATCTTTACGGCGTAATGAAAGAATAGATGTTACCTATATTCCAACAGGACGAGTTTTTGATGGAAGAATATTAAAAGATAAATACGATATAGTTTTACTTGTTGAAAATACCGATTTTGGCTCTGGATGTATGCCAGACGAAGTTTCCGGCATGGTTGATTTAGATATTCCTGTTATTGCAAGAGTAGGAGATCCTTTTGCAGCCACTAAAAAAAATACCGTAGATTTTCACAAAAAATTCAAAATAAATGCCTTTTTTGGATTTCATCATGAGCAATTTTTCCATCAGTATTATCCAAAAAATTACAAATACAAAACAATTCTTTTTGGAGTTGAACCAACACTATATCAAAATCTTACTCCCTATAGGAATAGAATTAAAAATAGAATTTTAAATTCTGGCGCAATAGCAAATAAAAAACTACCATCAAGAATACTGTGTAAACTTACCAAGGGTGAATCTGATCCTTCATTACATTATAAGTTAAGAACCAAATGCAATGAATTACCCTATGTAGATTATACTACTACATTACAGCATGAGTACACTGGTGACAAATATCCTTTATTACTCCAAAAATATTCTGCAGCTATTGCAGCAACTACAACTATTTACACTACAAAATATTGGGAAATTCCAGCTGCAGGATGCCTTACTTTCATGGAAATCACTGAAAAAAACCACGGTAAGTTTCTTGGTTTTAAAGATGGTGAATCAGCTATCTTCATAAACGAAAAAAATTACACTGAAAAGTTTGAAGAGTATTTACATGATGTAGAAAATCCAAAATGGGAAAAAATTGCTAATGCCGGACGAGAGCATGCACTAAACAATCTGAATAATGATATTGCCATTAACTCGCTTGTTGATTTAATGGAAGAATTAATACAAAAATAATTTTAGCATCTACTTGTCGCTTTTATCAATAATAATATTGACTAGTTCCAATGGTCTTTGTTAATCAAATACCAATCAATAGTTTTCTTAATGCCTACTTCAAAATCAATTTGTGGCTTCCATTGTAGATGTGATCTAATTTTTGAGGAATCCAAACTATATCTATAGTCGTGCCCTGGTCTGTCTTGAACGAACTCGTAAAGATCTTGCTGCACATTCATCAAATACAAAATTTTTTTTACTAACGTGAGTACATCAATTTCATTACCTGCTGATATATTGTATGATTCTCCTGTTCTTCCCTTGTCTAGTACTGTCATTATGGCATCACAATGATCATCAACGTAAATCCAGTCTCTAACTCCTATCCCTTTATTCATAATGGGAATCCTTTTGTTTTGTGCAGCCAATAGAATTGTTTTAGGAATCAATTTTTCTGGAAATTGTCTCGGTCCATAATTATTTGTACATCTTGTGATTACTGCATCAATCCCATATGTGGTTACATAAGATTTAACCAAAAGTTCTGCAGATGCCTTGGAAGAAGAATATGGGCTAGAAGGATTCAGTCTATAGTTCTCACTAGCGCTGTCTTTTTCCAAACTGCCAAACACCTCATCTGTTGAAATATGCACAAGACGTTTTGGATAGTTTCTTAAAATTTCCAAAATGGTGAAAACACCATAAATATTGGAATCTATAAACGGTTTTGCGTCTGTAATACTTCTATCCACATGTGATTCAGCTGCAAAATTTATTATGACATCACAATTTAAAATCAACTCACTCATTAATTTACGATCAGTAATGTTGCCCTTAACAAATCTGTAACTAGTTGAATTTTTTATTCCCATTAGATTCTTATGATTTGATCCGATGTGTTCATCGTCCACATTTACTATCTTATAACTCGGGTAATTCGTCAATACATGTATTATTAAATTACTCCCAATAAATCCAAGTCCACCAGTTACAAGTAACTTCATCGTGTCTTTCTGCAGTTTTTGACTTAATCTATCTTATGTTTCAGATTGAAATTTGTCGTAGTCAATCTGAAATATCTTTACATGGTATCTAAAACCTACACTATTCGAATCAAAAACTTGTTTCAAATAAGGATATTTGTCTGGATGATAAAATACATCTTTTAGGAAATCTGGCCTTTTCTGATTTTCATCCACAACCAAATGAGTAAGTCCTTTTTCGTTTCCAAATTTGATGTAATTTTTGAGCGAATCAAATCCATCTGTTGGGAATATTGACACATGATACTGAAATGACGACCTTAAGACTGGCCATTTATCTGGTATTTGTGCTGGGATCAGATAAATATCTTCAGGATAATAGTCGTTAACCCCGTTGGCAATTTTTGCAATTTGCTCACCAACAATAAATGATTCTCTTTGATGTTCATAATCATATTTTCTTATTTCTAAGAAAATAACTGACGACAACAAAACAATTACTACGATCATAATTAAAAATAGTCTGCGATTTTTGATTTTCACTTCTATTTTTTTTATTGTAAATAATGACATGATACTGAATAGTGGAATTAAAACTAAGAGATATCGGGTTTCTTGTATCTCTCTGCTATATGCATATAATGCTGGGATCGATAGAATTATGATTGATGTTAATATTGTCAGATTTTCTGACGTTCTTTTGATAAAAACTGTAATCATTCCATATGGTACTAAAAAAATGAAAAATGGTAGCGTGATCCACCCTGTATATTTAAAATAATTCAGGAGCCCTTTACCAAAAAAACCAATTAAACCATAAGATTCATCAGCAGATATAACTTTTGCCGCATTTGCTCCTCCTATAACTTGACTTACTAATCCCTCACTGCCAATCGTTTGAGTTCTTACATAGATCATAGGAGTAATTACTAGAACAAAAATACTTGCAGCAATTATATATCTCATTACAATTTTTTTTTCGCCTTTAAAATAAATGAAAAACATAATTGTAAGAACTAAAAAAAATACTAATCCTTCAAATCGAATCAATGAAGAAAGTGCAGCAACAGCAAATGAAATGTACAGGGTAGTTTTTGTTTTAGTTAAAAATAAAACAAGAGAGGTAGTAACTAAAAAAACATACAGCGGTTCAGTTAATCCTAATAAAGAATTTTGTATGATATGAGGTTCAAAAGCAAATAACGCTGCTCCTAACAGAGAATATGTTTTGTTAACAAATTTTTTACACAAAAAATACACTGGAATTATTGTCAATATCGAAAATGAGATTGTTACTAATCTTTGTAAAGTCATATAATCTAGAAATCTTTCAGAATGAAACATTGTAAAGAATATTGATAGAAATGATGGAAAACCATTATTTGGAAAGTGGTAACCAAGAGGAAAAGTTTTCAAAATAGACATATCTGTACTATAAAAGAAATAAACAGACGCATCAAGTGTGAGAGGTACGTTATATGGAAAGTAATATAGTCTGATCAAAAGTGATAAGAGACTAATAATAAAAAGAGACCCAATTGGGTTAATGGCAAAGTTTTGAAATTTTTTCTTAATTAATTCGGTTTGCGATGTATTGACTACCTCAAAATTATCTTTTTCTACCAACTGACTTCATCAATATGAAAAACTAATTAAATCATTTGTTAGTTGTATAAATCTATTTTTTTACATCTTTTATTATTCTGTCTGCAACCATGTAAAATATCATATGTGATATTATTGATATGTCCAATGCTGCAGCTGCACCATTAGTACCAAAAATCTTACCTAATATGATGATAGATACAATTTGTATTACCAGATAAAGGATTGCGCCTATTAAAATAATCCTGTTTTTTTCATACCCTAAAAATTTTGACATGTACATGAGACTTATGGTACTAGGAATTAGAGAAAGACTGACAATTTGAATTACTCCAACAGCTTCTGTATATTTTGGGAATATTGCTGGTACTAGAATGGGAGAAACTATTACACCGATAGCTGCAATCACTGCCGAAATTATTATCGTTAGCTTTTTCAGTTTTTTATTTGGGTTTCCAGTTGCATCATGAGGTACAGTGTACTTGTAAACAATAGCCGGTATTATGCCTAATATATTTAGAAATTGTAACCCTAATTGATAATTGCCAAGTAAGACAAAACCCAATAATGGTGCAATAATCAATTTATCAAGGGAACCACTAAAGGCATCAGAAAGATAGGTTAGATAACTTGTCATCATAAAACCAAAACGTGGTTTTAATAATTTAAAATCAATTTTTGAATACTTGAATCCTTGATAAATTCTAATAATATATGGAAAAGAAGCTAGAGCGATTCCAAGAATTATACCTTGAAAACCAATTAAATAGTATAATCCAATACTTAAACCTACAGTCAAAATTTTGTTGGCAATGACATATTTTGCATAAGTAAAAAATAATTTTCTGCCAATAATTTCTGATATAGATAAATTAAAAATTACATAACCTATAACAAGCAAACTCACTTCTGTTTTTTGCAAAATAAGAAAAACAATTAGAGAAGCAACCAAACCCGAAATGGTTGTAATAAGATAAATGGTTGATTGGATTTTTATGTTTTTAGCAGTATATACAATCAAGGTATTTTGTGAGCCTAACAAGGAGACTGTTGATGCTATGCCTGCAATTGCAAGAAAATAACTAACCTGTCCATATTGTTCTGCGCCTAAAATCAGTGCAATATAAAACCAGAAAATTGCCCCAATTCCACTACTTACTATATCGACTACTCCTATAACCGTGAGATCTTTATTTCTAGAGATTAATGTTTTAATTTTATTCCATACATTTTTCATAGTAATTTTACTTGATATGATCTTATAATGAACTTAACCGCTCTGTCCTTCTCTTACTACATTTACTAAGGAATATGGCAATATCTACACAAAGAAACATGATTCCACCAAATTGGGTTGTCTTTTGGCCTATACAATAACAAATCCAAAGGTAGGAAGACAAATAATACAAGCAAAATATCAATGCTGGCAAGATTCTGGGCATTTCGTGTTCAATTATACGGAAAAAAATCACAACTTGATGACATAATTAAAGCACTTTTTCCATAATTCTCGTACTCGATTGAAGACTTTGGGAAAGGTACTGATAAAAGTAAATCTACTAGAATAATAACCGTCAAAACTATCACCTATAACCAATTAGGTAAATGTCTTGTGGATAGAATTACTAAAGTTATAGTGTTAGAAAACACTTCTAGGTAAAACAATGATTGAAAAACTTGGGATTGGAATAGACATAACAGACGT
>ERZ1292630.5633-Hain-H41-02um-R3-5633-length-10190-cov-9_pt1 | contig 10190 bp, 15 predicted proteins | sample MGYA00564408_ERZ1292630 | MGnify/ENA primary metagenome ERZ1292630 (study PRJEB36523, sample SAMEA6512641) | groundwater metagenome | collected 2019-01-08 | study: AquaDiva: Metagenomics assemblies of 32 groundwater samples
CAACCTCACAATAAGAAAATTTGAATAAGATTCGCTTTAACTTCTTATTGACCATCTAATAGCAATAGATTAAAATTAGCCAAGTATAGTTAAATACCTTCCTCCTCTCCCTTGATGGGAGAGGGTTGGGGTGAGGGTGAATAAAGTTTAAGAGGAATTCTTATGAAGAAATGGACTCACCCAGGCGGTAAGCTAAGAGAACTTGGTGCTGAATCATTAACCGATACGGAACTTTTAGCCATTCTTATTTCTACAGGCACAAAGGGGAAAACAGCAGAAGAAGTCGCCAAAGAGATTCTTAATAAATTCGGTTCGTTCAAAGGCATGGCAAACCAGCCACTTGAGAAATTTCTTGAGATAAAAGGACTTGGAGATAGAAAGATTATCAGAATTGCAGCAGCATTTGAGATTGCAAGAAGGATTGTTAATCAGGTAGTAAAAGAATATAATAAGGAATAATAAGGGGTACATTTTTGAAAATTGTAATCAAGGAGCATGCAAGTTTTGAGGCGGAGAGAAGAGAGATTTCAGAGGAATTGATAAAATCTGTTGTTCAAAATCCACAGCAAAAAATACCTTCAAAAAAGGGACGTATTATAGTGCAAAATAAATATTATGATAAAATGGAAAATAAAGAAATGCTTATAAGAGTTATAGGAACTGAGACATCTGAAAAATTTGATGTCATAACAGCTTATAAAACATCCAAGGTCAGTAAATATTGGATAGGAGGTTAGTATGAGAGTCATATTTGATCCCGAAACAGATACACTAAGCCTTATTTTTAGAGAAGACAAGATAGCTGAAAGCGATGAAGTTAGAGAAGGGGTTATCATAGATTACAGCAAAAACGGGAAAATAGTATCCATGGAAATCCTTGATGCTTCAGAGCAGATAGCCGAACCTCAGGGAATACTGTTCGAACTTAAAGGAAAAGAAAAAGCAGTTGCTTAATGGAAATTAATAGTAGGTATGTATTATGGAAAAAATAAAAGTATGGTATGATTCTGAAGGTGATTTTTTAGAGGTCATATTTGAAAATAAAGAAGGTTATTTTAAAGAGACATCAGATCAAGTAATGGAAAAAGTTGATATGGATGGTAAAGTTATTGGATTCTCAATACTTAAAGTCAGCTCTTTAAAAGACCATCCCTTAGAAGTTGCCCTTGCCACAAGTAAATAGGGTGGATGAAAAAGACTAAACTCACAGAAAAACCTTCCCGTATCCCCGACATCTCAGAACAAAGCATTTCTCGAAAATTCAAAGAATACACGGAACAAATCACGCAATTAAATACAGAGTCTGCAAAGGCGCAAAGATTCCTTATTCTTTTAAAAGATGTCTTTGGCGATGTTAATGCCGGTTTTGTTGAGGACTATCTGCATGGAGTTGAGAAATATATCAGCGTAAGACAAAAGGACATCATCCTTAGAGGGAGGATTGATACCCTTTATGGAAATTTGGTCATAGAGTTTGAGAAGGATTTGAGAAAGAGCCTTGACGAAGCGGTTGAACAATTAAAACGTTATACATCATACCTGCTTCAATCAGGAGAAAAGGCAAGCTATCTCTGCCTTGCCACTGACGGGATTCTGTTCAACGTCTATTTGCCGAAGATAAATGGTGATGGCAAAGTCGAGCTTGAGGAGATTGAAAAAATAGACCTGACAAAGACAGAGCCTTATCAGGCTTATTTCTATCTGGACAGATATTTTTTCCGAAAGACGCAGCTCCATCCTAAGACCGAGGAAATAGTAAGGGACTTCGGCATAAAAAGCCCTGCATTCAAATATTGTTTTAACACACTTGAGAGGATATGGAATACCGTAAAGAACAGGACTGACTTCAAGGTTGTTTATGACAACTGGGAAAAGTATTTGAGGGTCACGTATGGAAGCCTCATTGGAAGCGAAGAACTTTTCCTGAGACATTCATACCTTGCAGTTTTCACAAAGCTTATTGTCTATATGCGTCTTGAAGAGAGCAATACAGTTCCCTCCACAGAAACAATCATTAAAATTCTCGACGGTGAATTTTTCTCTGAACAGGGGATTGACAATTTTCTGGAAGAAGACTTTTTTTCATGGATTGCGAGAGGGCAAACTAAAAAGACAGCCCTTGATATTTCCGGCAAAATCATAAACCAGCTTGCAAATTACAATCTCAGGGAGCTGTCCGAGGATATTCTGAAATCCCTTTATCAGGAACTCGTTGACCCTGAAACAAGACATGACCTCGGAGAATATTATACGCCTGACTGGCTTGCACAGAGGATGGTTGAGCATATCTTAAAAGACGATCCATCTGCCTCTGTACTTGACCCTTCCTGCGGTTCGGGAACTTTCCTTTACATGGCCATAAAGCACAAAAAACATATGCTGGGAAACAAGAAAGAAACACTTGAGCATATTACCGGCAATGTTGTCGGCATTGATATTCATCCGCTCGCAGTAATCACGGCAAAGACTAACTACCTGCTTGCTCTCGGTGACTTGCTCAGGAAGAGAGGTAAAAAGAGGGTGCAGATTCCGGTATACCTTGCAGATTCTATACATCCGCCCGAAGAAAAGATACAGCATAGTCTGCTAACTCCTGTGCCAAGCTATCACACAAAACTTAGTGAAAAAGATGTTTATATCCCGGATACCATAATTCAGGACCCTTCAATATACGATCAGGTGATAGAGACCACAAGGGAATTTGCAAAGCATTTTGCCGGCAAAAAAGGGGGCAATCTTGAGGCATACGAAAATTTCCTTAAACAACATGTCCCGCAATTAGAGGATAAGAACACCATTGACATGCTTTTCTACACCGCAACGGCGATGAAGGAACTTATAGAGGAAGAGAAAGACAGCATCTGGGCGTATGTGATGAAGAATATGTACAAGCCGTTATTCCTCAAAGAAAAGTTTGACGTAATCATCGGCAACCCGCCGTGGCTTAGTTACCGTTATGTGGATAAGGGCGAGTATCAGAAGTTCCTGAAGGATATGATCGTTGAGAAATATAAACTACTCGGCGGCGTGTCTGTGGGTGAAAAAATGAAAGCTAAGGCTGAAAACATAAGCAATTTAGAGTTAGCTACTCTCTTCTTTTTAAGAACGTCACACCTGTATTTAAAGGATAAGGGCATCATTGGTCTTGTTTTACCAAGAAGCCTTTTTACAGCAGACCAACACAATACTTTCAGACACCAGCACTATCAAGTGAAGCTCGGTTTTACAGAGATATGGGATATGGAAAAGGTGAAACCTTTATTTAATGTCCCAACCTGTGTTTTCATTGCAAAGAAAGGAACCACAACAGTATCGCCATACAGGGCTGAATTTATATCCGGCAATCTTGAAAGAAAAAATGCGGGGCTTTCAGATGCCGAGAAGTCATTGGATGTTTCGCAGGGAAATATTTATTTAAGTGCCAGAGGTCAAAGAAGTTTTCTATCAGAATCTGAAGAAGGGCATTTACAAGAAAACAGAAGTTATTATTATAAATTTATTAAAAGGGGTGCTGATATAATTCCAAGACCATTGTGGTTTGTGGACATAAAGCCCCATCCAAAGCTCGGCATCAATCCGTCAGCCCCTTATGTGGAGACGTCCGAGGCTTCTGAAAAGACCGCAAAGGAAAATTACAAAGGAATTTCGTTGAAAGGGAATATTGAGAAGGACTTTCTCTATGCAACTCTTCTTTCCACTGATATAGCGCCATTTGGTTTTCTTGATTTCAGGATTGTTGTTCTGCCGTTGATTCAGGAAGATGAAGTGTACTCCATCATCAAAGAATCTGAGGCAAACAAGAGGGGCTTTATCGAACTCTCAAAATGGCTCCATAAGGCACAAAAAAAGTGGGAAGAAAAACGAGGGGGAAAAGCTGAAAGCTTAGATGTTGTAGACTGGATAAACTACAGGAATAAATTGACCGAACAAAAACAGTCCCGATACAAAGTCTTATATCCAACATCGGCAACTTATTTGTGCGGGTGTGTTGTTGAGAAAAAAGCAATAAAGATAGAAGTTGAAGGACAGGAGTTTGAGCTTCAAGGTTTTATTGCAGAATCAAAAGAATATTATTTTGAGACAGACAGAAAAACAGAGGCATATTATCTTTGTTCAATTTTAAACTCCCCAATGGTTGATGAGCTTATAAAGCCGATGCAGAGCAGAGGACTTTTTGGTCCAAGAGATATCCATAAAAAAGTTTGGGGGAACTTCCAATCCCTGAATTTAATCCATCAAATGAAGACCATAAAGCGCTGGCAAGACTCGGTGAGGAATGCACAAAAAAGGTTTCAAACCTGCTCTCAAAAGGTACCACTACAAAAACTTCTGCTGAACTCATTTCAGCATCCATCGGCAATCTGAGGAAGATGATAAAAGCCGAACTTGCAGAGGAGATTAAAGAGATTGACGGGATTGTGAAGGGGATATTGAAAGTTTGATGTCATCACTGTCGAAACGGCTAAGAGGATTAATTTATAGAAATTTATTAATTATATGGTATATTATTCTTAAGTTAACAAAGCTAACCATCGCTGGCTAATTATTAGGAACGGGGGATGATCATGTTTGATAAACCACGCTTTATACAAAACAGTTTCAATGTTGTTTTCCCCCGGCAAGCAGCTATCCGCAGGAAAGCAAACGACTTTGAAGATAAGTTGAAAGGTTTATATTTTCAACCGCAAATTATTTCGGTTCCTGATGAACTTGATCCGGAGATACCAAGAATTATATTTGGCTCTGAACACGGTTATAGTCAGGTTATTATTTCTCAAGTCAGCTTTGTCCTTAATGTTGTCTATTCGCCCGATTGGCAAGTTGACATATCAAAAGGCAAGCAGTATTTAAATGAAAGAGTTTCGATTCTTTTCGAACTTCTTAAACTTCTCGAAGGAATAAATCCATATTTTTGTGGACTGTCCACCAAAGTTCAGATAGCCAGTAGTACAGACGACACAGCTTTATTGAAACACGTTGCGAAATTATTCTTCAAAAATGAAAATATCGAAGGAACTCACGATTTGCAATATAAACGCACTTCGATTGTTTCAGACCGGTTCTATAGTAATATAACACTAAGTAACTACAGGTCGTGGAAGATTGAACCGGGACAGCAGGCAGTGCTTAGAGTATCTTCAAAAGAGGCAATCAATAGGGGGATTGAAATTGTTGGAGATTTTAATGACCGATATAAATTTAACGAAGAAAAAGATTATAAATCGACTGCTGACGTCGCACAAACAATTATTGACGGTGGTATTGCCGAAGTAGAAAATGTAATCAAGATGATCGGGGGTGTGTTAGCGTGAAAGATATATCGTCTTCTTCATTTATCGAAACAGACAAAATAAAGAAAACTTTTGTGTCTCTCGGATTAGCGGCTTCCCTTTTATCTACAACAAATTTTCAAACTGAGTCCGCTCCATTGCTGCGCAATGGAATAATGCAGAGTGCTTCTTCATCACGACCTGAGAAACTTCCTGGTGAACTACAATTTATACCAAAGCGTTCAACCGCCCGTGCTCTTTTAAAACATGCGGGGACTTGGAAAGGTGATGATTTAGAACAATGTCTAAAAGAAGTCTACGCCGCCAGAGGAGAAACTGAGTTTTAATTATGTATCTTCTTGACACCAACCATTGCAGCGAACTTATCGCAGGTAACTCATACATAGTTAATAAATTAATGGAACTTGATGATACACCAATAGCAACATGTGTTATTGTCAGGGGAGAATTAGTATTCATGGCTTATAAATCTGCCCGGAAAACCGAGAATCTCTTAAGTATTCAGAGTTTTCTCAACGATATAGATATCCTTCCAGTAGATAATAAGGCTGGTGATGTATACGGGAAATTAAAAGCTGCTTTAATTGACCATTTTGGACCCAAAGAAAAAGAAAAAAGAAGAAATGCCACGATTGAAAAACTCGGTTTTAAAGAAAATGATCTTTGGATAGCGGCTGTTGCTAAAAGTCACGAATATATAATTGTCTCAACAGATAAAGATTTTGTCCGCATGAAAGAAGCTGATGACCTAAGAGTTGAATCATGGGTGCCGCGTGAAGAAGAACAGTCGTAATATATCCATTCTAAATTTTCCGAACTACATACAGCATGCAATTAGCCTTATCGATATACTTAAAAAGTTAAAGGAGGCTGGCTCACCATGACTCTTAATGAATATATGAAACTAAAATATCTTACTATTATTATGCCGGAAGAGTGTACGGATGGCACGTTATGTTACAGAGCCGAACATCCTCAATTGCCAGGCTGTATGAGTCATGCTCAAACTCCTGACGAAGCAACACGGAATTTGATAGAAGCTAAACGTCTGTATATCGCGACACTGCTGGAGAAAGGATTAGATATTCCCATGCCAGTCCAGCCCACCGGCGGCACTTTTTCTTCAAGCCAATCAATAATAGTTGTTCCTGTGAGGGAAACGAAAAAAATAGAAATACATCTTCCTTCAGAATATGATATGCTTCAAGCTGCATCTGAAGCTGCGTAAGCGAAATAAATAATCTTTAATCTTAGCTCACACCCTCTCCACCATCACAAGCCAGAAACTTCAGCAAAAAATCCTACAGAAGTTGCAAGGGGAATTGTTTGGATGAGTTAAAGGAGATGGGATTATGAAGGAATATTAATGTAATAAAAATTAAAGAGGACCGGTACCCCTTTAGCTTGGAGAGAGGTTCATTAAACTTTCTAAAATATTAAGCCATTTTTTGTTTATTTCTTCTTGATTAAATGCGACATTATATTCTCTTTCGTAATGCCTTAACGCTCTGTAATACAAAACAAATGTATTGATAAACTTCTGGATATCATGATCATGTCGTGAAATATTTGAGATCTCTTCCGATATTAATGTAAATATACTTACAGGCACTGAGTAATTTCCCATGTCTGTAACTAAGAAAGTTTTTTCTTTATTGCTCTCGCTTTTAGGGAATATTTCGGTGAATTTAATAAGAAATTTTTTTATATCGTTAATCTCATCAAGGATATCTTCGTCTACACGTATTGCCGCCGTGTTGATGCTCTGCTCTAAATTATATGCCTTAAGGTAGGCTTTACCTAAGTAAGGAATAACTAATTTATTTCCTGATTCTCGAAGTTCTTGAGGGGTATTAATTTTACCTTTTGTCAGCCCTCCTCTAATAAATATTCCCTTATGCAAAGCTTGAGAATAGATGCTAAAACTGTTGTTAACTATATCCTTAATATCATTAGAGATTATTATTATGCTATCTGATAATAAATACACTTTGTCTGGATAATCAAAGGGTTCAACGATTTCTTTTATTATCCATTCATAACCTTCTTTAAATTTACCCTCATCAATTCGACTTTTAAAGCCTAAGATGTCTAAATAGCAAATAAATTTATTGTCTGTCATAAAGATATTTTAGCAGTTTCGAAAGATTTGATGAACATTAAAACAGATGTCATTTGAGATTGATGGGATTGAGGGGGATTTTAAAGATGTAAATATTTTGGTTGCTTACAAACAAAGAATTACATTGACAGTGAGAAATGACCGGCGGTTCCATTGTATATGAGAATACAATTAGATAAAACATCTCGGCCGAGTAATGCAATAATACCTTGATTTATAAGTTCGCTGCCTAAAACCGAACTGAAATTTATTGTGATTGGTGGGCCACCAATAAAAGCAAGTTTTATAGGAAAAAGTTCCTGCTGTGTGCTGCCTTGCGGAGTATATACATTACTAACACCAACAGGTTGAATTCCTAACTGTTGAATAATTGAAACATCCACTGCTGTTATCGAGGCGCCTGTGTCAATAAGACCAATGCCGGTTAAAGGGGAAGGAATTGGCATATTATTTTCCGTGAAATATTGAGCAAGCTCATCCGGTATGGACACCTCTACTTGCATAATAGGTCCAAAGGCAGCTAATCCAGAAGGTCCTGGTCTTAATTGTGAAGGATTTGATGGGTTAGGTTCGAAATTAAAATGATTATGGATAGGCACGAATAATACCTAAGGTCAGGGCTGGCAACTTTTCTAATTTTTCAGCTCGTTCTATTTTTTTAATCAAGAAAGGATTATTCCCAAAGAGTTTAACACCCTCTTTATATGCCGCAACTTCTGTTGTAAAAGTACCCATTAATTTGTGGTCTTTAACCAAAGCATAATGTCCCTCATAATGCTGAAGCCATTCGGGAAGCATGGAGTTAAAATACTCAATCTCGTTTTTTAAAATGGGTTCTCTCGTTGTCGACATGTGCCCTTCCATAGTGATATTTTATGATAAAATGTTAAATTTTACTATAGATAAATGCAAGCCCCTGTATATTGTGTTAAATTATTTCTTTCATACTACATTCTGTATTAAAAAGTTAACGCAAAAAGAATGACTATATGCGGGCAACAGTTGCAAGGCATGGCACACTTGCGGTAGGACATATACAGCACGTTATCAGCCTTATTGATAAATTAAAAAAACTAAAAGAGGAGAATGGCACATAGTGAAAATGACCTTTGAAGATTACCTGAAGTTAGAATATGACATTATCGTTGTGCCAGAAGAGTGCACAGATGGCATCCTCTGCTACAGGTCTGAACATCCTTACCTGGCTGTATGAGCCACGGTTAAACCCCTGAAGAAGCAATAGGAAATTTGATTGAAGCCAAACGCTTATACATCGAAACATTACTTGAGAGGAGATTAGAAGTTCCTTTACCAGTCCGACCCACAGGTGGTACTTTCTCTTCATATCAATCAATCACAACGATAATAACTCCAGTGGAGACAACCAAAGAGCCACAATTACACCTTCCTTTAAAAGATATGCCTCAAGCTGTCTCTGGAGCGGTATAAACAGAAACTTCAGTTGGACCTTTCAAGAACTTGATGCCCTGATGCCGAGCATTCCTGACAAGTCGTAGACTCCACAAGTCATGTACTGGATAAGGCGTTTAAGGGGGCATTATAGTTAAGAAAAACTTGACATCTTCGCGATAAATTTTGTATTATTAGTACAATAATTACAAATTAATAAAAGGGGGTCGGGGCATGGTTGATGAGTATAAGTCTTTTGGAGAATTCTTTAAACATCTCCGTAAAAAGAAAAAAATAACTCTGAGAGAATTTTGTTTACAAGCATCTGCTGACCCTGCCAATATTAGCCGCCTTGAACGTGGCGCAATGCCTCCTCCCCAGGACACTGACATACTTGAACGTTATGCAAAAGCGCTTGGAATTGAAGTTGGAAGCAATGACTGGTATACTTTTTTTGATCTTGCAGCTGCAGATCGCGGAATAGTCCCAAAAGACCTTATGTCTGACAGTGAGGTCGTCAGGATGCTTCCTGCGTTCTTCAGAACATTACGAGGTCAAAAACCCACCAAAGAAGAGATGCGCAAATTAGCAGATAAAATCAAAAAAAGTTAACATCCTGTGATAGACCCCAGAGAATTCAAGTCTCCATTCATAAAAATTGAAGACATAAGAACAGCAGCCGATGAGTTTCGTAATAAATACTGGCCGCAAGATATTATACCTGTTGATATTTTTGAGATTCTTGAATTCGGATTAGATATAGAAATCCGCACTATTCTAAATTTGCGCGAAGCAGGCGATGTAGACGCCCTTCTCCTTGGCAATCTTAAGACCATCGTAGTCGACCAAAACGATTTTTTAAACGAACACTCTCAGAATAGGCTTAGATTTTCAGTAGCTCATGAAATCGGTCACCTTGTTCTTCATTCTGATATCTTCTCCAAGATTCAGTATTCTTCAGTTGAAGAATGGATTGATTTCTTCCAGAAAATACCCGATGACGAGTATAGGTGGATTGAGCAACATGCCTATGAATTTGCTGGCCGCCTCCTTGTACCGAGAGAAAAACTGATAGAAAAACTTAATGATGCTGTATCTATAGCAAAAAATAGAGGATTTGATGCATGGGATACATCCGGAGAATCTACTCGTGAATATATTGCTCATGGAATAGCTCGATATTTCGGAATATCCGAGCAAGTTATTGAAAAACGCTTAATAAAAGAAAATCTTTGGCCTCCGTCAAAAAAGACAAATCAATAACTGATTGAATTGGAAGAACCCCTACTTTTTAAAACAATCAAACAAAGATTATTCCCTTGACAATTCCTTAATAACAGCTTTAAAATGAATCATCGTTCATATGA
>ERZ1292630.5637-Hain-H41-02um-R3-5637-length-10183-cov-9_pt1 | contig 10183 bp, 4 predicted proteins | sample MGYA00564408_ERZ1292630 | MGnify/ENA primary metagenome ERZ1292630 (study PRJEB36523, sample SAMEA6512641) | groundwater metagenome | collected 2019-01-08 | study: AquaDiva: Metagenomics assemblies of 32 groundwater samples
TGCCGGTATTTTTGTCGGAGCCTTGGCCCTCGGTGGCGCGGCCGACACGTCACTGTCGTCGTCACTTCCGAACGCGGAGGCGGCTGCGGCGGGGCGCTTGTGGCCCGCAGCGGTCTTCGGGGCGGGGGGGCGCCCACCGCCAGCGTCGCTCTCCGAGTCGCTTTCGAACACGCGGCTCATGCTAGTTTTCTTGGCTGCCGGCTTCGGGGCCGCCCTCCCGGCCGGCGATGGGGCATCGCTGTCGTCATCGCTACCGCCGAAGCTATTGCGGGGGGCGGCCATTTGCACTTTCTTAGCACCCGGGCGCGGCACGGCGCCGTCTCCATCATCGTCCGCGCGTGGTCGACTGCCTCCTGCCGGAGCCGTCGGAGATCCACCTGTTGCGCTTTGGGGTTCCGGACCGTATTTCTCCACCAGAAGCCGCATGAGCTCCGGTTCGTTTCCCGCGTATTTTTGCAAGATCGACTCGACGTCGGCCAATTTTTCGGGGTTGTACCGTTCGTACATCCGGTGGACACGGGCAGGAAACGCAAGCTGCCCTCCGGGAGCCGATTTCGCTGCCCCGCTACGGACGGGGGCCGCTTCGTCGTCAGAGTCGGACGCGTCGAATTTTCGAGCCGGGGCCTTGTAGGCGGGTGCCTTCTGGGGTGCCAAAGCGGTAGGTGGTGACCCAGCAGCGTTTGCAGGAGGGGGCGCCGCAGCGCCGCCTGCCAGTGGAGGCGCCGTCCCGGCCGGCGGCGCCTGCGGTGCGGGACCCGACATGTTGCGCGATGACTGTTGCATGACTCGAACGGGTTCGGCCTCCTCGTCCGACTCGTTGTCACCCTCTTCGTCGTCCGACGTGCCGGCGCTGCTGCGCTGGGGGCTGCCCGCATCGCCGATGGGCTGCGTTCCGACGAAGGGGTCGTTGAGGAATTCGGTCGTGCCGATCAGGGCGAGAATTTGCCGCTGCCGGTATCGGCTCTTCAACGAGCTGCGGCTCACCTCCCCGAGGCCTTCGTCCATGTCGTCGCTTCCCTTGTCACCCGAAGGAGCATCGCCGTTTTCGGCATCCCCTTGGCTCCCCGCGGCGCTCCCAGTCTCTGACGCATCATCATCGTCTCCTTCCGAGTCCGAATCGTAGAGGGGCACGGACCGGCGCTGAAGCGCCTTGACCGACAAGGCGACCGCATCGGCGTACAGCTTCCGAACGCGATCCTCGCGCTCTTCCTCTGCCGTCTGATCCGTCGCAACCGACCTCGCATCGTCGTCGTCGTCGTCGGCATTGCCTTTCCCTCTCCCCTTGCCTTTCCTGCCGGCAGCCCCGCCGTCTTCGTCAGGGCCCGGACGGTTTTCCACAAAGTGCGTTTGTGCCAACAGCGCGAACTGGCTGAAAATGTTGTGCACGCTAATCGCCGCTCCTTGCGTGTCGTCGGACAGGGTGGTGACTTGTGAACGGACCTCCTGCATGCGCGCGAAGAATCGATTTTGAAGCTTCTTGAGCAGCTCCATCACTTGCGCGTCACTGTCCTCGGACCACGCAGCATCTCCTGATTTGTCTCTGGCCGTTTGCTTCACCGAAGCGGCCAGGTCTGCAATCGCCTCTTTTTCTTCGTCCATCTGGCACAAGGAGGATCTGGTCGACAGTGGGAGCGAGCGTCGCACGAAGGGGAGGAAAGATGGAAGCGGAGTGTTGTTAAGGGGTTGTCTACGTTGGGGCAATCAACCATGTTGAACGATCGCCCCGCCACCAGAAAAGCGGCGCGATTGGCAAGAGGGGAGACCTTTGGGGGCAGAGTAAACGACCATTTTGTTTGAGAGAATATAAATAAATAGACGCAGCACCAACGTGTCGTTGTCATTGTAGGTCGTGTGCGGTTCTCACGAGGTTGTCGGGAGCTTCGCGTGTGCGTTGGCGACGCTCACCAGCCCTTCGAATTGCTCGGGACCTAACTGCTCGGCCATGTCACGCAATTGGCCATCTCGCTGAGACAGGAGGTCTGCCGGCTTTCCGAATTCGACCAGCTGTCCTTCGCGAAGCACCATGATGCGGTCCGCGTCGATGACCGTCGCGAGTCGGTGAGCGATCGTCAGCACCGTGCAGTGGTTGAACTCGCTGCGGATGGTTCGTTGAATCATGGCGTCCGCTTCGAAGTCGACCGACGCCGTCGCCTCGTCTAGCAGGAGCACTTTGGACTTCTTGAGAAGAGCACGGGCCAAGCAAAGTAGTTGTCGCTGGCCGACGCTGAAGTTGGAACCCTTCTGTGCCACAATGGCCGCCAGGCCCGTGGGCCCGTCCGTGATGAAGTCCGTTAGGCGTGTGCGTAGTTGAATGCGGTCGATGGCAGCCCACAACTCTGCATCTGTGTGCGTATTGAACGGGTCGATGTTGGAACGGATGGTGCCCGCGAACAGGGTAGGGTCTTGGGGAATGATGGTGATTTGACGGCGCAGATCGGCCATCTTGAGCGTCGCGATGTCACGCCCATCGAGGAGAATGGCGCCGCTCGCGAGTTCAACCATTCTGAACAAGGCGAGCATGACGGTCGACTTGCCGCTGCCAGTGCGGCCGACCACGCCAACCTTTTGGCCTGACTCGATCTTCACACTGAGATCGCGGAGGACGAGAGGGAGCCCTTCTCGATAACGCAAGTTCACGTTGCGGAATTCAACGTCGCCGCACGTTGGCCAGGAGACGGACGGCGGCTCTGGCAAGTGTTCATTCGTGGGTTCGTTGCTGCCCGCGACCTTGTATTCGACGGTGGCCTCTTGAGGTATGGAGTCGGTGTACTCTTTGACGCGTTCGGTGCTGCTCATGTCGCTCTCAAGATCGGCCATGGTGCGTGTCAGGAACGTGACGGCATTGGTCGTCGCAATGGCGAACGTAATCGACAACGACACGACGCCAGCGGGTTGTTTGATGAGTGCGCTGTTATTGTTGGATGAGGACGCCGCGCCAAGCAACGCCGTGGCCAGCACGACCACCGAGCCAAGCAGCTCCGTGCGCGCGGAGAGCCAGCGCTGACACGCGCGGAGGTTGTAGGGCGGCTTGGCGGCCGCGACCGCGCGCTGCAAGTGGATGCCCTTGAACGCCTGTTGCATGCCATAGGCGCGGATCGTGGCGAGGCCGCCGAGCGACTCCGCCATGATGGCCATCTGCGGGCTGCGCATCGCGCCTTCCAGTCGCTTCACGCCCCGAATCGTGCGCGTATAGTAACGGTAGACGAAGTAAAAAATGGCGGTGAGGATGGGCATCATGATCAGCAAGTACGGTGCCGAGAAGCACACCAAGAAGATGGTGCCAAAAATGCCAAAGATGAGGTTCAGCATCATGCCCGTCGACTCCGGTATGTTCCCGTCGATGGTGTCCACGTCCTTCGTGAAACGATTCATAATGCGGCCGATGGGCGTGACGTCAAAGAACCACACCGGGGCGCGAATAACGTTGACGAAGAGCGCGTGGTGCAAATTTTGGGCAACGTTCAAGGCGAACGCGTTGAAAAAGCGCTGCCTCAGTGCGACGAACACCAGAGAGATGGCACCAAAAATGCCGAACCACATCAAGTAGTCGTTGTTCGACAGGCTGCGTCCGCCGATGCCCGCATTGGAGGACCATGCCGCCAGCACCAAATTAGACACAATGGTGGTGGCTTGCCACAATACTCCGCACAGGACGATGGCCACCAGGTAGCCGGGACCGCCCATGCGCGCATACCACGTGTAGGCGGCCATGTCGACGTCGCCGTACTTGACGGTCTCTGCTGTGAAGAGGCTATCTTCCTTCGGCTTTGGGATCTGTCTGCTCACCGGTTTGGCTTTTTCGGTAAGCTGTGGGGAATGCCCAGGCGACTTTGTGGATGGCGACCCCTCGCTGGAACCCGCGAACTGAACGTACTCTTGAAAGGTACCGGAAAAGGCGATGCCGCAGGTGGCCCTCACCGGCGGTGCGGTGTTCGGATCCAGTGTGGCCGCGGTGCTGCTGTTGTCAACGGGCTTCATTAGAATAATGTGATCGGCCAGGTTCAAGAACTGGACTTGGTGAGTCACGAGAACGCGGGTGCGACCTTTGAGCGCGCCGACAATGCAGTCGGACATCAAACTGTGGCACACGTGCGGGTCAACCGCGCTGAGGGGATCGTCCATGATGACGATGTCACGTTCGGCGTAGACGGCCCGCGCGAAGGCAATGCGCTGTTTCTGTCCGCCGGAAAGGTTGATTCCGCGTTCGCCGATCTCGGTCACGTCCGAAGCGGGCAGCTGCTCTAAGTCAGACATGAGCTGGCAGGCGATCAGCGCGTCGATGTACTTCTCTGCGTCGAAGGCCGAGTTCATCAAGATGTTGCCCTTCACCGTCGAATTCATGATCCAAGCCTCCTGCGGCACGTAGGCCAGCGACCCGCGAATCACGACGTCGCCGTACGCCTTTCGCGTGGGCGCAAGAAGCTCAGGGCTGGCTGCGGCATCCGCGCTCGAAACCGCCTTTCCCTCCGCAAGGACTGCCGCCTCGCCCACCATGGCGCTGATCATGGCGGATTTCCCACTTCCAGTGGACCCGATAATCATCGTGAGTTTCCCCGCGGGAACACAAACATGGAGCTTGTCTGTGATGACCACCTCCTTGTCCCCGACCACCGTCACGCCGCGCACCTCAATGGCAGGTTCCGACGATGACGGCGGCTCCGTGACGACGTACTCTTGCCGCTCGACGTTGGTGAGGACGTCCGTGATACGTTGCGAGGAAATGCGCGTTTCGACCAACTTGGCGAACGACATCGGGATGAACATCATGGGGATGCGGATGACGTTCATCATCGCCAAGGCTGGGAACACATTGGCGGCTGAAATGTTCTTCGGATCGAACGCGTACGCAATACCGAAAAGGGCGATGGTCAGAATCGTCGGCATTGCCGTAAAAATCGTCGTCGCGACGAGGCGAATCGCGTACATCGAGCCTAAGACTTCGACCTCGCTGCCACGAATGCTCGCAATGCGCTCCGCGAAGGGAACCTCCCAGCCCATGAACTTGCAAATGCGGATACCCTGAAGCGCCTCATCGATCGACTGGACCCGCCGATCGACAATTTTCATCAACGCGGCGCGCAAACCGAACACTTTCGACATCAGCAAGCCCTGCAGTGGCGTCGCGATGATCATAATTACGACGACGAGCAGTCCGGCCCAGCCCACGAAGAAGTAGAGCGCCACGAGCGCCGCGAGAACCAAGATGGGTGACACCCAGAGGCCGTGAATGAACATGCCAAGTTCGGCGAATTTGGCGGAGTCGGACGCGTGTGCGGAGATGACCTTGCCCGACATGCCATGGTTACTCTTGAGGTTCATCGCGGCGTCGAAAACGAGCACGGCTAAGCCGACCCGAATTTGGTTGAAACACGTCAGGGTGTGGTGCGTCGATGCGTTCAAGGAGAACGACATGCACAGGTTCGCACCCGCTAGGCCGAGAGCCCACACGTACCCCTCCCAAGCGGGACGGCTCGCATCGTTGAGCCAGTTGATGTACCCCTTCAAGATAAACGGCCCCCCAAAAGCGCACCCGTCACTCACCAGCCGAAGGACGCCCCCAAGCATGGCTCGTGGAAAGTAGGCCGTGCGGATCGCGCGCATCAGTTGAGGCGCCGTCGGACTCAGCTTGAGCTCTTCGTTCCACGCCTCGCGAAGGCGCGCTGCGTTACAGTCGGGCATTTCGAACTCTGGTAAGTCGAGCAAGTCGTTCACCGACAGCGGCTCGTTGCTCAGGATGCGTTCCGTCCCCTTGGCGAGGACAGCATCGACCCAGTTGTAAAGAAGCCACTGGTAGCAAGGCGCGCGCTCCTGCTGAGAGGTCATACCCGAGGGTTCGCGTAAAAGGTTTGGTTATTAGACAGACTGGGTGGCGTCGGCATAGCTATCGGAAAGCCCCCTGACGCGTCCTTCGTGCCGCGTGATGCATGTTCAGTCATCTGGCGGGGCGTGAGTAACGATGCTGGGCGGCGCAAACAGGAGCTGGTGATAAAGCGTGTGTGACGAAAGGAGGTTGGACCAGCCGAGAAAGGGGCGGGGTGGGGGTGGTGCGTTTCTATTCGTGACGACGTCGGTGTTTGGGAGGAATGAAAAGGAGGTTTCGTTCCAATGAGAAATGTGTCGCGTCGTCGTCATCCATGCCGAGTTCGCTGGCAACGTCAAGCCAACGAGCCTCTGGAAACGCGCATGAGAACACGTGACGTGTGAGAGATCGTCTCACAATGACTTCTCGGCGCAGTTTGTAAATGCATTCGACGAGTGACACGACATCTGAAGAGGAAACCGCCGTCGCCGCGGGCGATGACGACGTGGGCGCAGCCGCGCGGACGGCTCTCATTCGGTCGAGAGACCCTTGCAAACGAGTTGCTTCCGCGGACAGTCGATCGCGCATCGAGCGCACTTCGGCGATCGGACGCTGTGTTCGTGATGCTTTCGATGTGTGACCTTGCAGCCGACGAAGCTCCCGTTCGAGGTCGTCGTACCTCTGCGCCTCATCGCCATCTGCGCCGCTCAGGGCGTCCTCTTGGGCACAAGGAGGAGGGTCGACAGGGCAATAGACGCGAATTTTCTTGATGTCACGATAGCGAATGGAACTTTTCAAGAGCAACGCATCCAGCGCTCGCTGGACAAGAAGCTTCGAGTATTTGCTGCCGAGTGCATCGACAATGCTCTGGGCCACCCCAGGCTTCCCGTGCGTGTCGAACCACGCCATGACGGCTTCGATGCAGGCGTCGCCTTGCAGAGTGGCCGCGGAAGCCTTCCCGGATACTGGTGCAACTTTTTTGGGTTTCGCTGTTGCCGCCCCAGCGGCGGCTCGCGGACGCTTTGTCGTGGGTTGCTGTTTCGTGACGTCCGACGGATCCACTGCCGTCGTTGCGTGAATGGGAGCGACTTGAGGGGGAGCACAATCTGCTGCGACGTCTTGCGAGTTGCCGCGGTGGTTTTCTGGCGCTTCGTTCACGTCGTCGTCGTCAGAATCAACGGCGGGCACCACCGCGGCGTCGTCCTCGGCTCCGTCGAGTGGTGCACCGACCTCTGGGTCGTCGAATGACGTGAAAGAGTTCGCAGTGTCCGGCCGCGATGCCATTTTTGCAAGAGAGATGACGTGTGACAACGGTTGAACTGCTACTCTGGGGGGATCGTTTGCACGGCGATAAGGGGGGTATCTGGGCGGCACCGTAGGAAGCAGGGGAAACAAGTTGGGAAAAGCCATCACGGCGTGCGTGGCGATCGCCGCGTCTGGGCCGGAAAGAACGGTCTGCCATCGGCGCGAAAGTGTGTCGGGTTCATCACCCGAACCGACTCTTTCGCCTCAAACGCCTCAAGCATCCAGCGAACGGGCATCGAGAGCATCTGCGTCTCGGCCTTGCTGTTGTCTTTGATGTGTTCCTCAGTACTCGCCTTCACGATGACGGCGTGGCGAGAGTCCAAATGCCAGTTTAACAGCAAGCGGGCCGCAGAAAAACCGGTACGCTCGCACAGTGGCTCAAAGTAAGGGTGGCGCATAATCCCTTTAAAGTCCGGCACCGTAAACCGGGTTGGCATCCCGAAAGGGCAATGCGCCGTCGTCGTAATGCCGAACTTCGCGTGGACGGCACGCAACTCCTGTTGCTTTAGCCCTGGATGCACTTCGACCTGGTTCGTCACCGGTCGCACCTTGCAGTCACGGCTAACGCAATCCAAATCGTCGGCAGAGAAGTTTGACACGCCAAGCGATCGGACTAAACCCTTACCCACCAGTAATTCCATGGCGGACCACGTGTCCTTCAGAGACACTCCCGTGTCCTCCGCTGCGTTGCCTGTCGCAGGGTCGGTCGGAAAGCAGTCGTCTTTCGCATCGAAGCAGGCGAACGACAGGGGAGGTTTCCACGCCACCGGCCAGTGGATCAAGAACAAGTCGAGGTACTCCAATTGCAGTTCAGCAAGCGTCTGCCGGCACGCCGATTCGACGACGTCCGGACGCATTTGCGTGGGCCACAGCTTCGAAACGACGAACAGCTGATTGCGCGGCACCGGCGCGCCGCAGCCGGCGGATCCCTGCATGACGCCTCTCAGCGCCCGGCCGACCTCCCGCTGGTTGTGGTAGATCGGCGCCGTGTCAAAGTGGCGAAAGTCATGACGCGCCGCGCAACCGACGGCCGTAGATGCTTGCTCCGGGGACAGCCGGTAGGTGCCGAAACCCAACTGCGGCATTAGGTTTCCGTCCATGAGCTGCAGTCTCGCCGTGACGCCCCGGACCCGGTCGCGAATGACGTTGTGCAACATCCAGCGCAGGGAAGAAGGGGTGAAACGCCAAAAGCCCGAAGGGTGGAATCCCTTACTTTCAGGGGAAAAAAAACGCTGTGATCAGCCGTAAATCCCTCGTCTTTACGCATCCTGAAAAATGCCCACTTGGTGGGATGTGCCGACACTTTTGCCTAAATAAGGGTGTGAAAGGGGCAGAATAGAGAGAGTCAGGAAGCGGGGGGAGGGGGAGAGAGCATGGGGTCAAAAAATAATGCAACACCCTCAGTGCGCTGTCACAGCGCGTATCACCCTTCCTATCAGTGGGGGGTTCGGCTTCGCCAAATATGGTGGCGGAGGGGGCAAGGGAGCAGTAATAAAAAGAAGTTATTGCCAACGGTGCCATGGGAGGGCTACGTATCTTCCCCCCGCCGTCCTTTTTTGGTTGGAGAGAGATAGCGCCGGCACAGCCACGAGATATTCCGTGTGAGCGACTGACCAGTCGCCAACAGGATCCGCGCAGAGCGCTGCGGCATCCGTTGTTATGGTCGATGGTTCTACTGCTGAGCGCACGTTGCGGCACGAGCGCCACCTGGGCCCGCTTGGGGCCTCTCGTCGTCGTCGTCATCTCCGGTGGCCTGAGCCTCCTTGGAGTTCAAGTCAATGTTGGTCACCTGCAACAGACATTCGTCATGCTCGGCAGGCACGGTGGGCTCCTGCGGTGCGCCTAGGATTTGTCGGATTTTTGTGCACTCCAACTCGGCCAACGTCGTGGGGTATTTGACCTTGAACTTGAAGATGAGGTTACCGCGTTCGGAGCCACCCGTGCCTTTCACGGGCATACCTTCCCGGTTGATGCACCACAGGTGGTCAGGGTCCACCACTACGCCTGGAGCGGTGGTGACGAGCAGCGACCTCCCGTCGAGATGTTGCAGTACGATGCGCACGCCGGTCAGCGCCTCCGACAGCGAGATGACGCGCTCCACCAACAGGTGGTTTCCTTTGCGCGAAAAGACGTCATGAGGCTTCTGGTCGATCAAAATGATGATATCGCCACTGAGCCTCACTCCTGGAACTTGGTCGCCCTCGCCAGAGAACGTGACGAAGTCTCCCTTTTTCATTCCCTTTTCAATGTTGACCTCGAAAATTTTCTTATCCTTGACCGTGCGCTCCCCGAGGCACCCAGCGCAACGATCCTCCGGCTTCACCGTCGTCCCAGACCCTTTGCACGCTGGGCATGCCACCTGCATTTGCTGGATGAAGCCAGGTCCGATTTGCTTCGTCATCATGACCGCGCCTCTCCCTCCACACGTCTTGCACTTGATGTCCATGCCCGGCTTGTTCGTGCCGCTGCCGGTGCAAACGCTGCACAACCGGTCGCGGTTGATCGCCAGTTTCACCGTCTTCCCGTTGTAGAGGTTCTCCATCGACTGGTGCAGTTCGTGGATAATGTCCTTCGGCTTCGGCTCACCACGTGGGCGACGGCCACCACCGAACAGGGAGGAAAAGATGTCAGACGGGTCCATGCCGCTAGTCTCTTGATCTACTCCCTTCTCGCCAAACTGGTCGTAACGCTTCTTCTTCTCTTCGTCGGAAAGAACCTCGTAGGCGACCGAAATTTCTTTGAACTTGTCCTGAGCATCGGCATCCTTGTTCTTGTCCGGGTGGTACTTCAACGCGAGCTTCTTGTAGGCACGCTTGATTTCATCCGGCGAAGCGCTTGTCGCAACGCCGAGCAGGTCGTAGAACTTCGTCTCCTTCGGCATTCTTCAGAACGACAGAAGGACGAAACGTGCAATATAAAGCCTGTGCAGGGGTAGGATGGAACACCCCGCACCGGGGCGCGACTTGGCGCAGAGTCCCTGTCTCGGAATGTGGGGGGACCCCTCGAAAGTGAGTTGTCTGGGCGGAAAGTAGCGGAAAAGGTTGTTATCTGGCGAAAGGAGCTCATTTTTCTGCCTTC
>ERZ1292630.5641-Hain-H41-02um-R3-5641-length-10171-cov-5_pt1 | contig 10171 bp, 8 predicted proteins | sample MGYA00564408_ERZ1292630 | MGnify/ENA primary metagenome ERZ1292630 (study PRJEB36523, sample SAMEA6512641) | groundwater metagenome | collected 2019-01-08 | study: AquaDiva: Metagenomics assemblies of 32 groundwater samples
CAAGCGAGGCACCGGCCGGAACGATCTCTTCGCCGACCGGAGAGTCGATCTCTGGTCCGGGCTCCTCACCCCTCCGGAGTCGCCGCGATGAGGCGCGCCCGGTGAGTCCCGCGCTCGTCACCTACATCGCCCTCGTCACGGCGATCGGCGGTTACATTCTGTCGGGGTCCGTGGAGGGGTTCCTCGCGCTGGGGTGGATGCCGCTCCTGGCCTGGATCGTCGTGAGCCTCGTGGCCGAGAGTCTTTGGCTCCAGACGATCACGGGGAAGGCCATGGAGAGCATGGCCTCGTCGGTCGACATCAGCCTTCTCGTCCTGTTGGGGTACAAGCCGGCCGTCTGCATCGTCGCCATCGCCTTCGCGCTCGCGAATGTCTTCTTCTCCAAGCGCGTCTGGTACAAGGCGATCTTCAACGCGGGTCAAAACGTGATCGCGCTCACGGTGGCTGGCCTGGCCTTCTCGCTGCTGGGCGGCCGGCCTCTCGCCTCCGAGGGAGGGCTGGAAGCGTTTCGCGGGCTCCATGGTCCCGGACTCATCCTGCCGTGGGTGGTCGCGATCGTCGCCTATTTCGTCGCGAACACGCTCCTCGTCTCGGGAGCGGTCGCGCTCCAGTCGGGGCGAAAACTATTCACCACCTGGCGCGAGGAGTACCTGAACGCCCACTCAGCGCTCGGCTCGGCCGCGCTCTTCTTCCTCTCGCCGTTGGTTGTCGTCTCCTACCTGGCGATCGGGTTCTTCGGCCTGATCTTCTTCTTCGTGCCGCTCATGCTCATCAAGGAGGCGGGGGCGCGCTACATCGATCTCGAGAAGGCGCACAACCAAATGGTCTCCTCGGAACGGCTGGCGGCGAAAGGGGAGATGGCGGCCGAGATCGCGCACGAGATCAACAACTACCTGGCGGCGATCTCCGGACGCGCCCAGCTCTTCATGATGAATGCCCCCACGATGACGCCCGAAAAGGCGCAGGACGGCGCTCGGATCATCTTCGAGCAGGCTCGGCAAATGGGGATCCTGGTGCGCGGGTTGGTCGACTTCTCGCACAAGGAGACGCGGCTACAGCCGACTCAGTTGAACGACGTGATCCGGCGCACGGTCGAGTTCATCACACCGCAAAACAAGTACGAGAGGGTCTCCTTCGACCTCGATCTCGAATCAGGTCTCCCCGAGACGAACCTCGACCCGGCGCAGGTGCAGCAAGTGTTGCTGAACCTCTTCAGCAACGCCGCCGACGCGCTGCGCCCGCTGAATAGCGCCGATCCGCGCATCCTCGTCACGACGCGATTCGTCGGGGGGGATGCGGTGGAGGTGAGGGTGGAGGACAACGGCCCGGGAATTCCGGCGGATGCCATGTCGAAACTCTTCGAGCCGTCGTTCACGACGAAGCCCGAAGGGCACGGCTTTGGCCTCTCCACCTGCTACCGCATCGTAAAGAATCACGGCGGCACCATAAACGTGGAAAACGTGCTCCGCTCCGGCGCCAGATTCACCGTCAACTTCCCGGTAAGGAAGGCCGCCTAGCCGCGTCGGTCGCTGTCAGCGGTCGATGGCGCGGATGAAGAGAACCCCGGCGGCCGCGCCGAGGAGATCGACCACTAGGTCCTTCCGGCTCGCGCCGCGTCCGTGCCGCGACGACTTGAACGCCGCGTCGAAGATCTCCTTCGCGACACCGAGCCCGATCGTCACCCCCACCGCGCTACCTTCGTCACGACCCTCCACGCGGAGCGATGCCACGATGGCCAGCGATCCGGCGAAATGGAGCGTCTTGTCGGAGCCGAGCCACGGCCCCTCGCGCTCGAGAGGGAGGAAGAAACGCTCGGCGCGCGCGGCGGGCGCGGGCGATGCGGCCAGGAGTGATGCGGCGAGGAGGGAAGCGAGAGTAAGGCGCCGCGCGCCATGCATCGAAGGCATGCCACGAGCCTAACACGCCTCCCCCGCGGCCGGTCTGGTACGATCGCCGCATGCAGCGTATCCGCCCGCTCGATGCCAAGCTGGTCCCGGAGCCGGTCCTGGCGCTCCTCCGAATCCTCCAGGGGGCAGGGTACCGGGCTGTGCTCGTGGGTGGCTGCGTGCGAGACCTGGCCCGCGGGGAACTCGTGTCCGACTGGGACGTGGGAACCAGCGCTCGCCCGGAAGTAGTCCAACGGCTCTTCCCTCGTACCGTCCCGACAGGCATCAAGCATGGGACCGTGACCGTTCTGACGGCGGGCGCCCCCGTGGAGGTGACGACGTTTCGCGTGGAGTCGGGGTACAGCGACGCGCGGCACCCCGACCGGGTGGACTTCACCGACGACCTGCGCGCCGACCTGCAGCGCCGCGATTTCACCTGTAACGCCGTGGCCTGGGACCCGATCGCGGAGCGCGAAGAGGACCCGTTCGGCGGGCGTGCCGACATGGCCGCTGGCATTCTCCGGGCGGTCGGCGAGGCACGGGACCGCTTTCTCGAGGACGGCCTTCGCCCGGTGCGCGCGGCCAGATTTGCCGCCACGTTGGAACTGGAGATTGTCCCGGAGACGTTCGAGGCGCTGGGGGGGGCGAAGGAACAGGTGGCCCGCGTCGCGGCGGAGCGGATTCGCGACGAGCTGGTGAAGATGCTCCGGGCGCGAGAGCCGTCGCGGGGTTTCGAAATCCTGCGTAAGTCGGGACTACTCCCGATCGTCTTGCCGGAGCTGGCCGCCGCCGTCGCGGTGCCGCAGAATCGGTATCACGCCTACGACGTCTACTATCACACGATCTACACGTGCGACGCGGCGCCCCCGGAAAAGCCCGACGTCCGCTTGGCGGCCCTGTTCCACGACGTGGGCAAGCCGGCCACGCGCGCGGAACGCCCCGACGGCGACGCCACCTTCTACAATCATCAATTCGAGTCCGCCCGCCTGGCTGAGAAGGCGATGACGCGGCTCCGCTTCTCGGGTGAGACGACCGAGCGGGTCGTCCACCTGGTGCGCCAGCACATGTTCGACTATCGCAGCGAGTGGTCCGATGCGGCCGTGCGGCGATTTCTCCGTGCCGTGGGGCCGGAACACGTTGCCGATCTATTCGACCTCCGCATCGCCGACAATGTGGGGAACGGGACGAAGAGCGGGTTCCCGCACTATCTGGGGGAACTCTCCGACCGGATTGACGCCATTCTTGCTTCCGCCCAGGCCTTCAAGTTGCGCGACCTGGCGATCGACGGGAAGGACGTGATGCGTGAATTGCACCTCCCGGCTGGCCCCGTCGTGGGGGCCGTTCTGGAAAAGTTGCTGGAAGAAGTGATCGAGCACCCCGAGCGTAACGACAGGCCCTACCTGCTCAAGCGGCTCCGGGAGGGTTACGCGATTGACACGAGCGGCCCCGCCGCCTAAACTTTGGCCGCTGTAATCCCTCGCCATCTCAAGCATTAGGAGCCCCTTGAGCGAATTCAGAGAGCGGCCGCCCGCGGTCGTTGAAGAACCGACGCTTGAAACGATCCGGCAGCCGGTCGCCGCCCCCTTCGACCAGTTCATGAATCGATGGGACGAGGCGTTCCTCTGCGACGTCCACCTTGTCGGCGCCGTCGGCGCTCATCTCCATCGTGCGTTCGGAAAGCGGTTCCGCCCGACGCTTCTCCTTCTCGCGGCCAGGGGCTTCGGCTCCGTGAGCGAGCGGGCGGTTCTCGGCGCGGTGGTCGTGGAATTGATCCACACCGCGACGCTCATCCACGACGACAGCGTCGACAAGAGCCTGGTTCGCCGGGGACTCCCGACGGTGAATCACGTCTGGGCCAACGACGTCGCCATTCTGATGGGCGATTACCTTTACTCGAAGGCCTTCTCCATCCTCGTGCGAGAGAAGATGTACGACGCGATGGATCTCCTGGCCGAAGCGACTCATCTCATGAGCCAGGGGGAATTGCGTCAGATCGAGCAGAAGAACCGGCTCGACCTGACCGAGGCGGAATATATGCGCGTCATCGACGAAAAGACGGCTTGCCTCATCGCGGCCGGCTGCCACTACGGCGCCCTATCCTCCGGTGCGTCTCCGGAGGCCGCGGCGGCCATGGGACGCTTCGGCCGGTCGCTCGGCCTCGCCTTCCAGATCACCGACGACATCTTCGACTATCTCGGCTCCCCGCACGTGACGGGAAAGGCCGGGGGCAGCGATCTGGAGGGAGGCAAGATCACGCTCCCGCTCCTCACCGCGCTCCAAAACGCCAACCAGAAAGACCGAGACGAGATGACCGAGCTGATCCGAAAGCGCGAGTTCCGGAACGGGCACTGGCCCGACGTCGTCCGCTTCGTCACCGAAAACGGCGGCGTCGTGTTGAGCGAGGAACGTTCCACGGCCCTGGCGCACCAGGCGGAAGCTGAGCTCCGGCACATCTCCGACAAGACGGCCCGAGCGGCCCTTGAAGGCGCGGTTCATTACGCCGTGACCCGCCGTCGGTGAGCGCCCCCAAGAAGGCGCCACCTCCGGCACACTCTCTCGCGCAATTCGCGGCCAGGCTCACCCTCGAGAAGCGCGCCGAAGACGTCGCGATCCTCGACTTGAGGGAGCTGGCCGGCGTCTGCGACTACTTCGTTCTCGCCACGGGTCATTCCGAGGTGCAGGTTCGCGCCATCGCGGATGCCGTGGAAGAGGGAATGGCGAAGCACGGCGCCAAGCCGTGGCACTCGGAAGGCTACGAGGCGCGCCGCTGGATTCTCCTCGACTACGTCGACGTCGTCGTCCACGTCTTCCACGCCAAGGCCCGCGAGTACTATCTCCTCGACAAACTCTGGGGCGATGCTCGACGCGAAGTCATTACCGATTGAGGCCTACCTCGCCGACCGCGTGAACGACGCGATCGGCCGCGCTGGATTCGCGCTCCCTCCCGGAGCGCGGGTCGAGATCGAGATTCCGCGCGAGCAGGGGCGGGGCGATTGGGCGACGGCCGCGGCGCTGGTCCTGGCCAAGTCGACGAAGCGTCCGCCCCGCGAGGTGGCGACGGCGCTTGTCGCGGCGTTCGAGTCGGATCCCGCCATCCTCGATCGGATTGAGATCGCGGGTCCCGGCTTCCTCAATTTCCACCTCTCCGGCGCCTGGCTTCGCGGCATGATTCGCTCCATTGTCGCCGCCCCCGACACCTTCGGTGCGACCAACGCGGGCCGGGGCGAACGGGTCCTCGTCGAGTACGTGAGCGCGAATCCCACCGGTCCTCTGAACGTCGTGAGCGCGCGCGCCGCTTCGGTCGGTGACGCGCTGGTCCGGCTGCTCCGCGCCGCAGGCTACGCGGCCGACGGCGAGTTCTACGTGAACGACTGGGGAAATCAGGCAGAGCTTTTCGGCGCCTCCGTCCGGACGCGCTTCGCCGAGGCGCGCGGGCTCACCGCCCCGCCGATCCCGGAGGAAGGCTACGCCGGCGCGTACGTGAACGACGTGGCCGGTTCGCTTGGCCCGGAGCAGGGAACGGCCTGGCTCGCGCTCGAGGAGCGGGAGCAGCGGCTCCACTTCGGCGCCTGGGCCATTGAACGAATGGTGGGACTGCAACGCCATGCGCTGGAGCGGTTCGGAGTCCGGATGGACCGCTGGTTCTCGGAGAGCGAACTTCATCGGACGGGCGCGCTCGACAAGGCTCTCGTCCGTCTCGAAGCGGCGGGGCACGTCGAGGAGCGAGAGGGCGCGCGCTGGTTCCGCTCCACGGCGTTCGGAGACCAAGAAGACCGCGTTCTCGTCCGCTCGAACGGCATTTCAACCTATTCGCTCGCCGACGCGGCCTATCACGACAACAAGTTTCAGCGCGGATACGGCCGCCTGATCGACATCCTGGGTCCCGACCATCACGGCCACGTGGTTCGATTGAAAGGGCTCGTGGCCGCGCTCGGGCACGATCCGTCGTGCCTGGAGGTCATCCTGCTTCAGTGGGTGAAACTCCTGCGTGGAGGCGAGGTGGTGAAGATGTCGAAGCGCGCCGGAGACTTCATCTCGATGGAGGAACTGGTCGACGAAGTCGGCGTCGATGCCGCGCGGTTCTTCTTCCTCATGCGGCGTTCCGAGAGCCCGGTCGATTTCGACATGGAGCTGGCGGCGAAGCGGAGCGAAGAGAATCCGGTCTATTACGTCCAGTACGCCCATGCCCGGATCGCCCACGTCCTCGACTACGCGAAAGGGCAGGGTGCGCCGGAACCGAATCCAGAAACGGCCGATCTGAGCCTCCTCTCGGAGCCCGAGACCGAGGCCCTGATGCGTTCGCTGGCTGGATTTCCGTCCCTGGTCGCCGCCGCAGCGCGGACACACGAGCCTCACCGCATCACCGGATATCTCAAGGAGTTGGCCGCCACGTTTCATGCGTTTTACCACCATCACCGCGTCGTCACACCCGACGCGCCTCTCACCGAGGCGCGGCTTCTTCTGACCAAGGCGACCGGAGCCGTCATCCGCCGCGCGCTGGGTCTGCTCGGGGTGAGCGCGCCGGAGGCGATGTAGGTATGGCGATCGTCGTCGTCGGGTCCCTGGGACTCGACACCATCGAGACCTCGGCAGGGCGCGTTGAAGACGTGCTGGGCGGCTCGGCCGCCTACTTCGCGCTCGCCGCGCGGCACTTCCTCCCCGTGTCACTCGTCGCTGTCGTCGGGAGCGACTTCCCGCATGCGGCCCGGACGATGCTTCACCATCCTGAAGTCGACCTGGAGGGCGTGGCGCGGGCGGAGGGGAAGACGTTTCGCTGGGAGGGCGTCTACTCCCAGGACATGAACTCCAGAAAGACGCTCCGAACCGAACTGAACGTCTTCGAGCAGTTCCAGCCCAACCTTCCGGAGCGACTCCGGTCGCTTCGAAACGTCTTTCTCGCGAACATCGATCCGGTGCTCCAGCTGCAGGTGCTCGAGCAGCTGACACAGCCCCGCCTTGTCCTCGCCGACACCATGAACTTCTGGATTCAGAACAAGCGCGAGGCACTGCTGAAGACGCTCCGGCAGGTGCGGATGCTTCTGATCAATGAAGAGGAAGCGCGCGAACTGACGGGAGAGCCGCTCACGCACCAGGCCGCGCGCGCGATCCTGGAACTCGGCCCCGAGACGGTCGTCATCAAGCAGGGCGAGCACGGCGCGTTCCTCCAGAACGCGGAGACCTACTTCGCCTGCCCCGCGTTTCCGGTTGAGAGCCTCGTCGATCCGACCGGCGCGGGTGACACCTTCGCGGGCGGATTCTTCGGCTCGCTGGCCCGCATGGGGCGCGTCACGGATTTGAATCTGCGGCGGGCCGTGGTCTACGGCGTCGTGCTCTCCTCGTTCACGGTGGAGGGGTTCGGGGTGACTGGACTCCTTCGCGTGGAGCGCGAGGAGATTCTTCGCCGCGCCGAGGCGATCATGGGGATGACGTCGTTCAGCCTGGACGACACCGCCCGGCTGCTACGGTGACGTTCGGCTCCCTGACGCTGTCGGATGATTGACGCGTCGAGCCGGGTTCTCGCGCTAGAATCGCGACGTAAGTCGTTCCCGCCGGCCATGGATGGCGGGCGTACCTGGTGGCATGCCCGTTGCCCTGCACCACGGCTCTACCGGTCACATCACCCTTGGATGGGAGGAACCACTTGGCGCCTGTGAACGCGGCGACGGCCACGCCTACCCCAGCGGCTCCGGCGCGTTCCCGCGCCTGGCTACCGCGCGCGGCGTGGTATCTCGTCCCCTCGTTCCTGGCCGCGCTCCCGTTTCTTCTCGCGATGTTCGGCGGACCCGAGATCAAGCAGATACGCTGGGACCTCTGGGGCGTCGGCGTCTGGTTCGTGCTGCTGCTGGCGGCAGAGGCGCTCCCGATCCCGCTCCCGCGTGGCGGCACCGTCACCGTGGCGTCGATTCTCGATATCGGTGCGATCCTCCTGTTCGGCCCCTGGGTGGCCGGCGCGCTCGATCTGGTAACGACCGTTCCCGCCCAGATGATCATCCTTCGCCAGCGCGGAAGCGCGGCGGCGCTGAATGCCGGGCTCTTCGCCTCGACCACGATCCTGGCCGGCGCCGCGTATCTTGCGGCAGGGGGAACGCTCGGCGCGCCCCGATTACCGCACGATATCTGGCCCATCTTGCTGGGTGGCTCGCTCTACTTCGCGCTCAACACCGGATGGATGAGCCTCGTCCTGGGCGCGCGGACGCACGAGTCGGCCCTGACGATCTGGAGGCAGCAATTCCGTGACGGCATCCCGCAAGCCGCGCTCGCCATCGGATTCGGACTCCTCTTCGCCCAGGTGCGCATGGTGGCCGGAATCGGCGGCGTGCTTCTTCTCGTGGTGCCGCTGGTCCTGGCGCGCCACGCGCTTCGGCTTTACGCCGATCTCCGCGAGGACCTCGTTTCCTTCGTCCGGGCGCTGAGCGTCGCGCTCGACGCGGTCGATCCCTACACGCACGAGCACTCGGTTCGCGTGGCGGACTACTCCGTCCGTCTGGCGCGGCATCTCGGGCTTCCCGAGTCGGAAGTGGAGACGATCCACTACGCGGCGCTGGTCCACGACATCGGGAAGATCGCGCAGCGCCCCGACGTGATCCGGAAACCAACCTCGCTCGACGACGAAGAGCGGCGCTTGATGATGCGCCATCCGGAGGCGGGGGCGCGGATCGTGGGGGAGATCCGGTCGCTTCGCGCGGCAGCGGTGATGGTGCGGACGCACCACTGGCGCCCCGACGGAAAGGGGTACCCTCCGGGCCTGAGCGCGGCCGACGTGCCGCTTGGCGCGCGAATCATCAACGTCTGTGACGCGTTCGACGCCATGACCTCCGATCGCCCCTACCGGCGCGGGCTCGCCCCGGTGAAGGCAATTGGAGAACTTCGCCGGCATATCGGTACGCAGTTCGACGCCGATCTGGTCGGCGCGCTGGCCGATTTGCACGAGACAGGATTGCTCGGAACCGAGGCGTCCGAGGCCGCTATGATCGTGGAGGAGGTTCGATGAGCCGTTACGAGGACGCGGGCGTCAACATCCGGAAGGGTGAAGAGGTCGTCGCGCGCATCAGGGAGCATTGCCGCACGACGTTCGGCCCCGGGGTGGTTGGCGACGTCGGGGGGTTCGCCGGAGCGTTCCGCGTGCCGGGCGCGCCGGGCAAGGTCCTCCTGTCGAGCATCGATGGCGTGGGGACGAAGATCAAGGTGGCGATCCTCTGCGACCGCCACGACACGATCGGATTCGACCTCGTTTGCCACTCGGGGAACGACATTCTGGTCCATGGGGCCACGCCGCTCTTCTTTCTCGACTACATCGCCATGGGCGCGCTCTCCATCGAGCGGGTGGAGCAGCTAGTCTCCGGGCTGGCACGCGGGTGCCGGGAGGTGGGGTGCGCGCTGATTGGTGGGGAGACGGCCGAGATGCCGGGACTGTATGCACCCTCTGACTACGATCTTGCCGGCGCCATCGTCGGCATTGCCGATGAGAGTGCCGTCATCGATGGCCGCCACATCGCGGCGGGCGACATCGTGCTCGGACTCCCAAGCGTCGGGCTTCACACGAACGGCTACTCGCTGGCGCGGAAGATCCTGTTCGACACGCTGGGTCTCACGGTGCGCGATCCATTTCCGGGACTCTCGGAGACAGTCGGCGATGCGCTCCTGCGGCCGCATCCCTACTATGGTCCCGCCGTCGCGGCCGCGAGAGTAGCAGGAGAGGTGCGCGGCATGGCCCACATCACCGGCGGCGGAATTCCCGGAAATCTGGTTCGCGTCCTGCCGGAGGGAGTCCGCGCCGAGGTGGCGCGCGGCTCGTGGCCCGTCCCGCCGCTCTTTCGGACGCTTCGCGATTCGGGGCGCGTCTCGGAGGAGGAATCGCTGGAAGTCTGGAACATGGGAATCGGCATGGTGCTGGTGGTGAAGAACGGCGACGCCGACGCGGTGGAACGGTCGATCGCTTCGGCCGGGCACGCGGTGCATCGGATCGGAACGATCGCGGCGGGGCCGCGGGAGGTCCGAGTCGTCGGCTGAGGCCGCGATGTGGCACGAGGACCGGGCTGGGGCCCGGGCACGAGGGGAAGGGGGGCGAACCATGGGAACGAACGCGCTCGCGCGCTGGACGCGCGGCGACGACGATGTCGTACTCGATCTTGACGCACTGGCGCCGGGGGGACTCGGCCCCTTCACCAGTTCACTGGGACTGGTCGGGAAGAGTCCCGCGATGCTCGCCCTAGGGGAACGGCTGCGACTCCTGGGCCGAAGCAACGCGACCGTGTTGATTCACGGGGAAACCGGAACCGGGAAGG
>ERZ1292630.5643-Hain-H41-02um-R3-5643-length-10167-cov-4_pt1 | contig 10167 bp, 6 predicted proteins | sample MGYA00564408_ERZ1292630 | MGnify/ENA primary metagenome ERZ1292630 (study PRJEB36523, sample SAMEA6512641) | groundwater metagenome | collected 2019-01-08 | study: AquaDiva: Metagenomics assemblies of 32 groundwater samples
TGCATTCAGGTAGTAATCTTTATAAACTGGATCATCATCAGCTAGCGTAATGTTTCGCTTAACTTCGACCACAGAAATTTCTTGAGCAATTGTTTCTTGAGAGAGTGTTGAAATGCTAGCTATCAAAAACAGGGACATTATTATGTAGAGAAAATTATTTGTTTTCATAGTTAACTTATCGGCTAGTAGAGGCAGGGGTTTAAGTCGAGTCTAGTCGAGAAAGTGGCTAAAAATAGGGTAAAAAATACACGCCCAAGTGTTAGAAAAAAAATATAGGCGAAATTTTGAGAAAACCCCTCTATATTCTCTGAAAATAATCTGTAAATAGTCTATAAATTATTGGGGGAATTTTTATGAAATTATTATTAACTGGCTTGGTGTTAGCGCTTTTAGCTTTTCAAAGTAGTGCTCTAGCTTGCGAAGAATTTACTCCTAAAGGGAAGCTTTTACTCACACAAAGCTCTCCAAAATTTACTGATCATAATGGCAAAGCATTTAATTTAAGCGTACTTTTTAAAAGTTACGATGAAGACGGAGATGGCCGCGCTGATTTCGAAACTGTAACACGGGTTTATGGAGATACAGGAAGCGAAGCCTTTCCTTATTTGTATTACAAAGGAAAAGATGTGCTATTTAATGATGACCCTCAAAATCCAACTTACACCCTGGATAGGGAATTTGAATACCTTGACGTAAATGCTACTGGCGTCTGTGAAAATATCATACTCACTTGGCAAAAAAATCCCTAGGCTAAAACAACCTAGATTTTATTCGCTCTAACTCGGTCGTCGTTTATGCGTTGATTTGCCAGGGCCTGAATTTCTTTTGCTAGATAAAGATTCTGACTAAGTAGTCGATAAAAATCATCCTTATGAATTTCTAAAAGCAAGGTGTTTCGTTCGTTGAATACGCTGGCGCTGCGTTTGCCGCCGCTGATCATGAGCGAAATCTCACCGAGAAATGATCCCTGGGGTAAAACATTTATTGTATTATTATTCTGCTCAACTCTTAAGGAGCCCTGAATTACAATGTAAGCGGCTTGGCTCAGATCGCCCTGTTTAAAAAGTAATTGTTCATTTTGTAAGTTGATAATTTTTCCTGAAAAAGTAAGCGCATCCATGCAGTCAGCGGGAAAATTTTTAAATAAGTCCGAATGTAAAAGTGCATGTTGCAACCAGAACCTTTGCTGTAAACTTTGCACCTTATCTTTTTTTAAAAATTGATCAAGGACATCGGCTTGATAGGGAACAACCAAAACTTCAGATTTTTTTATAGCTAAAACATCGGCACTACGTTTTTCTCCCAGAAAAAAACCGGATTCGCCAAATACACTGGATTCAGAAATGATGGAAATAAACTGTCTGTGCGTTTGTGTGGGTTTATATAAAGCTGCTTCGCCTTTTAAAAGTACATATAGGTCGCGCGAGACATCCCCGGTTTTGCAGATAAGATCATCAGGATTAAAGGTGTAGATCTGGGCGCCTTTTAGTAAAAAATTGGCTAGTTCTGGATTAAGTGATCTGAAAAACGGCAGCTCTAAGAATGAGCTCAAATCGGTGGAAATTGTTTTTTTTAAAATACCGTTAGAGTTTTTTAAGGTGGAAGAATTTTTTAACTGTAGATTTTGAAAATAATTTATAATATTCGGATTTAATATCCAGTTGGTTTGTGCCATCGAAGAAATTAATTCATAAAGTTTTTGAAAATCTACAAGCCAACCCATTTTGTAATACAAGGTGACGATATCTTGGATCGTCGTTTGGCCCTGCAAGTGTGTTAAATATTGCCTTTGCAGCGGGTCCGCCTGCAATTTATCAAATGGGCATTGAGGATGAAAACTAAAAACTTCATTTTCTATTTTCACTAGTTTGCTTCTCGGTGTGTATTGGGGTGGGCATCAGGCGAGTACCGCAAAACCTGCTCAAGCAAGGCCACCAAGCGGGGAGAAGTGTTTTTGTGATTCTCAGCATTCAATTTTATTAAAATTCCAGACAGTTTTTTATATAAACTAAAGGTTTCAAGTTCTGCCGGATTTTCTTTTTGATAATGTAGGATTATGCGGCAAGCACAGTAAATTCCTGTTCTAACCTCAAGTGGATTGCTCGATTTGATCATTTTGATGACTTTATCAAAACTAGAATTCGAAAGCTGGTGTAGTGCCCTGCTTATAACCAAGTTGCCGCGAGTTCTAAAAGATTGGTCAGTTTCAATAAGAAAGGTTTTTTCAAATTCTATAGCAATAGGATTAAGATTTTTTTCGATCAAAACATCCACTACTGAGGCATTAATGCGCCCTTCAATGTGGCGCGAAATGCTAACTAAAACAGAAGTGCAAGCGTCAGTCCATTGAGTGACCGGTATTAAACGGGCACCTTCGATAATGAGTTGAGAAAAATTAAAAGCCAGTTGCGTATTGGTCTGAACACGCTTTTCAAAAATTTGAATACTTTCAATCCATGCGGTAATGACTCGTGGGCTGCACACCCTAACGTGTGTCTTAGTGAAGCAAGAAAAAATCAGATCTAGCTTTTTAATGTTGGGTTCAACTTTAATTTTCTCAAGAAGAAAAACTAAAGACTCATTCGAACGAAAAAATTTAAGTAGATGGTTTTTGGTATCGTAGGCCTCTTCAATTTTAAGAAATTGTTCAATTAGGTAACCCTCACTGGCTGGCATATTCTTAAACTCAAAAACTTTGCTATCACCCGCTAATAAAACTAACTCCCTGATTTCTTCGGCCTGATTTTTCATGCAGCTTAAAATATTTCGATCTTTAATATTCACCACATCCAGTAAACGTGTGGTGTAGGTTAGGGCATTTCCTAAAAATCCAAAGCCAGGGGCTCGCTTGCTGAAGGTAATTTCAGAACTGCTGATTGAACTTTTAAGAGTAAAGCGCCGTTTTTCATTATTAAAATTAAATTCTGCTTCGGAAAACTCCCGCATTAAGTCACGAGAAAAAGCCGTCGCCAACATTGCAGAATTCTGATTTTTTTCATGGGCGAAGCCCTGATTTTTAAATACAACGACGATCTCATCACCCACGGTTTTTTCAAAAAGCCCCTCATAGCGTTGCAAAAGTTCACAGCCGAAATCCTCAAGAACTTTGGTTAAATTTTGCGAGGCCGAATTGCTCTCATTAGAAATCATTTTAGAAAATCCGTTGATATCTACTTTGGCCACTGTGCCGTGAAAGGTATAAGGGATGTTATGTTGGTTCTCGCGAATTTCATTTAAGATGCTGAATTCAAGCGAGGTTTCAAGCAATTCGCGATCTTTCAATAGAGATTCATTTTTTTTAAGTAAAATAGTTGTGGCGGCTTTAACGATTTTAAGATCATGTAATTGAATGCGCCCGAATGTCGAATTAATTAATTTCAGCCAAAGGGGATCTTGGCCATTTTTTCGGTATTGATTCTGAATGGATTTGGCTAAAATAAGTACTGCACAGAAGACAAAGGCGAAAATGATGTAGATGACGAGCAGAAGATCTGTTATCAGTGCCTCACGTAAAACCTGATTGGTATTCAATTCAGTAAAGAAATTAATTTTTTGCGGAGTAGGCACCGAAATGGCCCATTCCGTAGCTCGGGTTTTTTCACGCACAAAGTTAAGTAAACTGCCTTTGATGTCAAAGGCTTCAACCACTCCTATCATTTTAACAGGTGGTAACGTTGTTACGAGCTCATGGCAGCTGCCCTCGTTCGAAACCAATGTATAAGTGGCAATGCTTTTGGCCTCGAATTCAGCTTTGAGTTTTTGACAGGCCTCAAGTACGCGATCATTTTGCAAAAGTTGCTCAACCGTTGATTTAACCTTAAACAGATTTTCTGCGGCTACCTGGTTGCGTAACTGGTGAATGGTTTGCAGACTTTGCTGCGCTGTAAGCCACGCCAGCGGCAAGTACATTATTAAAACAAAAACCGAAATCCTAAAAAGATCGCCAAGGTATTTCATTTAATTACCTGGACGGGGCGGTGTTTAAAATAAACGGACCAATAGTTAACCATCGAGCCGTCTTTAAAAAAACAAAAATTATATTCTTTGCGATCAGCATCAAGCGCGATTAGATTTCTTCCGGTGATATCTGCGCAGTGAATGGCCGCAAAATTATTTAGGCCTTGGTGTTTTAGAGTTATATTCTTAGGTTTAACCTGTGCAAAGGTGTAAGCATCGCATTCAGGCTTATCTTTTTTAAAGCAAGAGGTTTCAAGTTCAAATTCTTCATGGGTTTTGGTTTTAAATATTTTATAAGCTTCATCTATAAAAACCGCATACTCATCGGTTTTAAGTTCGGGTACAGCGGGGCGCTTGAGTTGTGCTTTAGTAGTTTCAGGTTTTTTGGCGTAGGCCACAGTAAAAAAAATAGTACAAAAGACTAAAAGAATACAATAATTTATTGGGTGGCGATTTATTAAACTCAAATGTCCTCTATTTCTTAGCTGTTAATTCTTAGCTGCTATTTCTTGGCTGCTATTTCTTGGCCTTCACTTTGACTAATTCTTTTCCGTTATCAATAAAATTATGCTGCGTATTTGCGGTTGCGCCTAATCTTCGAATCGGCTGGTTGTTATCATTAACCAAGGTGATGCTGATTCCGCGGCGTTTGAGCTGTAATTCAAAAGTAGGGTCGTTATACTGCTTGGCCACAAGTTTGTACTGCGAGCCCGACATTTGATTAAAGGCAGTTAGGTTTTGCAGAGCCGAATTATCAAAAGATTGGCTTCCTTGGCTCGGCTGATTAATTGTCGTAGTTGCAGTTCTTGCAGTTGGCTGTGTAGGGGCATTATCTATATTCAGGGGCTCGGTGAGTTTAGTTTTTGCCAGGGCTTCAGTAGGTTGCGGGATAATTGCTGGTGCAGAGCCAACAGAGGCGATGCCTCGTGTAGGTTGATTGCTATCACTTTTGTTATCGGTAGCTGGCTGCCTAGTTGGTTTAGCTTGCGGGTTAGTTGCGATATCACGAACTTCTTTTGTACTAACAAGGCTCAGAGCTTCTTTTACGGGCGTACTAGTAGTTGCGCTAGCCAAAGTAGAAACACCGCCAATTTGCATTTGTTCAGCAGGTTTATCAAAAACTGGCGAGAATTTATTAGCCAAAATTTCTTTTATCGGATAGGCGGCGATCTTGCTGTTGCTGGCTTGAGCTTTGATAGTTGTGGCCTGTGCTGGATTAACCGCTAGGGCCATCGCCGTATTTAAACCAGTTGTCATACCGGCAGCAGCTCGATCAAGCGCGGTCGTAACCCGATCAAGAGATTCTCTGACTTCGGGAGTAGCCACAATAGTTTGTCGCTCACCATAATTTTTTGCAGTGTCAACACCATCCCTGTTTTGTAGTGTGGCATTAGCAAGAGTTGAAACATCCGTCGGCGCTACGGGAGTAAAATCTTCGGATTTGATGGTGTTTTGTAGATTTGTAGCGATTTGGTTTTGTTGAGTTTGATCGGCTTGGATTGTTGCTGCATCGAGGGTAGTGCTAAGACCAAATCCGCGGTTTGAGTTGTGGTTCTCGCGAGAGGATTCTTTTGTTTGTAGGTCAGCAAATAAAACAGGTTTTTTATCAGTTGTCGACTGACATAAATTTAAGATGTCCGCACTTGTAGGTAGTTTTTTTGTTGTAATATCTTGATCCTTGCAAATTTCTTCAAATAACTGCACTGAGGCCTCGTCTAAACAAGCTTGGTTTTCTCCTAGTGGATATTGTTGAGCACCATGGTGAAAAAGCTCATGGTTTAGGGCTTGTTTAAGATTAGATTTTGCGACATTAATTGAAAGTTCTGCGGGATTGGCTTTTTCATTGTAAGAGGCCATAGCAGGTGCGTCCTTTGGCTCCAGTTTGCACTTAATTTTTAAGGGTTCTGTGCCATTTGAAATTTTATCGACTAAGTTTAAAAATCTTGCAAAAACCGCAGTAGCATTATTTTGTAAAAATTGATCTCGATCTAAAATTTTTTGCACTTCAGGTTTTGTGAAGCAAGAGGTGAGCGATGAGGATTTTTCATTAAACTCTTCAATTAATGTAGTTTCTAAATCTTGTTTTTCTTTTTTCGTAACTTTTTCACATGTGGCCTTATCTATTAAATTAACAATTTGAAATTTACCAATTTTTTTAACTATTTCTCTAGTACCAATTCGCTCAAGCAGAGGTTTATAGCCGGTAACGCAAGCATCATTTTCAGATGAACTTTTATAATACTTCATTTTTCTTTTTAAATAATAGCCTACTTGTCCAGGAGCATTCATGTCGCTACTAGCCACGGCTTTATAAAAAACAGAATGATTAAGGTTTTTGTCGGCTTTTGATAATTCATAAAGCCGCTTGGTTTTATTTTGATTTAGCATCAGGAAAGTATTGTCTTTCGCAAAATGCAGATTAATATTTTTTTTATTCTTCGAAATCAAAATCTGACTGCCTTTATAGGTGTATTCACGATAGTTTTTATAGTCTTTAACAAAAATCGTCTGATCAGTGTTACTAAGGTCTGGCTTGTTTTTGGCAATTGCATAAGTTTGAAATGACAGAACTAAAAAAAGTATTAGTAAAAGGTATTGAATATAATGTTTAATTTTAAAAAACATAGAGCGCATTTGTTAGATATGTTATCAATATTAATATGAGATTACTAAGCATTCTTTTGCTCTGCTTTCTTTGGTCGAGCCTAGCATTTCCGCAGAACAATACTGTGTCTGACTCTACGCAAATAGATACGGATCCATTTAGAATAGTTTCTACAGATTTCAAGGACAAGCGAGAAACAATTGTCGAAATTCATAATATGCCAAGAGTTAGGTCGCAGGATTCGCTTCCTCTTTGCTATGCTTTTAGCGCAGCCACGATAGCTCAAAAAAAAGCATGCGACGCTGATGATGATACATTTCAGGATCGTAGCGATCCAAATTTTTGTAGTAAGATACCACCACTGTCTGCAAAAGAAATTTCACCCTTTAGTATGATGGCATGGGCTAAAGCGCCGATTGGTGGCGGCGATGGAGCGAGTGCTTTAGATAATTCGCATAGGACCTTTAGTTTTATACCAGAGTCTTGTTTGCCCTTTGATCAAATTGCAAATAATATTACGAATAAAGATCCTAAAGCTATTGACAAATTAATGACTGAAATTGATCGCTTGTATAATAAAAATAGAATTGAAAATGAAAATAAAAAAAGAGAAGAGGTCGAAAGAAGAGGCGCAACTGAGGCCGGTGTTGCGATATGCGAGTCTTGCTCAGTTGATAATGCATTAGTAAGGCAAATCAATGATGGCTTTGGAATAGTGGCTTCGGTTCCGACTGTATTTGAAGCTCTTGAAAAAGAGACGTTTTCAGAGTTTTTATACTCAGTTATGTTGGGCAAGCAAGCGTTACTTCCCAAGTGTAAAAAAACCGGCTTTATTCCATTTCCTAGACCAAAGTTTGATGAGTACCCAAAAAGGGAAACAAACGCAAAAAAAAGGGATTTGCTGCCGAAAATTATAGAGGTGCTGAAAACTAAAAACCCAATACAGGTCGGGGGAGTTTGCCTTCAGAAAGATCTCAATACAGGGGGCTGTAAGATCTCACATGCTATTGTAGTCTCCGGTCATAAGCAAGTATGTAATCCCTTAAATCAGTGTCGGGATTTAGTAAAAGTACATAATTCTTGGGGTGCAGAATGGCAAAGAAAATACAATAACGGCTGGGTCGATGCACAGACGATGATTGAAAATATAGATGATTCACCAGCACTTGTTAGAGGAACTTTAAGCTGGTTGCTTTGATTGTTCATTAAATAGCATAATCGCTTATTATTTAATTACTGAAAGATTTAAACCTGCGGATTTTTGCCAACAATGGCTTCAATAAATTCAGGTTTTTCAATTTCAGTGTATCCCGTGGCTAAATACACTTTTGAAAAACCTTGCGCATGAATACGTTTGGCCACTTCAATGCCATTTACGTTTTGAGCCAGGTTCACATCAACATAGATTGAGGTTGATAGATCCACATCAGTTGCAATAGTTAAAAACTCAGCTTCTGTTTTTAAAAGTTTAATGTTTTTGCCTTTTTCTTTCGCGACGATTTGCCAGGTCATATGAATGAGATCATCATCATCAATTAAAATGGCATCATATTTTTTCTTTGGTGCCGCTATTTCTATTGATACAAAACCGGCCATGCCTTTAGGGATTAGTTTAACGCCAAGTTTCGCGCAGCGGGTGCGGATGTGTTCTTCTTCATAACGGCTAGTAACAAGGATGGCATTACTAATTGTACTGCTGCCAAGACTAAGTTCTTCAATTAAATCAAGGCCAGTCATATTTTGATTAAGTAATTCGTAATCAATCAAAAATACTTTCTGCGACGACGCAGTGGTCTTGGTAATTTGCGTTTGAACAAAATTTTTAAACTCATTTCCGGATGTAAAACTTAATAATGAAATACCTGCGTTTTCAGCATTAATAGATTGCAATCGGCCTTTCCAGATTTGATGAATACTTAAGTCGTCGTCTAGCGAGATAACCTGACTGCTAGTTTTTAAAATTAACTTTTCAACAAACCAATCTGGAGTTTGCGCCTTCGGCAGAGTCATTGTAATAGTAGTGCCTATGCCAACTTTCGAAATAATTTCAAACTGGCCGCTAAAACTTTCAATGCATTGCTTAGCATGGTAAATGCCAAGGCCGCTGCCAGCCGTGGCCAGGGTCTCTTTGCCATGTGTAACACCTTTTTCACCGAGATTAGCCAAAATAGCTGCGGGTATGCCTTTACCGTTGTCGCGCACAATAACTGAGACTGTGGTTTTATCACTTTGGATTGAAACCATAACTTTACCATTTTGATCAGAAAAGGCCTCAACAGAGTTATTAATAAGATTAGAGAGAACTCTTTTTAGTTCGTTTGCATTGATTGCTGCAAAATCTCCATAAGAATTGCTAAAATCAGAGATGATTTCAATATTCATTTTGTCACGATATTGAATGCGCTTTTCTGAAATGATTAGGTCAACGACCGACGGAATAAGTTCGATTTGAGTTTTTTGTGCTATGTATTCAGGTTCAATTTCATTCGAAGTAATTTTTTGATGCGAGGGTATTATTATTTGAGACTCCGCACCTTTTTCTTTCGACTTTTGCAGTAGGTCGTTAGCGATATCGTTAATGCGCTGAATGGCTCCTCTGATAATTAGACGTTTTTCTTCGGGAACAGAGTTAAATGTATCCAGCAGCATTGTCAGCGCCGATAGGGGCGAACGAATGTCGTGAGCAACTTGGCGAGCGACAGAAATTAGAGTCTCACTTTTTGATTTTAAAAGTAATTTGTGGTGAGAATCTTCAATTAATTGCTGATATAAATTAAATGTCTCCTTTAGCTCCAAAATTTCATCTTTGCCAGTGGCTCCTGCTACCAGACCAGCTTGAGACCGGACATAATTGATTAAATCTACAATGGGGCGAACTAGTTTTTTTTGAATTAAAATGATACCAATAATTAGACCAAAAATCAAAATGCTGAGCATGCCAATTAAGGTTTGAACAATCGAAGTTTTGGTAATTTGACTAGAATTTACTTCAATTTCAATTTCATCAATTGATGCCTTAGGCGAAATGGCAATCAGTTTTTTAATCGGTGTAATCGAATGAATTAGCTTGTCAACTGAGATATCAAAAACTAAAGAACCCTTTACTCTTGAAGAAGGTCCCGCCAAGTATTGATCGTCGAATTTTAAGTGCCTTCTGTATTGTAATAAATTATTACTGGGCGAAAGCGTAAAACCTGATAGTTGGGGTAAAGCACTCTCTTTAGAGTTTCCAACGAGTAGAATTTTTTTTCCTTGATTGTCAAAAACGCTTATTCCGGTTATCATGTTCAATTTCTGTAATTCATTTAGTATTTTAGTTTCAACAAGATTTTCGCTGAATCCCTTTAAGTTTTCAGAAGAGTAAACAAAGCTTGAGAGTTCATTGCTTTGCCCAATCATATCTCCGAGTTGCTCGATATGACGGAGTTGCAGTGCTAAAATATACTTGGCTTGATTTTTACTTTCATCTTCAATTGCTTTAAACCGTATGCTTTGTTCTGACCAGCCAATAAGTAATAGTGCGATTGAAAATATTACAGGAATAACTGCAACAAAAAATAAAATAATTAAAATAGACTTTCTAAGACTGCTATTTGCCATATCGA
>ERZ1292630.5644-Hain-H41-02um-R3-5644-length-10166-cov-7_pt1 | contig 10166 bp, 12 predicted proteins | sample MGYA00564408_ERZ1292630 | MGnify/ENA primary metagenome ERZ1292630 (study PRJEB36523, sample SAMEA6512641) | groundwater metagenome | collected 2019-01-08 | study: AquaDiva: Metagenomics assemblies of 32 groundwater samples
CATTCTAAAGCCTAATTAGATCCCCGTGGCAAGACCACGGGGAATCGCAAGTTCAGAGGTCATACTTATCGCAAGCACTGAACGACATATAAAAGGACTTTCTAAATTCATTGAAGAAAATCTTGATCCAAAAGATCAAGGGCGTGTGCGCTACATAACCTCAGAATCTATCGTTGAACACCTTGATAGTTTTGGGAAACCAGCACCAACAGAACAAGTGGTACGTGGATACAAGGTGCGCACTGTACAGCAAAGCGTTGATTCAGAAGATGCTGCTTCGAGACGGAAAGCTATTTCAGAAGTGATTGCACGCTCTTTAAAGAGAGGGAAGAAGGACAAGGACTAAGGTAAGACGTCCATTCCAATAATTATATGTGGTAGCTCAAGTAGCTGCGTGTATTCGGCACTTCATAGGTAAATATGAAACAAATAGAAGCCGCATATCACAAGAAATTTTTAACAAGTTTTTAACGCAGCTTAGGCCTAAAGAGAGGACTTTTGTTGTTACAGCAGAAGAAAAATAACCGGGTAGCTGGAGCAAATATTATAGGAGACAATTATGAGAGATAGAGAAAATCGAGATGTCACAGTTTATGATTTCCTAATGAGATCAAACCCAGATCATGCCCCTAAGAAACCCATTGTATATTTTCTTGATAAAATTGTAGCACTTCATAATGTCGCGGATTTTTCGAATACTGAAAAATGGGATACAAAAAAAGAAAAGGTCACATATATACGTGACATTGAGATCATTGAGATCGATAATCAAAAAAAATCGATATGTTTACTTTTGTACTTTGCAGATAAAAAAGGGATGGGCGCATCTTTCACAAATATGGAAAACCATAAACAAGAGAACATAACCTTAGAGGGAGATAAAGCAAGGCCAGAATCCGCCCATATTTTAATTTCTTTAGAGCAAAACCATGGTAATGGTATTTCTTATATAGGAATAGTAGAAGATTCTAGTAAATTAAATCGCCAAAAAATTCAGTCTTACTTGTGTTTTTTGATGAAAAAAATACAGTCTTCATCTATAACTGATTTCGAAGCATTAGATGAAGGCGGAGCAAAGGAAAAAGACGGGAAATTAAAAAAATATAAATTTTATAACTCTATAGAACTACAAGGTCATCCCTCAGATAATCTTATGCACTATATTGAAAATGGAAAACTAACTGGCATTGCACTAGAAAGTAGCGACAACTCTAAGTTTCCAGTAGGAGATGGGAAATATGTTTTGCCTAAGAGACAAGAATTGCTCCTAGAACCAGCAAAAGGAAAATGGTCAGAAGATCCGATTAGTAGACTAACAGAGGCAATAAAAATTGGAAAACAAAATAATTATGAAACAGCTAGGGTCATCTTCAACTCGGATGATGGAAAATCACACACGGCTAGGATGGATATTGAAACAGAGGGAATAGTTGGCGACCATTTTGTCAAAAAACTCCGCTTGAAGGGTTTCTCAGTTATCCTTAATGAGGCCGATGATCGAATTAATTCAGAAATTAAAAATCAAATGATTAGCATTCTCAAAGATACGCAAAGAGGCGGGGCATGATTTTTTATCAGTTAACCAGACCCGCCTCATACTTACTGATAGAGGATCCATCTAAATGGAAAATAGACTGGATGATCCCCTTTGTCATTACACTTGTAATGACAATCTCTTTTTATATTATTCCAGGTGATGAGCATTGGATTGGTGCTAATGGCTTCATTAAGAATCTTCAGGGTTTTTTGCAAATCCTACCGGGATTCTATTTGGCATCTCTTGCTGCCATTGCAACTTTTAACAAAGATGATCTAGATTATGAGTTACCTACACCAACACCTAAAATTTCAATTAAGTTTGTACGCTCAGACAGACTACACTCAAAAACAATAAATTTAACGCGACGTAGAATGCTTTGCTACCTTTTTGGATATTTAACTTTTCTTGGCTTGATGCTTTATCTCGCCACAGTTTTTGCTCCAATTATTGTAATAAGTGCAGCAAATCATATGGCGGACTGGGGTACATATCTAATTATCGCTTCTAAATCGATATTCCTTCTTTTCTTTTGGCAAATGATCGTGATAACGATTTTTGGCCTGTACCAGTTATGTGACAGAATACATCAGGTAGGAGATACGGAATGAAAAGAGCCTGCTCTGCTATAGTTGCAGAATTATTTGCTGATAAACAACGTAATCGCGGATCTTTCATGATGTTTAAAATACGCTCAGGGTAAAGGTATTCAAAGCTAGGTAATGTGAACGATCCAATTTATAGGAGTTTATTTCCCATGTCGCTCATTCCATTGCTTTCTCATCGTTTCATTTATGGCTTCCTCAGCGATACCAAGAAACGAAGCGACCAATCGTCGGTGTTCATGACACATAATCGTTCCACCACACTCCCAACTTGACCATGTACAAGGATCAACACCTAAATTTTGGGCAGCCACCCGCTGAGTCCAACCTAACTCTCTGCGTTTGTTTAATAAGTGTTTAGAAATTGAGCTAGGGATTGAACAAGTTGGATCATATCCAAGAAACTTGATCAGCATAGGCATATGTGAAATTAGCGGCACACTATAATCATTTTCCCAATTACTCACAGTAAACAAAGTTACATCAAACTGTTTTCCTAATTCAGCTTGTGTCATATTAAGAAAAAGCCTACGCTTGCGAACATGTTCACCCAAGGTCTTTGGTTCAAAATCATATACTCTAGGAATCAATGAGTTAAACGTTATGCGCACAAATGGCAAAAAGGCAACGCGTCTCTGCCCCTGCGGCTATCTCGGCCACCCCAATGGCAAATGCCATTGTACCCCCGACCAAGTCACCCGCTATCGTGGAAGGATTTCAGGCCCGCTATTGGATCGCATCGACATACAAATCGAAGTACCGGCGGTGCCACAGGAAGAATTGATGCGTCAACGCACAACCGGCGAAAAAAGCAGCACCATTCGCCAGCGTGTTGAAGAATCACACCAGTTGCAGCTCAACCGGCAAGGCAAAACGAATAGCCGCCTGAGTGTGAAGGAAATCGACAAATTCTGCGCGCTGGATACCGCCAGCGAGAATCTGCTTAAAAATGCCATCAACCGTTTGAATCTATCAGCCCGCGCGTATCATCGCATTCTGAAAGTCGCACGAACGATCGCAGATTTGTCAGGCATCGAAAGAATTAACAATCAACATATTGCTGAAGCAATTCAGTATCGCAGGCTGGATAAGCATTAGAATTCATTACTTCTCACCTGATCTCTGGCAGATCAGTAACATCAATACATAAGGTCTGAAAATTGCGTCAATATTTAAGTACAGATTAAGAAAACTAATATTAGTCCTTAACTCTTTATTTGACCTAATATTAAATTATCACTCATTATTACTAAACGTTTTTATTATATTAATAATTACATTAGAGACTAATGCCAATACTGCTATCCATAAACCCCATTGAGTATATCTATATGATTTCTTTAATTGTGCATTTGCTGCTTTTCTTTTTTGTAAAATTTTTGCTGCTTTAAAATTCATTCCAAGGCGATTCTCTATAAAAAAACAAGAATCTTCTCTGTTTTCATTTATTATCTCATCAAGTTTCTTATCTAACGCGGGATCTATTCCTGTATCCCAAACACCCATGTAACAACTTGCTGCATAGGAGTTTTTTATTGTTCCCCCTTCCCGTTCATTCTCATTCCATGAAAAGGGTCGTTGCTCGTGCGTTTTTGTTAAAAAATGACAACTTCGACAATTTTTTTTCATGCTGTATTCGCCTGATTATCTTTAAATTTTAAACTACTACATACACAATGAGCGCGTAGCGTGCATCTTCAGGCACTCTATGCACTAAATCTTTTTTAAATAAACAACCCCACAGATCTTATTTCAAATCTGGCTTCTTCTTAATCGATTCCCGTCTGTATTCCACAGAAAATACAATGCGACAATGTATCCGACACGCACAGCGGTTCGCCTTCTCTACAACATCTCGCATCCCACCATTCAAAAACCTAATTAGATTCCCGTGGCAAGACCACGAGGAATCGCAAATTCACCAAATGCAGCGCAGGCCGGGTACCGCACGCAGCTTTTCATCGGCAGTGATGAGCGGTGCCTGGCAGGCAATGGCAGTCGCGGCAATCAGTCGATTGCCTGGGTCTCCGTGAATAACGATGCCGCTTTCGGCTAATCCTGCAATAGCAGGTGTCAGCGGGAGGATATGAAGTCCCAGTGACATGACGATGTCTTCCATATAAGAAACGGGCGTGTGTTGCGGCGGCAATATCAATCTTTTTTTCCGGAACAGCACGGCTATTTCCCACAAGCTGATAGCGGCGCAAGCCAATTGACCGGCGTCTTTGCCGGTAGTCAAGGATTTTTGGGCGGATAACGTCAAGCGATCCGGACGATCCGTCCAGAATAACAGGACATGCGTGTCACAGATTGTCAGCATCGCCTGCCCATTCTTCATTCAGAGGCGCAAGAATATCTCCAACAATCACCGTGCCACGCAATGCATTCAGACGTTTATCCGCCGCATCGCATTCGCTTTCTTTATGATCGGGTACAATCCGGGCAATGACTTTTCCGTGCACGGTAATGACGACTTCCTCGCCTGCCTGTACCTGCTTGAGGTACTCTGGCAAGTGTTGCCGTAATTCCGTTATGTTGATTGATATCACAACAAACCTCATTAATGTACATTTTTTCTGTACAGAATAAAGTTTTGCTGCAAACTTGCAATATGCTTATTAAGGAAGCTCTGAATAATCCTCACATTGCCATTCTGAACAAAGCGAGAAATCTTTGGTAACAAATACATTCGTGATCTATTAGCCGTTGACTCAATCTCACAGGCTCAAATAGCCTATTTATAATTGAAAAAGCAAGGGGGGAGGTTAAAAAGTCAGGCCTTACATCTGCATTTCGTTTCTGAATTCAGTATGCAAAGCCCGACTATCGGAATTTGATCCGCCGGTGTTATTGAAAAAGCACCCCTTTCAGTTTTTTAGAAGCGCCTGAATCATCTCCGGGATTGGGTTCAAATTCCTGTTTGTGCGCTTTATTTTTCTTTACTCAGGGCATCACATTTATCGATAAATGCTTGTCGTGCAGCTTCATCTTTCTTGAACGCTGTCAGCGCTGATTCCATTCCTCTTCCGGAACAATTGACCGAACTGGCTTCCGGCAGCCCGCTGTCACAACCGATCAGAGCGATACTCAGGCTAATCATACAAACAACATTATATTTAAAATTCATCTAAACTCTTCCTTTATAAAATATTTACCATGGCTTGATGGTTATACTGTATTTTCAACCATTTGATGTTGACCCAGCCACACGAGCCTAACATCATAATTCTACCTGAATCCATCCAGTCTTTGTATTTTTGCCAGATCATTCAGTATTTAACGCTATGGACGCTCCGGTATGGTTTTTTGTATTCATGCCTATAACGCCTGAAACACAACATCTGCTGCGGATAATGCCACGGAGTGTTGTAACACACCGGTAAAGGTAATGCTGGCGATGTCATCCACAAAGTGCACCACGATATCATCGCCATGGGATTCAATTCGGGTGATATAGGGCGATAACTGCTCGAAATTTTGAATACCCAGCCGGGTGTCAAAAGCAACTTTATCCACGCCGGGCGTGAAATCCTGAAAAACAAAATTACCAACATTGGATAAACCAAAGGTATCCGAGCCTTCACCCCCTGTCATCGTATCGGTGCCCAGTTGCCCAACCAGCGTGTCATCACCGTTGTTGCCAATCAATGTATTACTGGCGCTGTTACCCACCAGTTTATCGTTAGCGTTGCCACCTGTTGCATTCTCGATAATCGTAGTCAAACCAAGCGACAGATTGTTTTCTGCTGCCAGACCACCGGGCGTAAGACCAACAGAACTGAGCGTACCGGGTGCGGCGATATTAAGATTGAGGATTACCGGGGTGACCATTCCCGTTGCATCGAGTGTATCAATGCCTCCATCGTCATAGAGTGTCTGAACAATCTGGCCATTCTCATCGGTCAGCAGGTAGGTACTATCAGCCGTATTGACCGGCCTCGCATTATACAGATACGCCAGCGCGGCATAATCGTATGGCGCCAGATTAGCCCGTTCAAGTCCTTGATTCTGTGTCGTGTAGGACATGATGCTGTACAGTTCGGAGTCTTCGATACCCGTCAGATAAGGCCCTTCAGTTGTGTCGGCTCCTGAAGCGGCATTGTAGTTACCGGGGTGTTTCAATCCAAGCGTATGCCCAATTTCATGAATCAATGTCGAGTAAGCATTCGTGCCGTACACGACATGGGTTATCTGCGATACTTCTGCGGAGTTATTGATATATAAGTCTCCTGCATTATCACCCAGCATTTGATCGGGATAATATGCATAACCAACCGTTTCGGTCTGCGAATTATTGCCGAAACGGAGTTGACCGTAGGACGTTGCCGCATCGGTGACTTCCGCGAATGTGATGTTAAATGACGTAGAAAATGTGGTTAATATCTCGCGAACTGCAGCCTTCTGTTCAGAAGTCATCACACTGAAATTATTGCCATCCTGAGCCGGGTCTGCATAAACCGGCAATGCCGACATGAAGCTGTAAGTCAAAGCAACCGGTGCCAACTGAGCCGTTCCCCAGCGAAAGTCATTGCCTGCAAGCACGGCATCAATGCGATAGTCGTTTGTGATATTCGGCATAATTTTTCCCTTTAAATGATTAACTGATTGGGTGATTTAAATTCCTGAACGCCCATTTTAGGATAGAGCTCAACTGGTAAATCAGTCTAATAACACAGATTTATCACGTCTATTCAATGGGTAGCAGGCAGAACCTCTTGATGAAATTGCCAAATCAGCCAGCCTGGAATCACCACGGTACAGTCTGCCCGTCAAACGCATAAAATTTGCCGGAATCCTCATATTTCAAGGCACTGATTACCTGGCGCATGCCGGTGACGCTTTGTTCAGTCGAGATAAGCCCATTCGGGCCGCCCATATCCGTTCTGACCCAGCCGGGATGTAACAGTACTGCGGTAATCTGGCTGGATTTCAAATCAATCGACAGGCTTTTCATCACGATATTGACAGCCGATTTGCTGGCGCGATAGATATAGCTGCCGCCGCCCCGGTTATCGGCGATGCTGCCCATTTTGCTGGTAATGGTGATAATGGTTTTCAGTTGGCTCCGGGTAAGGTGTTGAATAAAGGCTTCTGCCATTTTGAGCGGCGCCATGCTGTTCACCTCAAACGCATAGGCCCATGCGGCATAATCCGTTTTACCGAATGTATCGCCATGATCCGACGGATACACACCGGCGTTGTTAATCAATAGATCGATCGGCTGACCGGATAACGCCTGGGACAGTTGTTCGATCTGCAAGTGATTGGCCACATCGAGCGGATGTACGGTTATCCGGTCCGGATATTGATTGGCCAGATGATTCAGCGCTGCCGCGCTTGCCGGGTTACGGCAACAGGCAAGGACACGCCATCCATCCACGGCATATTGCCGGACGAATTCAAGTCCTATGCCACGATTGGTTCCGGTGATTAATGCTGTTCTCATGTTTCTCCTTGTTATCATTCAGTTCTGGCAGGCCGTTGAAAAACTATCTGCGTTGCCGCTGCGGTGTTAAAAACAGGCTCAAAATGCTCATTTATTAAGCATAAACTGCGCTTTTTCGCCTGTTTTTGCCTTGCATCGGCCACCTCGAAAACGTTTTTCAACGGCCTGCTAGCTTAGGCGATGATATTTTTGTAAAATGTCCTACGTTTTTTCTTCCGGGTCCAGAAACTCCAGAATTGTCCGATGGATTGGCATCTGTCAATAAAAACCCATACCACTGATATTATCCAGGCAACTTACCATTCCAGTATAAAACCATGATTGAAATCATTTCTACTTTTGCCCGGTGGTCGCAGTTGACTGCCAACCTCATCCTGCTGGGAAGCTGTGTTTTTCTCGCCATTATTGGCCAGCAAAAAGCAGTGTTTGCAACGACCTGGGTAATCCGCCTGGAAAAAGCATTTCCCTGGATGGCCGGCGTGATCCTGCTGGGATTATTCGGCATTCTGGCAACGACAACCGGCGAAGCAACAGGTAACGTGGCGAATGCCTGGCATCCGGAAGAATGGTTAAAAATCGTGCAGCAAACACAAATAGGCCATATCTGGGCAGCCCGGATGCTGCTGACGATTGTTCTGTTAGCCGTCATTCTAACGATCCGGCAAACCCATCGGGCGCGATGGCATTATAGTTTATGCGCCATTGCTGCGTCATTGCCCCTGATCGCGGGTTCGCTGATGAGTCATTCAGGTGCAGAGGAAATATCGTTTGCTTCGATTGCACCGTATGCCTTGCACATCCTGCTGGCTGGCGTATGGTTTGGCGCTTTGCCGGCTTTTCTGTTGATTGTAATCAGTGCTCAGCGTGAATCGGATAATGCCTCACATCAGTTCACTGTCACCTCCCTGAAGAAATTCTCAGCGATTGCCCTGCCCGTCATGCTCCTGCTGACAGTCACCGGCTTGATCGCAGCCGACCGCATGATCGAAGAATATTATCACACGCTGGTTTCCAGTCGCTATGGCTGGCTGTTGTCTACTAAGCTGGCCGTCTTGGCAGTCATTTTGTTTATCGCCTACCAGGTGCGTTACAAGTGGCTTCCCGAGCTTTCCCAGGCTGATGATCCCGCGTCGACAAAAACGGGAATCGCCCATTTAAGCAAATGGGTTGGCATCGAATTCAAGCTGGCGCTGTTACTGATACTGCTTGCAACCATACTGGCCAACACCCTGCCCGCCAAGCACGCCATCATAGATAACTGGCCCTATCCATTCCGTTTCTCGATTGATGCGACGTGGGACGAGCCAACCGTACAGATCATGTTCTGGTCCGGAGTTGTGCTGCTCAGCATGGCGTTGGGTATGATTTGGCTGGGTATAAAAAATAATTGGAACAGAAATAAAAGACTGCTCGTTCCCGGCATATTGACGATCACTGCCCTGGCAATTGCCCTGCCGCCCCTGACCATCAATGCCTACCCTGAAACCTATTTAAAATCATCCGTTCCTTTCGATGCCATTTCAATAGCCAGTGGCGCCCAATTGTTCGCCACACATTGCGCCAGTTGCCATGGCCCACAAGGCAAAGGCACCGGAACATTTACCAAGGAACAGCCGGTTGACCCGACTGATCTGCTGACAGAACCCCACACAGCCAAACACACTGTCGGTAACTTCTTTCACTGGTTATCCCACGGCATTCCCGGCACCAATATGCCCGGTTTTTCTGCCACCCTGTCTGAAGAAAATCGCTGGGATGTGATCAATTACCTCCATGCTTTATCGCGGGGTTTTGATGCACGCCTGCTGGGAAGCATGATCGCACCGGGAAATCCGGCTATTGCTTCCCCCACCTTCTCTTATCATGCAAACAATGGTTCCGGAGGCGATTTAAAGGATTTCCGTCTACAGAAAAATGTCCTGCTGGTTTTATTTTCCTGGCCAGAATCCCAACAGCGCTTACGTCAGTTAAAAGATGCTTATGCGGAAATCAGTCTGACCCATAACGCCGAGATCCTGGCTGTTCCAATCCGCGCACTGGATGAACAGGAACTGCTGGAAGTGACCAGCAGCATTCCCTTCCCTGTGATCACAGAAGGCTGGTCGGAAATCAAGGATAGTTATTGGTTATACCGTAGAGTCAGAACCGTCCCGGATCTTCAGGGAAAAGGCATGTTTCCGGGGCATATGGAGTTTCTGACCGATCGTTTCGGGTACCTGCGCGCTCGATGGGTCGCCCAGTTTGAAGGGTTCGGCTGGCAAAGCGTAGGCGCCCTGACCCTGCAACTGGCTCAACTCAATCAGGAAGAACAGATCATGCCGCCACCCGGCGATCATGCACACTGATATTTTCCTATTCATAATAATGATCGATAAATCATTTGATTAACCAATCCCGTCGCTATGCACTATTCCCTGAAAGGGATCTGAAAATTTAGCTGAATATCTTGTATAAACCACGGTCACTAAGGTATAGTTCGCAATCTGCCATTTATGTCCAAGCAGGAGAGCGCGCTGTTTATTCTAGCGCCGCCGAAGGCGTAACCCCCCCGGAATCGCTCAGGCATGGTCAAGTCAAA
>ERZ1292630.5645-Hain-H41-02um-R3-5645-length-10166-cov-7_pt1 | contig 10166 bp, 8 predicted proteins | sample MGYA00564408_ERZ1292630 | MGnify/ENA primary metagenome ERZ1292630 (study PRJEB36523, sample SAMEA6512641) | groundwater metagenome | collected 2019-01-08 | study: AquaDiva: Metagenomics assemblies of 32 groundwater samples
TGACACGCGCTGAAGATCAGGATTATGCGATGCGTTTCGATATCGACCTGCTGACGCGCCGCCTGCTTGCCGCGACAGCTTGGCTGCAGGCTAGCCCGGAAACAAAGGCTTTGCACATCGGTTATTTTGGTGCCAGTACCGGCGCAGCCGCTGCATTACAGGTCGCGGCGGAAATGGAACACGAGATTGCTGCCGTGGTGTCACGCGGCGGACGACCTGATCTGGCAGGTGAAATCGCGCTAAGCCAGGTAACTGCACCGACGCTTCTAATCGTGGGAAGTGAAGACTATGGTGTGATCGAACTGAACGAGCAGGCTTTTGCTTTGATGAAGTGTGAGAAAGAATTAGTGCTCGTACCTGGCGCAACACATTTATTTGAAGAACCGGGTACCTTAGAACAGGCTGCACAGCTTGCAGCCAAATGGTTCTTGCAGTATTTGCAATAAGGTTGATGTGCTTATGATTTGTCAGGGTAATCGATTGCTTTAATTGCTTTGGGTAGTTTGTTTCTATTTTCATTTCAGCCTCAAGCCAATCTCGCACAGCATCAGCCTCATTGCCTACGAGGCCGAGCTTTTCAGCACGGTAATAAGCAATGGTAGCGATCATTCCCTGATGATCGGTTTTTTTGCGCTAATGATCTGGTTGTTGGTAGATCAATACTCGTCGTATAAAATCAAACTAATTCTTGTAGATCTCATTCAATTTGTTATGATGAAAATAGAAAGTAAAAAAGTATCAATTTAAATTCATGACTTTCTGAAACAAGCAACGAATGGAAGAAATGTTTCAAACTGGTTGAAAATTTGTAGTAGCAGTGGAATCCCTTTTCATTTATCTCATACAAGGAGACTCACCATGCAATCAAAACTATTTTTCGTAGTTCTGTTTATCTTCACTTTCCTGACATCCGGCGCAGCAATGGCTGCAGACGCTGCAAACGTAAGTAATGCTGAGGCGAAAGCTAAAACCAACTTCGATCATATTAAATTAGCTGAATATTATGAAAATGAAGCAAATGCATTGAAGGCAAAAGCAGAAGAACAAAGAAAGTTGCTGGAAGAGTATAAAAATCATAGCGAATACTATGGCCGACAAGGTCAAGAATTTGAGTCACACCATGAAGCTTTATTAAGAGAATATACAAAAGCGGCAGAACGGAATAATGAAATGGCTGTTTCCCATCGCAACATGTCAAAGAAAGTTAAGTGACTGGAGTAGATTAGTAAGCAATTAGAGTTCGCAATTGAGTCATTCTAGTTGTTGTTCCGGGGTTCCATAATAAAATATGAATTCACTTTTTAATGGAATCCCGGTATGGAAGTTTGAATCACTTCGTTTTTCATTCTTTGATGTGTACGCAATCCACGAAACCGCAGCGATTACCCAAAAAGGCGTGTTTTTTTTTAGCGCACTGCTGCACCGATCATTTTTGCCGTAATGGTGGTGTTCTTATTTTTCTTTCCAGATAGCAAAAACAAGCAAAGCCCATGCACTGAGGAACGAAACACCACCGAATGGTGTGATCATGCCAAGTCCGCGCATTCCGGTCAGACTTAATGCGTAAAGGCTGAAACTGAATAAAATAATCCCGGCCATCATCAACCAGCCGGATATCGTGATTAAGCGGGATTTTGGGAAATGCAGTAATAACAGGCCAATGATGAGAATCCCGAAGGCATGATAAAAATGATATTGAATTCCCGTTTGATACACTGCCAGCATACTTTCTGATAGTGTTTGTTTCAGGCCGTGCGCACCAAAGGCACCCAGTGCGATGCATAAAAAGGCATTTATGGCGCCCAGAATCAGAAAAGTTTTTGGCATCGACAGTCTATGTCCTTATTAAATAAAGTGGGAGTTAATATAAGATCCCTGTGCTTTGATCAAGAATCTTTTGTTTTGCTGACATCAGCTTCACACATTCCGTGCGCGAATTTTACCTGAATTCTATCGCCGGAATGAATTTGTTTGCTGTCACGGATTACGGTGTTTTGTAGGGTATAGGAGATGCTGTAGCCGCGTTCCAGAACCGATTGCGGATTTAGGTGTGATAACTGTGTTTGTAAATGCTGCAGGTTGATTGCCAGTGTTTCGAAATGGCGGGAGAGTGTGTGACGGAAGTGTGAAGCGAGTTCTTTTTGCTGCTTCCCCAGTCGAACAATATCCGGGCTTGCAGCTGCTAGCCGTTGCTTGAATTCGAGTAATTTCCAGTGTTGTTTTTCGATTTGATGTGCCCAAGTTTTGATGAATCGATTCTGCAAATGTTGCAAATGAACATATTGCTGTTTGATCCGGTCACCAGGATGAATTAAACGATGCGCCAGGATATCCATTTTCTGCATTGCGTATTCAATATGATGCAAAGTGATGCGATACATGCGCTGGTGCAAGGTTTTTAGGTGGCGGCTTAATTCTTTATAGTCCTTGCTGGCCAGTTCAGCAGCTCCTGTCGGCGTGGGAGCGCGGATGTCGGCGACAAAGTCTGCAATGGTGAAGTCTGTTTCATGGCCGATGCCACTGATGATCGGTATGGAGCTGGCGGAAATCGCAAACGCGACAATTTCTTCGTTGAATGCCCATAAATCCTCTATGCTGCCACCACCCCGGCAGAGTATCAATACATTACATTCTGCTCGTTGACACGCTATTTTAATAGCATCAGCAATAGAATTGGCTGCTGTCTTCCCCTGCACCAGGGTAGGATAGATGATGACCGGCAACGACGGCATGCGGCGTTGTAATGTCGACAATACATCACGTAATGCGGCAGTATCCGGCGATGTGATGATGCCGATTTGTTTGGGGAATGCGGGTAACAGTTTTTTATTTGCGGGGCTAAATAGCCCGGCTTTTTCCAATTTGGATTTAAGTTTCTCAAATGCTTCAAATAACTCACCTGAACCGGCACGGCGCATGGTTTCAATGTTCAACTGAAAATCGCCGCGCGGCTCATACAATGTAACTAGCGCCAGCACTTCGACTTGCATACCATCTTTTGGCTGCCAGTCAATGTATTGATTCTTGTGGCTGAATAGGACACAGCGTATTTGTGCGCTGGCGTCTTTTAGGGAGAAATACCAGTGGCCCGACTGATAACACTTTAAATTTGAAATTTCACCTTTAACCCACAGTAACGGTATGTTCTGTTCAAGAAATTGCTTGGTGTTGCTGTTTAACTCGCTTACCGTAAGCACTTTATGGAGAAGATTTGAGATTGGAAACAGACTCATTTTGATATTGTGTAATAATCCGCATCTATTGTTGAAACAGCGTGGCCCAATGTGATGGGTAGAGTACGTGTTGAACGGGAAGTGTAAATTAAGCTAATGTTTATTAATGTATTTGTATGAGATTAAAAAACAGTCAATCCAGAAAAGATGTTTAGGACTGATAACTTAATTCTTAAACTTGTTACCTATTCACAAACTTATCCACAGAAATTGTGGATAAAAAATCAACCATTCTTCCTGGCTGAAAATATGCGATCAAGATTCATTCGTGCCGAATTGGTTACTTAGTTATAAAATAAACAAATCAGGTAATATAGTACGCCACAGAATAATACCTGGATCTATAGTGAGTGAGGAGACTATCACGTGTTATCTTTAATTCAAGCGGCTGGCTGGCCGATCTGGCCAATCATTTTCGCTTCAGTAGTTGCCTTAGGCATTATTGGGGAACGGATGTGGACATTGCGTTTAAGTGTTATTTCACCTAAAGAATTATTGCCTAAAGTACTCAGTGAGTATAAACGCGGTGGCGTCAATCCGGAGATGCTTGCGCATTTGCAGAAACATTCTCCACTGGGAAGAATTCTTGCTGCCGGGCTTAAAAATGTGAAAAGCTCGCGTGAAATCATGAAAGAGTCGATTGAAGAATCTGGTCGTGTGGTTGCGCATGATCTGAGCCGCTATCTGACTACTTTGGGGACTATTGCTGCGTTGAGTCCTCTGATGGGGTTGTTTGGTACTTTGGTCGGTATGATAGAAATCTTCGGATCGAATTCGCCTGCCGGAAGCAACCCGGCGCAGCTTGCATATGGGATTTCTGTCGCTTTGTATAATGCAGCGTTTGGCATACTCGTGGCGATTCCCAGCATGATCTTTTATCGCCATTTTCGTGCAAAAGTCGACGATTTTGTTATTGAAATGGAGTTGCAGGCTTTAAAATTAGTCGAAATAGTGCATGGAGAGCGAGAAGGTTAAATGGTTTATTGATGATTAGGTCATTGCCGTTAGTCGCTTGTTGTATGAATAGCTAATCAAGTCTGAATAATTCTGGAATTTTCACCGGAAAAATGGATTTAACCTCATCAAATATGAATGAATCCGGGTTATTTTTGCAGGGATAGCGAAGCAGGATATTGAAGGAGTAGTGTATACTGCGGCTGAATTAATTTTGACTGGAAATGCACGTAAGAACAGGCTAGTAGAAGCGAGTGTGGAACCAACGTTAAAGTGTATCTGACTGCAGCTCAAAAGGTTCAAAAATAAAATCCCAGCTTACCTGGTAGCTCGCTATTTGTTAATGAAATGGCTACGGAGTAACGGATTGATAATACGACATCTGTCATTGCTGAAAAAAATTTGCAGGCTGATTGTTTTATAAGTAAATGAGTGAGAAGATCAGAATCTTGAGAAATATAAGTTCAATAGTAAATCATAACCATATAATTATTATTGTATTATCTTTGTTCTTCACAATTTTTCAGGGTTGTGCAACAACGACAAAGAATAGTGATCCGCATTTAGATCCGGTTGATCCACACGAACAAATTAATCGCGCTTCCTATGATTTTACTGACAAGGTAGATCGAACCGTGTTTGTTCCCATTGTGAATGCTTACATCGACTATGTTCCTGATGCTGCACAGCGGTCGATTGGAAATTTCTACGATAACTTGTCCTATCCCAACGTCATGCTGAATTCTTTCCTGCAAGGCAAAGTAAAGCAGGGCGCTGAAGACACACTACGTTTTTTTGTGAACTCAACGGTCGGAATGTTTGGCTTTTTTGATATGGCAACCCACATGGGGTTACAAAAGCATGATGAAGATTTTGGTCAAACATTAGGCGTATGGGGTGTGAATACTGGATCTTATTTGTTTATTCCGCTTTTAGGCCCCAGTAGTGAGCGTGATGTAACCAATATTCCAGTAGGACTTTTGACTAATGTGCTTTTTTACGCTGGTCTCGCGGTGGGGACATCATTTGCTGCTCCTTTAACTATCCTGGGTGCTATCGACAAACGCGCCCGTTTATCCGGTCCAATGCGTATTCGCGATGAAGCCGCCCTGGATCCCTACTTGTTTGTACGTGAAGCATCGTTGCAGCAACGTGAATTTCTGATTCATGATGGTAAACTGCCATTAGATCTTTACTATGATCCTTTTCAAGATAATCCGTTTGAAAAAGAATTAGAAAAAACAAAAATAAAAAAAGAAAAGAAATTATGATTAATGAGGCTTGATAGCCAGGTGATTTAAACGAGTTTGTTAGATATTTACAGGAAGAAATCTTATGTGAAAAATTCATTTCGGCCAATCAGAATTGATAATAGGCATTAAATCTATTGGGATATTTGTAACAGACAGGGCGCTTAGGAATATGGACGGGTTTCAAAGAATATCGAATATATCGCAGCAACAAGGTGATTCTACTCTTGAAGATGAGACACCTTTTTCGAAGACAGCATTAAACCTGAATCAGGAAGCAATCAATACCAGTGAGCTGGAAATTAAATTTTCCCAAGCTCGCGCAGCCATGTTGTCTTTACAAAATGCGGATGGGCATTGGTGTTTTCCGTTGGAAGCGGATTGCACGATCCCTGCAGAGTATATTTTGATGATGCATTTCATGGATGAAGTGGATGTTTTATTAGAAACCAGAATAGCGCGTTTCATCCGTGATAAGCAGGATCTTAGCCATGGTGGCTGGCCGCTGTATTATGGCGGGGCTTTTGATATCAGTTGTACCATTAAAGCGTATTATGCCCTGAAACTGGTGGGCGATTCTCCCGATGCCGCGCATATGGTGCGCGCGCGGGAAGCCATTCTGGAACGCGGCGGCGCAGCCAAAGCGAATGTTTTTACCCGTTTGTTGCTGGCAATGTATGACCAGATTCCTTGGCGTGGTGTACCCGTTGTTCCGGCAGAACTTGTTCTGTTGCCGCGCTGGTTTCCTTTTCATCTGAGTAAAGTTTCTTACTGGTCACGGACCGTGATGGTGCCTTTGTCCATTCTGTGTACGATGAAGGCGCGTGCTGTTAATCCGCGGCAAGTGCACCTTCGTGAGCTGTTTATCATTCCACCGGAAGAAGAAAAGAATTATTTCCCAAAGGCGGAAACGCTGCTGAAACGCTTTTTTATGTTGACTGAGCGCGTATTGTCGCGCGTGGAACCCAGACTTCCCCAATCAGTACGTCAATACGCCATACGCCGTGCAGAAAGTTGGACCCTTGAACGTTTGAACGGAGAATGTGGCATCGGTGCTATTTTTCCAGCTATGGTCAATGCACATGAATCATTGGCATTACTGGGCTATGCGTATGATCATCCCAATCGCGTGCAGTGCCGCAATGCATTGCGCGGATTGCTGGTCGATGAAGGTGAGCGCGTTTGGTGCCAGCCTTGTACCTCGCCGGTCTGGGACACCGTGTTAACAAGTCTGGCGTTGCAGGAAGATCCAACGACGGATCAGAAACCGGTGTTGCAGGCGCTGGATTGGCTGGTGGAACAACAGATTCTGGATGAGCCGGGTGACTGGCGCGATAATTGTCCGGATTTGCCAGGCGGCGGTTGGGCTTTTCAATATGCGAATCCGCATTATCCTGACCTTGATGATACCGCTGCGGTTGCCTGGGCAATGGACCAGGGCGATGCAGAGCGTTATCAGAAGCCTTTGGAACGCGCAGCCAACTGGCTGTGTGGCATGCAGTCGCGCAATGGCGGTTTTGCAGCCTTTAACATCGACAATACTTACCACTATCTGAATGAGATTCCTTTTGCCGATCACGGCGCGTTGATCGATCCGCCGACCAGTGATGTGACAGCGCGTTGTGTTGGTTTTCTTGGAAAATATGGTAAATCGCATCACCAACATGCTGTGCTGCGCGGTATCAGCTATTTGTTGCGGGAACAGGAGTCCAACGGTGCTTGGTTCGGGCGCTGGGGTACTAATTATATTTATGGTACATGGTCTGTTCTGGAAGCATTCCGTTTGGTTCAGTTTGATATGCAACATAAATCGGTGCGCCGTGCCGTGCAGTGGTTAGAATCCGTACAAAGAGCGGATGGCGGTTGGGGTGAAACCAACGACTCTTATCTGGATACCCAGCTTGCTGGTAAGTTTCCAGAAACCAGTACCGCGTTTCAAACCGCTTGGGCTGTGCTGGGTTTGATGGCGGCCGGTGAGGTAAACAGTGAATCGGTACGCAGAGGCATTAATTACTTGTTGCGCAATCAATCGAGTGATCATTTGTGGGAAGAACCCTGGTTCACTGCGCCCGGCTTTCCGCGCGTTTTTTATCTACGCTATCACGGATATTCAAAATTCTTCCCATTATGGGCACTGGCACGTTACCGTGCGTTGACCAGAACAGTCGCTGCGTGCCTATAACCGGGCTGGTGACAGCCTTACGGGCTGAGGCCAGTTGCGTGTCTTCCGCGCGTGTTCCGTTCAATACAATCATGCCGGTTGATGACCTGGCAGTTTTGTGGCTCAGCGGTATGGGTGCTCAGGCCGCTCGGACAGCGGCTGAAGGATTGCATCAGCATGGCGTATCGGCATTGGTGAGTTTCGGTGTTGCCGGAGCATTGAATCCCGATTTGAAGCCGGGCGATTTGGTTTTGCCGGATGCGATACATATGGATGCTCAGTTGCCGGTAAACATAGCCTGGCGTGACCGATTACAAAATCTGCTCCCGGCAGATATTACTATACAGAATGGTATCTTAGCGAACAGTGATGTGCCATTGACAGGTACCAAAGCAAAACTGGATTTGGCGCAAGCAACGGGTGCCTGTGCGGTGGATATGGAAAGCGCTGCGATTGCAGCAGTAGCGGCGGCGGCTGGCATTCCGTTTATCGCGGTACGCGCCATCATCGATCCGCTTCAATTCTCACCCCCGGAAGCACTTCTCGGCGCCGTCTATCCGGATGGCGGGGTAAATCCCATTCGTCTGACGGCATTGATACTAAAACGCTCTGTCCATTTAACTACGCTTATGCAAATGGGGACGGGGATGCGCGCCGCACGCAATACATTATCACGCGTGATTCAATCGGCAGGTGCCGGGCTTAACCACCAAGTAACCGACCAATCAGCGTAAGGGTGCTTATTGCGGTTGTAATTGCAGTGCAGCCAGCCGTGCATACAACTCGCTTGATTGCAACAATTCGGTATGCGTCCCCAATGCGTCCAGTCGGCCATGATCGAGCACGGCAATCCGATCGGCGGATTGCACGGTTGCCAGACGATGGGCAATAACCAGTGTGGTGCGGTTGCGCATCAGTCGTTGCAGCGCTTGCTGCACCCAAAACTCACTTTGTGCATCCAGCGCACTGGTGGCTTCATCTAATAATAAAATTGGCGCATCAGCCAGAATTGCACGGGCAATGGCCAGTCGTTGTTTTTGGCCACCCGACAACCCCAATCCGGAATCTCCCAACTGTGTTTGATAGCCTTGCGGCAATTTGCTGATAAAGTCGTGCGCGTAGGCCGCATCGGCCGCAGCTTCCACTTCTGCGTCACTTGCATCGGGACGGGCATAGCGCAGGTTGTCGCTGATGGTGCCATAAAATAAAGCCGGGTTTTGCGCGACCAGGGCAAAGCACCGGCGTAAGGCAAAAATATCCAGGTGCCGGATATCAATACCTTCCAATTTGATACAGCCGGATTGATTGTCAAAGAAGCGCAGCAACAAATCAAACAACGTAGATTTGCCTGCACCCGAAGGACCTACCAGGGCCAGCGTTTCTCCCGCCCGGATAGTCAGCGTCAAATGATCGATAGCGAGCACATCGGGACGCGAAGGGTAGGCAAAGCACAATTGCTCGATGTCGATATTTCCAGATACTTTCGGCAATGGACTGGGTTTATCAGGCGATTGAATCAGATTCGGCGCTTGTAATAATTCTATCGTCCGCTCGGCAGCTCCGGCGGCACGTTGTAACTCACCAATCACTTCCGAAATAGAGGCAACGGCCGAACCAACGATGACGCTATAGAATACAAAAGCAGCCAATTCGCCTGCACTGATACGGCCTTCGATCACATCAATGCCGCCCACCCATAGCATGAATCCCACGGCACCCAGCACCAGCAGGATGACGATGGCGATCAGTAATGCGCGTTGCGTGGCGCGCTGTTTGGCGACGGCAAAGGCTTCTTCTACTTGATCATAAAATTTGCGTTGATCAATGGATTGATGATTGTAGGCTTGTACTGTTTTGATCTGGCCAAGCACTTCACCGACATAAGCGCCGACCGCAGCAATTTTATCCTGGCTTTGGCGTGACAAATGCCGCACGCGGCGGCCATAAATCAATATCGGAATCACCACCAGCGGCACGCAAATTGTGACCAGCGCGGCCAGTTTCGCGTTGGTGATAAATAACCAGATAATGCCGCCTATCATCATGATCAGATTACGTAACGCGAACGATACCGATGACCCGATCACGGTTTGCAGTAACGTCATATCGGCAGTCAGGCGCGATTGGATTTCGAGGCTGCGGTTTTCCTCAAAAAAGCCCGGGTGCAGATGAATCAGATGATTGAATACTTTGCTGCGAATATCGGCAATCACCCGCTCGCCCAGCCAGGTGACCCAGTAGTAACGGGTAAAAGTACCCACAGCCAGGGCTATCACCAGCAGTAAAAAGATCACCACATATTGACTCAACAGATCTTTGGACTGCGTCGCAAATCCTTGATCAATGAGTAAGCGGATACCTTGTCCGATGGATAAGGTAATCGTCGCCGTAAATAACAGAGCCAGCAAACTGTAGACGACTTGGCGCTGGTAGGGGGCGATAAACTGCGCTGCTTTTTTGATGGACTGCCAGCGGGTTTGAGTGGTGTGTGGAAGTTTTGTCATGAATCGCTAGTTCTGAGAGACCGGTTTTCTCGCGAATCCGGCGATGAGGAGTGTCCATGCGACG
>ERZ1292630.5646-Hain-H41-02um-R3-5646-length-10161-cov-6_pt1 | contig 10161 bp, 11 predicted proteins | sample MGYA00564408_ERZ1292630 | MGnify/ENA primary metagenome ERZ1292630 (study PRJEB36523, sample SAMEA6512641) | groundwater metagenome | collected 2019-01-08 | study: AquaDiva: Metagenomics assemblies of 32 groundwater samples
CCTTGTAGGTGGCGGCGTTGGCCTCGATCTCCGCGCGCGTGAGCGGCGGCCGCGGCACGTTCTTGCCCGTGGGATCGCCGATCAGTCCGGTTAAATCGCCGATGAGGAACATGACGTGATGTCCCATTTCCTGGAACTGGCGCATCTTGTTGATGAGCACGGTATGCCCCAGGTGCAAGTCAGGCGCAGTCGGATCGAAGCCGGTCTTGACGCGCAGCGGCTTGCCCGTCTTGATCTTCCCGGCCAGTTCTTCCTCCACCAACAACTCACCGCAGCCGCGCTTGATGATCCGCAGGGCGGCTTCAATTGCATTGCTTTTCATTGCGCTCCGTATGTGGCACGCCGGAAAGCGGCTGTGCTACACTTGCGGCGGACCAAAAAAGCCCAACCGGATGAATAAACACGAAAAACAGATTTTAACGCACTTCGGCAGCCGGCGAGAATCAAAACTCCGGCTGCGCTGGATCGTCGCATTGTGCAGCCTGCCCTTTTTTGGCATGGTTGCCGCCTTCGGCACCGCGCCGGACACCGTGTTTTCGTTCGTCCCGATGAGAACGGTGATTGAAAACCTGGATATCGCTCACTCCGAGCAGGCTGCTGACGCCAACCAGGTGTTCTGGCGCGAAGAGCGCTTCGGGCGCGGCGACACCATTTCGGACCTGCTTGCCCGCCTGGGCGTGAACGACGAGGAAGCGCGCGCTTTCCTCGCCCGGGTCAAGGCCGAACGCTCACTGCAGTTGCTGCGCCCCGGCGCCACGGTGCAGGCGCGCACCGCCGAAGACGGCAGCCTGCTCGCGCTGCGCTATATCACCGACAAGGGCCGGTTGGTCGGCTTCGACAAACAAGGCGAGGAGTTCAAGGCGGTCGAGCAACAGCTCTCGCTCGCCCCGCAGCAGCAGATGAAGTCCGGCGAAATCCGCAGTTCCCTTTTCGCCGCCACCGACGCGGCCGGTGTCTCGGACAATGTCGCGGTCCAGCTCGCCGATATTTTTGCCGGCGACATCGATTTTCACCGCGACCTGCGCCGCGGCGACAAATTCACCGTGATCTACGAGATGTTCTATCACGAGGGCCGCGCCATCAAGTCCGGGCGCGTGCTCGCCGCCGAGTTCATCAACCAGGGCAGGAGCTACCGCGCGGTCTGGTTCCAGGACGCCGAGGGCAAGGGCGGCTACTACACCCCCGAGGGCAAGAACTTGCGCAAGGCCTTCCTGCGCTCGCCGCTCGAGTTTTCCCGCATCAGCTCCGGCTTCGCCATGCGCTTTCATCCGATCCTGCACCAGTGGCGCGCGCACAAGGGCATCGATTACGCCGCTCCAGCCGGCACCCACGTCAAAGCCACGGCGGACGGCACGGTCGAGTTTGCCGGCAGGCAGGGCGGCTACGGCAACGTCGTAACGCTCAAGCACCAGAGCGGTTTCAGCACCACTTATGCCCACCTCAGCAGTATCGCCGGCGGGGTGCGCAAAGGCGCGAGGGTGCACCAGGGAGACGTGATCGGACGCGTCGGCCAGACCGGCTGGGCCACGGGGCCGCATCTGCATTACGAATTCCGCGTCAACAACCAGGTGCGCAATCCGCTGACAGTGGCGCTACCTTCGGCGCTACCCATTCCCGCGCAGCAGCTGGCGGCTTTCAGCAGCGTGTCCGCGCCCCTTGCGGCAGAGCTGATCCTGCTCAGGAATACCAACCTGGCGCTGCTCGAGTAAGGACGTACGCTCGCGTGACTGCGCGCGACCTGTTCGTCGGTTTGATGTCGGGCACCAGCCTGGATGGCGTGGACGCGGCGCTGGTCGAGTTCACGTCTGCGCGTCCTGCGCTGCTCAACAGCGCCTACCTGCCCCTTCCCGCGGCGCTCAAGGCCGAACTGCATGCGCTGCAGGCCCCGGGGCCGAACGAACTGGATCGCGCCGCAAGGGCGGGCAATGAGCTCACACGCCTGTATGCCGAGGCGGTCTTGGCGCTGCTTGAGCGCGCGGGCATCGCGCCGGCCGCGACACGAGCCATCGGCTGCCATGGTCAGACCATCCGCCACCGTCCCGACGCCGGCTACACTTTGCAGATCTGCAACCCGGCGCTGCTCGCCGAGCTCACCGGCATCAGCGTGGTCGCGGATTTCCGCAGCCGCGACATCGCCGCCGGGGGGCAGGGCGCACCGCTCGCTCCGGCCTTTCACGCCGCGGTGTTCGGATCGGCGGCCACGCATCGCGTCATCGTCAATATCGGCGGCATCGCCAACCTGACCGATCTGCCGGCGCGCGGTGCAGTCACGGGATTCGACACCGGCCCGGGCAACGTACTGCTCGATCTGTGGATCCATCGGCATCTGGGCAAAGACCACGACGACGCCGGCGCCTGGGCACAAGGCGGAACCGTGCTGGCCGAGCCGCTGGCGGCGATGCTGGCCGAACCGTATTTCGCCAGGCGCCCGCCAAAAAGCTGCGGCAGAGACCTTTTCAACGCGGCCTGGATAGAGAAATTCTCGATGCAGCAGGCCGCGGCGCAGGATGTTCAGGCAACGCTGGCCGAACTGAGCGCCCGCACGATCGCCGGCGCGGTGAAGCAGTATTGCCCGCGCGCGAACGAACTCTATGTCTGCGGCGGCGGCGCGCACAATCTCGGGGTGCTCGCGCGCCTGCGCCAGCACCTGCCTCAATGCAATGTCAGCACGACGGCGACGCTGGGGATAGAGCCGGATTGGGTCGAGGCCATCGCCTTTGCCTGGCTGGCCAAACAAACGCTGGATGGCAGACCGGGAAACCTGGCGGCAGTCACCGGCGCAGCGGGCGGGCGCGTGCTGGGCGCAATTTACCCGGCGTAGCCAATCCTCCGAGGTACACCCAAAAAAAACGGGAGCCACAGCTCCCGTTCGACCGGCTGGGCTTGTGCCTTAGCCGGAAAACGACGATCCGCAGCCGCAGGTGCTGGTCGCGTTCGGATTCTTGATCACGAACTGCGCGCCCTCCAGCCCTTCCTGGTAATCGATTTCCGCGCCGACCAGATACTGGTAGCTCATCGCGTCGATCAGCAGGGTGACGCCGTTTTTCTCCATCGCGGTGTCATCGTCGTTCTTGACTTCGTCGAAGGTGAAACCGTACTGGAAGCCGGAACAGCCGCCGCCACTGACGAATACGCGCAGCTTGAGGTCGTTGTTGCCCTCTTCCTCGATCAACTCCTTCACCTTGTTCGCCGCATTGTCGGTGAAGAGCAACGGGGCGGGCATCTCTGCTACTGCGTTCATGTCCTTACTCCTAAAAATAGTCTAAGCACCAATGCGCGCACTCAACTGCGCGAGGCGATCTTCAGCTCCACCGGCTTGCTGCCTTCGGCCACGCTGGAACTGTGCGCCAAGCGGCCTTCCACGATTGCTCCAAGGTGCATTTCCAGCGTATTGTAATGCACATCCCCTTTGACGCGGGAATGCGCCTGAAGTTCGAGAAATTCGGCGGCATGCACGGGCCCGTTTATGGCCCCGTTCACCACCAGATGGGAAACATGAATCTCGCCGTCTATGCGGGCCTGCTCGCTCAGCACCAGAGTACTGGGCTGTCCACCCGCGGCAATGACGTTGCCCTTGACTTCACCATCGACCCGCAGGCCACCGGCGAATGTGACATTGCCTTCGATTCTGGTGCCGGCGCCGATCAGGCTGTCGATGCGGTTCTGCGGCTGGTTCGCTTTTTTGCGGAACATGGATACCTCCCCAAATTAAGGTTCTGACCAAGCGCGGGGATATCCCCCAAGGGGACTTCCTTCGGGGCGCATCTCCTCGCGCTCCCCTAACCCAGCAGCTGTCACGAGGCCCTCGTGACAGCTTCTAATTCTAAGACAGATTGAAGCTCTGCGTTGCCCGCACCTGGGCGGACCCGTTTTCGAAAACTCGCACTTGCACCATCTTGACGCGCGCGCCCGGCGCCACCCGGAACGTGCCCTCGACCCTCTGAAAGTACTTGAAACTGATCTTATAAGCCTGGGCCGCCCCTTCTTCAGGGAGAGCGATGATAGCATCTTTGCCATCCTGCTGCAGCGTCACCAGCAACTGCAAATTGCCCTGGAATAGCTTGTCGCGCCGGCCGCCCTGCAACAGCAGCAGGCGGTAGCGATATTCGCCCGGCAGCGCCCCCGGCTCGGCCCGGAAACGATTGATCAACAGCGAGTTGTCCCGGTTCTCGCTCGGGATCAGGTTCTCGAAAAACGCCAGATCCTCCTTCAACCGGGCGTTTTCGTCCTCCAGCGCCTTCACCAGGCGCCCCAGTTGGGCCTGGACGGAATGTTCGATCTGCAGCTTGCTTTCGCTCGCATTGACGCCGGCGCGAAGCTCCGCGGTTTCCTGGGCCATCTTGCCCACGCTTTCGCGCAGTTGCGACAATTCCTGCTCGGCCTCGCTCCGGTCGAAACCGGCGAAGCGCCGGCCCGCGTCGTAGATCCAGGCCGCCAGGGCGAACGAGCAGGACAGCACCGCGACCAGGCCCAGCATCCGCCAGTACCAGGCGACATGGGTCTTCACCATCATGCGCGGCGCGGAGATGCCGAAGCGCTGGCGAAATTTTTTCAGCAGATTCGGCGGCATGGCAGCGACTACGGCAGAACCGGCACCTGGCGCAGGCCCAGCGATTCGTCCAGGCCGAACATGAGGTTCATGTTCTGCACCGCCTGGCCCGAAGCCCCCTTGACCAGGTTGTCGATGACCGAGAGCACCACCAGGGTGTCTCCGCCCTGGGGACGATGAACGGCGATGCGGCAGGTGTTGGCCGCGCGCACCGAGCGCGTATCGGGATGGCTGCCCGGTGGCAGCACGTCGACGAAAGGCTCGCCCGCGTAACGCTCCTCGTACAGTTTCTGATAATCGAGCTCGCGCGTAATGCGCGCGTATAGCGTGGCATGGATGCCGCGTATCATCGGCGTCAGATGCGGCACGAAGGTCAGGCCGATTTCGCTGCCGATGATTTGCCCCAGGCACTGCACGATCTCCACGCCGTGGCGATGTCCCGCCACCCCGTAGGCCTTGAAATTGTCCGAGGCTTCCGCGAACAGGATATGCGTTTCCGCCTTGCGCCCCGCCCCGCTGACGCCGGACTTTGCATCGGCGATCAGGTGCCCGGCATCGACCGCGCGCGCTTCGAGCAGGGGCAGCAAACCGAGCTGCACCGCGGTCGGATAGCAGCCCGGGTTGGCAACGATGCGGGCCTTGCGGATAGCTTCGCGGTTCACTTCGGGCAGGCCGTAGACCGCCTGCGGGATCAATTCCGGACAGGCGTGCTTCACCTTGTACCATTTCTCCCATTCGGCCACGTCCTGGATGCGGAAGTCGGCGGAAATGTCGATGATGCGCACCCCCGCGTCGACCAAGCGCCACGCATCGTTCATGGCGACGCCGTGGGGCGTGGCGAAGAACACCACATCGCACTGATCCAGCGCGGCTGTGGCGGGATCGGAAAATGCGAGTTCGACGTGACCGCGCAGACTGGGAAAGAGTTCGCTCACCGCCATGCCCGCTTCCTTGCGCGAAGTGATGGCGCGCAGTTCAGCCTGCGGATGCTGCGCCAGTATGCGCAGCAGCTCTACGCCCGTGTATCCGGTGCCTCCGACCACGCCGATCTTTACCATTTCCCGCTCCGTTTGTAATTCCCAGTCTAACAGCCAATAAATGCCGCACCAAAAAAAGCCGCCTCGAAGGGCGGCTTGGTCGTGTTTCCTGGGGCCGGTATTACCGCTTGGAGAACTGCTTTGCACGCCGCGCCTTGTGCAGGCCCACCTTCTTGCGCTCCACTTCGCGCGCATCGCGCGTCACCAGCCCGGCCTTGGACAGCGCCGGTTTGAGCGCGGGATCGTATTCGATCAGGGCGCGGGTGAGGCCATGGCGCACCGCCCCGGCCTGGCCGGATTCACCGCCGCCATCCACGTTGACCTTGATGTCGAAGGTCTGCAGGTGATCGGTCAGCACCAGCGGCTGACGCACCACCATGCGCCCGGTCTCGCGCGCAAAGTAGTCGTCCAGCGTCTTGTCGTTGACGGTGAACTTGCCTTTTCCCGGCTTGATGAACACGCGCGCGACCGAAGTCTTGCGGCGGCCCGTGCCATAGTTGTAGTTGGTCTCAGCCATTGGTTAAATCTCCAGCGCTTTGGGTTGCTGTGCAACGTGCGGATGCTCGCCGTCGGCGTATACCTTCAGTTTTTTGAACATGGCATAGCCCAGCGGTCCCTTGGGCAACATGCCCTTGACCGCTTTTTCCAGTGCCCGTCCGGGAAAGCGCGCCTGCATCTTGCCGAAACTGGTTTGGGAAATTCCACCCGGATAGCCGCTGTGGCGATAATAGGTCTTGCCGTCGGACTTGTCGCCGGTGACCCGCAGTTTCGCGGCGTTCACGACCACGATGAAATCGCCGGTATCCACATGCGGCGTGTAGATGACCTTGTGCTTGCCGCGCAGGCGCCGGGCGACCTCGACGGCGACGCGACCGAGCACCTTGTCGGCGGCGTCGATCACGAACCAGTCGCGCTTCACTTCATGCGGCTTGGCGGAGAAAGTTTTCATGGGCTAAACGGCTTCGCGGAAAAGGGCGTGATTGTATGCCAAGGGCGCCCCTGTGTCAAACAAAACACCGCTCTCGCCGCATCGTCCGCCCGCCGGGTTGCGGCAAGAAATCCTGATGCAGCCATTCGCACGGCGTGGCGTCAGGCGCGATTTCCGCTGTCCGGATCGGCTGGGCTACAATACCGGCTCCTCGTCTTGATGCCCGGTCCATTAAACTGCTTTTACATGACTGAGACGGCCTCGAAGTCAGGAAACCGGGGGGGACGTATTGGGTGATTTTGCAACAGTTCCGAGGACACCAATAATGGAATGCAGGGTAAAGTGGATCGACGGCGTCAGCTTTGTCGCCGAAACCGGCAGCGGGCACGCGCTGGTGATGGACGGCGCGGCCGAAGGCGGCGGGCGCAACCTCGGCCCGCGGCCGATGGAAATGGTGCTGCTCGGCACCGGCGGCTGCAGCGCCTACGACGTGGTTGTGATCCTGAAGAAAAGCGGACAGGAGATAAGCGGCTGCAGCGTGGAGCTGAAAGCCGAACGCGCCGAAACCGACCCGAAGATATTCACCCGCATCCACATGCATTTCGTGTTGCGCGGCAGGAACCTGAAGCCATCGATGGTGGAGTCGGCAATCAAGCTGTCGCACCGCAAATATTGCTCCGCCTCCATCATGCTCGGCAAGACCGCCGAGATCACGCACGATTACGAGATCGTGGCGGAGTGATTACTGGCCTGCGCGCCGGGCTTGCCCCTGCACGGCTAAGCCTCAGACCCAGTAGGACGCCTGCGTCATGATCCGCGCGGACAGGCGCATCGCGCGCTTCACCGGCTCGGGCAGCTCGGCGCCGCCCAGCGCGTAGGCGGTGCGGGCATGGGCGCTCTCATCCTGTTTCATCTGCAGGACAATGGCGCGCGTCTTCGCATCCTGCGGCGCCAGGCGCTCCAGATGGCCGTGCAGATGCGCTTCCACCTGGCGCTCGGTCTCGGCCAGAAATCCCAGGTTCCAGCGCGTGCCGAACCTGCCCGCCGCATAGCCCAGCGCAAGCGATCCGGCATACCAGAGCGGGTTGAGCAGGCTCAGGCGCCCGCCCAGCTCGGCCACGCGCTGCCCGGTCCAGGCCAGGTGCTCGGTCTCCTCGCGCGCCGCCTGCGCCAGCGCCCGCGTCACCGCCGGTTCGTCGCAGGATAGCGCCTGCCCCTGGTACAGCGCCTGGGCGCAGACCTCGCCGCAATGGTTGACGCGCATCAGCGCCGCTGCGTGGCGCTTCTCGGCGTCGGACAGTTGCGCCTCGGCCAGCGTGCCGCCGGGGAGCGGGCGCGCCGACTTCGGCGTGGCCGCGAGCGTGTGCAGCGCCTTGTCGAATTCGATGATGAGTTTGTCGATGTGGGTGAGCATGGCGGGCTCTATTGTAGCGGATCGATGCTCGCCTTATTCTTTCAAGTGGCAGTTAGCGCGTCCCATGCCCTGGGATAGGCTGTCTCCAGCAAAGACCTGCCCGATTCGATAGCCGGTTTCAGATATTTCCGGGCGGGCTTGGGTACCTTTTTCAAGGCCGACTCGATGGCGCCCGAGTGCTTGTCCGCCAATACCGCCAACAGCACGCAGGCCTGAAAAACGTCCTTTTCCGACTTTGCATCGCGGTTGGCCCGGAGCTGCGACACGAGCAGCTTGTGGACCGCAAAGCGCTCGGGCAAGGGCACCCGCACACCACAGCAGCCTTCTCTGGCCATCAGCATCGCCATCTGCGACTCTTGCAGAAGGTATTTCAGGTACGGCAGGCCCGTCGCGTGTGCCTTGAGCTCGGGTACGGGCAACACGGGAAATTCCTCGTTCGGGGACGGGACCAGCAGATCGACATGAAATCGTGTCTTGCCGCGCTGCTTGAACGAAGTGGCAGGAAGCTTCCGGTCAAGCTGCGGAACCTCCACAAATTCGATGCCTGAATCCCGCAGCATCTCCAGAAAACCCCGCTCAGGTATGTTCTCAAAGGCCAAAGCCTCGCGTCGCGCAATGTCGATATCCTCGGTCGTGTAGCTTGCCGAGCGAACGCCGAGCTGATTCATGAGCACGCCGAAAGCGTGCGAGCCGATGAGCATGCCTCCGGCGGAAAAGACGCCGTAGTTGTGCAGGCTCGTCAGGGTAGCGTAGGTTCTTGCGTCAGCCAGGTTGTACCCTTCCCGCCCCAGCAATCTCAAGGACGGAACGAGATCCTTGATCTCTTCGATGCGGGTGCGCATGTCGCGCGCGCCCGCGTCGGCTTGCGCATCTCCAATGGGCCCGCAAAGATAGCCTTCCCGCTTCTTGCCTTCACCATCGTAATACTGGCGCGCATAGAAGCGGAATCCGGCGGCATTCGTGCGCTCGAGCACCGTGCCAGCCGTGCCGATGAAAACCTCGCGCTGTTGGCCGGCGTAGCTTTCAAGGTCGCTGTAGAGCGCAGTCAGCGCGCGGCCGTGTGCGGTGTAAAGCCGGGTTGGAGTCACCAATATCCGCCTAAAAAAATATTGACGGTTTTAATATCCGTCAATATTTGATCCTAGCGGATATTTTCTGTATCCGTCAATATTAATTTTTGATGGATACTGGAGCTCAAGCGCTACGCAGCCTCCGATATCTCGTAAACAGCTACCGAGACGGAACCATCGGTATCTTCTAGCCTAAACGCGCCGACCTGACTCGTTGCGTTCGCCGAGCCGGGTGGCCATGTCTCCGATGATGACATCGAGCACGGTACGCAGACAGCGCAACTCGCCGGCAAATGTAGCCGCAAGCTGCGGACGGGCTTCGAGCATCTTGGCATTTTCCGCTTCAATCTCCGCGAGTAGCGAGCGCGCGGCCTGCTCGATGCGCCCCACCTGTGCGTGCAGAAGACGGACAGCCACCTCTTTACCCAGGCCGAGCTCCCTGCCCGCTTCAAGTAACGTGGGCCGGAAGACCTGGTTAAATGAGTACTTGCCGCACACAGGCCAGGCCAGTCGTGTTGCGGGCCAAACGTCTTTGCCGAACGCTCGGGTTTCGTAGACGCCCGCCGCTACGAGGTCATAGTAGGGGGCCAATTCAATTCCCCTGCGGGTTACCAGGAATGAAAGGTTCTTGAGATGGGTATCGCTATTGCCGGTGAGCAAATTGAACACGAGCCACGAGTAAATCCGGAGTCGCGCAGTTGCCGGGGCGGAGCAGCTATCAGCCAGTTCAGCCAACCGGTCTATGGAGCCCTCCGCGTACTTGAATTGGCGGTCCAGGTTTAGCGCCTGGCAGGCGTCAACCAGATGCAGGCGTGAAACGCCATCCGCATTCGACGCCGTCTCTCTGTCAAAACGTTCGACCAAGTACACCGGAGCGGGAACGTAGCGTCTGGCAACGCCAGGTGCGTCGAGCTTGAGCGCCCGGCACAAGCGCATCGTGAAGTATTCGTTAATAACGGTGTGCGGGTAGTCCGGGTCCGTGTGGTCAGGCTTCAGGATGTGGGTGGAAGGTGTTTGGCCTGCCGGCTCGAAGAGTTCACCATTTCTGTAGATGACCGCGAGCTTGTGTTGAGCGCCGGCAAGCGACATGCGCTTGGGCGCTTTCGACGCAAGGGAAATACGCGGAAGCGCCTCGATGCGTCGCTGCAACTGGGCATCGGAAA
>ERZ1292630.5647-Hain-H41-02um-R3-5647-length-10161-cov-4_pt1 | contig 10161 bp, 6 predicted proteins | sample MGYA00564408_ERZ1292630 | MGnify/ENA primary metagenome ERZ1292630 (study PRJEB36523, sample SAMEA6512641) | groundwater metagenome | collected 2019-01-08 | study: AquaDiva: Metagenomics assemblies of 32 groundwater samples
TAATCATTTCTTGTCATTGGCGGTTTAATCCGAGGGCCACGCATTTGAGAACTGCCGCGAAGCCTGGTTAAACAATTATAAGCTGGAGGACGAGATTCCCCCTGATTTGAAAGGAGGGCGGCGCAGATAACCACTTGTGGCTGGAGTAAATTTCGAAGGATTGTCCATTGGTCGCGCCCTGCGAAAACTATAAATTCATCCCATGCGTCTGACCTGTTGTTCAAATGCCCGCTCGTCAGGGACTGGGCAAAGCTGCTCGTCTTGGATTGCCCGCCAACCACGCGGCATGCCATCGGAGCATGCAGTCCAGACTTCGATGGGTTCGAGTATAAACGGGAAAGAATGAGACGAACGATGCAGCTAAAATTCACCCTCATATTGGTCGCGACCCTCTGCCTGGCAGACAGCGCACTCGCCCTCACCACGAATTCTTTCGTCAGCGCGAAGCGCAGCAGCGACAGCTTCCCCATCGTCGCGAAAGGCAAAGCCGCGAGCATCTTTGTGGATGTCAGTGACTGGCCCGGGGTCGTCCGCGTGGCGAAGGATTTGCAGACTGACATTGGGCGTGTCTCTGGTGCGAGCGCCGCGCTTACGCACGACACCGCGACACTGGGGAAACAAACCATTCTCGTCGGCACGATTGGCCGCAGCGCGATGATTGATCGCCTCGTCAGGGAGAAGAAAATTGACGTGAGCGATGTTGCGGGGAAATGGGAAGCGACCCTGATTCAAGTGGTGAAGCAACCGTTGCCCGGCGTCGAGAGCGCGCTCGTCATCGCGGGCAGCGACAAGCGCGGGACGATTTACGGCGTCTATGAGGTGTCCGAACAGATGGGGGTTTCGCCGTGGCATTGGTTCGCTGATGTTCCGCCGAAGCAACACAAGCAACTCTTCGTTTCCGCCGGGCGACATGTCCTCGCTCCGTCCGCCGTGAAGTATCGCGGCATATTCATCAACGACGAAGGTCCGGCGCTAATGACTTGGGCGCGCAAGAAATACGGCGAGTTGAATCACGGCATGTACACCAACGTGTTTGAACTCATCCTGCGCTGTCAGGGCAATTACCTCTGGCCTGCCATGTGGGACAATTCCTTCGCCACCGACGACCCGCTAAATGCCAAACTCGCCGACGAATACGGCGTGGTGATCAGCACCTCGCATCACGAACCGATGATGCGCGCGTGGCAGGAATGGAAACGCGCCGGCAACGGCCCGCATACCTGGGACTACGCCAAGAACGATGTGAAGCTGCGTGAGTTCTGGGCGGAAGGTTTGCGCCGCACCAAGGATTACGAAAAGGTCATCACGCTCGGCATGCGCGGCGATGGCGACGAACCCATGAGCGAAACGGAAAGCGTCGCGCTGCTCGAACGCATCGTCGCCGACCAGCGAAAGATGATCGGCGAGATCATCAACCCCAACGTCGAGCAAGTCCCGCAGGTTTGGGCGCTCTACAAGGAGGTGCAGGGTTATTACGAACGCGGGATGCGGGCGCCGGACGACGTCATTTTGCTCTGGTGCGACGACAACTGGGGCAACATCCGGCGCCTGCCGACCGCCGAGGAACGCAAACGCAGCGGCGGCGCGGGAGTTTATTATCACTTCGATTACGTCGGCGGCCCGCGGAATTACAAATGGATCAACACCGTGCCGCTACCGAAAATCTGGGAGCAGATGAATCTTGCTTGGCATTACGGAGCGACAAATCTCTGGATCGTGAACGTCGGCGACATCAAGCCGGAGGAAGTGCCGCTGGAATTCTTCCTGGCGCTGGGTCGCAATCCCGCCGCGTGGAACAAAGACAATTTGGACGAATACCTGCGCCGCTGGGCGGAACGCGAGTTTGGCACGAAGCACGCCGCCGCCATCGCGGACATCGTCGCCAAATACGCGAAATACAATGGTCGTCGCAAACCCGAACTGCTCGACCCCGGCACGTTCAGCCTAGATAACTACGGTGAAGCGGACCGCGCGCTCGCCGAATGGCTGGACATCACAAAGCGCGCCGAGAAGATTTACGCCAAGCTGCCAAAGGAGTCCCGCGACGCGTTTTATCAACTGGTGCTCTACCCCACCAAAGGCAGCGCCGTGGTGAACGAACTTTACATCGCTGTCGCCAAGAACCGCACCTACGCGAAACAAAACGATCCACGCGCGAATGATTTCGCCAAACGGGCGCGGGAATTGTTCGCCGAAGATCAGGCGATGTCGGATTATTACAACAACACGCTGGCTGGGGGAAAATGGAAACACATGATGGACCAGACGCGCATCGGCTATACGAGTTGGCAGCAACCGAACAAGAATGTGATGCCGAAAGTAGAGGAAGTGGCGGTTGCCCCGGAGCGCCGAGCACCGGCTCAGCCTGTTGTTAAACCGAAAAGCAAACGAGCCGAGGCGGTGCTCGGCGTTCCAAAATCCTGGCACGGTTTCATCGAGCAGAACGGCTACGTCTCCATCGAAGCCGAGCATTTCACGCGCAAGACCGACACTGGCAACGCGCGCTGGGAGGTTCTTCCCGATCACGGTCGCACGTTGTCAGCGATGACGATTTTCCCGATCACCGCCCCGAGTGTCGCGCCGCCGCAAAATTCTCCGGCACTCGAATATCAGATGTGGCTCACTAGCACGGGCGCCGTCGAAGTGACCACCATTCTCTCACCAGTTCTGAACTTCGCGCCGGATCGCGGCGTGCGTATCGCCGTGTCGTTTGATGATGAAGCGCCACAGATCATCACCATCGTGCCGAAGGGTTACACGGCGGGCGACAGTAACCGCGATTGGGAAGAGTCGGTGAAGAACAACGCGCGCAAAGTAAAGTCGAAGCACACGATTGCTGCGCCCGGCGCGCATGTGTTCAAGGTGTGGATGGTGGACCCGGCGGTGGTGGTGCAAAAGATCGTGGTGGATTGCGGGGGCGTAATGCCCAGTTACCTCGGCCCACCGGAAAGCCCGCGTCAATGAAGCTCCAATCCACTGGTGACAGCAAATAACCAATAACCGTATCATTAAGATAGACGACATGCGTTTCCGGACACGATTGATACTTTGACCCAAAGCAAAACCAAAAAATAAACTATGCAAAACACGACTCGAACAAAGCAGTATTTTTTCAACACCCTCATCCTGGCGACCGCCGCACTTTCTTTCGTCGGCTGCCAATGCGGCAAGCAACAGTGTGAAAGCAAACCTGCCGCCGCCGCCACGAGTGTTGCGCCTGCGGTTGCCGCGCCCGCAGTCCCGCAGACGTTGCCCACGATCCGCATCCGCGCCGGCAGCGCCGAGGGCTTCACCGATTCCAGCGGCAACGCCTGGCTCGCCGCGCAGGGTTTTACTGACGGCGACACGGTGGATCGCTCGGATCTGACGATTGCCAACACGAAGGATCAGGCCATCTATCGCACGGAGCGCTACGGCATGACGGGTTTCTCGCAGCCGTTGCCCAACGGAAAGTACACCGTGAAGCTGCACTTCGCGGAAACATTTGAAGGCATCAGCGGTGTCGGTCAACGCGTGTTCTCCTTCAATATCGAAGGAAAGGAGTTCAAAGATTTTGACGTGTGGGCCAAGGCGGGCGGCGGGCTACGCGCCTACGTGGAATCCGTCAGCGTGGAAGTCAACGACGGCAAACTCGACATCGCCTTCACGAGCAACGTCGAGAATCCCGAGATCAACGGGATCGAAATCCTGCCCGGCTCGTAAGACGGTGGAGCGCGTGACTTGAAGCTCAACCGATCTGCCACCGATGCGAACCAAAGCTTCAATTCATTCAACCGCGCTCATCGTGATGTCTGCTATTCTATCGTTGGGAATCGGCTCGGCTGGCGCGCAGGGAAATCCCCTCGGCCAGTTTGAAAGCAATGCCGATATCGGCAATCCCAAGTTGGCGGGCTCGGCCTCGTGCGACGCGACGAATCAGGAATACACGCTCACCGCTGCTGGGACGAACATGTGGTTCGGGCGCGACCAGTTTCATTTCGCGTGGCAGCGGATGAAGGGTGATTTCATCCTGCGCACGAAAGTGGAGTTCATTGGCAAAGGCGTGGACGCGCATCGCAAGGTCGGCTGGATGGTGCGTCCGAGTCTTGAGGCGGATGCGCCGTATGCGGATTGTGCGGAGCATGGGGATGGGCTTACCTCCATACAATTCCGTCGTGCCAAGGGCGCGAACACCGAGCAGATCACGTTGCCGATCACGAATGCGAACGTCCTTCAGTTCGAGCGTCGTGGGGACACATACATCTTTTCCGCCGCGCGTTACGGCGAGACATTCGTGAGCCGTGAGTTGACCAACTTCAATCTAGGCGACGAGGTTTTTGCGGGGCTGTTCATTTGCTCGCACAATGGTGATGCGGTTGAGAAGGCGATCTTCCGCGACGTGCGGATCATCCGCCCGGTCAAGGAAGGTTTCACGCCATATCGCGATTATATCGGGAGCGTGCTGGAGATTCTGGACGTTCACACTGGCAAACTCGAAACGATCTACAGTTCCAAGCAACCCTTTGAAGCGCCGAATTGGACGACGGACGGAAAGGCGCTGATCTACAACATCAGCGGACGCGCGGAAGGTTGGGGGCGATTGGCGCGCTTCGATCTCGCCACGAAGACGCCGACGCTCATTGACACCGGCGAACGCATCAAGAACAACAACGACCATGTCTTGTCGTTTGATGGAACGATGCTGGCGATCAGCGATCAAAGCGCGGCGGGCGGTCAGTCAACCATCTACACCGTTCCCGTCGGCGGCGGAACGCCGAAAAGGATTACGCCGTTAACGCCGTCGTATCTGCACGGCTGGTCGCCCGATGCGAAGTGGCTCACTTACACTGGCGGGCGCAGCAATAAATACGACATCTATAAAATCCCCTCCGATGGCAGCGGGCCAGAAGTTCGGCTCACCGATTCTCCGGGATTGAACGACGGCCCCGAATTCACGCCCGATGGGAAATACATCTACTTCAACTCCACCCGCAGCGGCAAAATGCAAATCTGGCGGATGAAGCCGGACGGCAAAGATCAGGAACAAGTCACCAACGACGAATACAACAATTGGTTCCCGCACATCTCGCCCGACGGAAAATGGATTGTCATCATCAGCTTTCCGGCAGATATCAATCCCACCGACCATCCTTACTACAAGCACTGCTATCTGCGCCTCATGCCGATTGAAGGCGGCACACCGCGTGTGATCGCTTATCTCTACGGCGGTCAGGGCACAATCAATGTTCCGTCCTGGTCGCCCGACAGCAAACGCATTGGTTTCGTCACCAATACCGCGATGGATTGACCTCCCCGGGAGCGCTGGCGTCCCGCCGGCATCGGTGGTAAGAAACTTGCCGACGAGACGTCAGCGCTCCCAGGTCAAACCACTAGCACTGGATTCTTCAACTCGCCGATGCCGCTGATCACGATTCGAATTTCGTCATGCGCAGCCAGCGTGAACGATTCTGGCGGCACGATACCCGTGCCCGTGAGCAATACCGCGCCATGCGGAAAAACCTGGCAACGAAACAAATAACCGGCCAGCTCCTCAAAGCCGCGTTTGATCTGGCTGACGGAAGATTCGCCCGCGAACGCCCGCTGGCCGCTGCGCCAGATTTCCAGATTGATGTTCCATTCGCGCGCCACTGTTTCCGGTTCGCCCAAGGTGATCCACGGCCCCAGCGCGCAGGAGCGGTGATAGGTTTTGGCCTGCGGAAGATACAGAAGATTCTCGCCTTCGATGTCGCGCGAACTCATGTCGTTGCCGATGGTGTAACCCACGATCTGGCCGCGCGAGTTCATCACCAGCGCCAGTTCCGGCTCGGGCACGTTCCATTTGGCATCGCTCCGAATCCCTACCGGCTCGCCGGGCGCAACCACTTTTTCCGGCAGCGATTTGAAAAATATCTCCGGCCGTGCCGCATCGTACACCCGGTCGTAGGCGCTGGCGCTGAAATCCGATTCCTCCATGCGCGCTTTCTTGCTACGCAGATAGGTCACGCCCGCAGCCCAAACCTCATGGCGCTCGATTGGCGCGAGCAGTTTAACTTCCGCTATCGGAACACGCGGCAGATTGCCCTGGTTGATCTGCTTCAACTTTGCGGCGGGATCATCACTCTCCAGCAACGGTTGTAACTCGGTGATCCCGGCGGACGTCAGATCGAGCAACGTCGCGGCGTCCGCGATCAAACCAATCCGCACTTCATCGCTTTTGTTTTTGAACCGGCAAATCTTCATTGGGGAATCAAGCTACCAAGGCCACGGGATTGTGGGTATGGACGATTGCATGACTATGCGTGGACGAAGGCGCTCCACAGTCATTTGTTTTTTTCCTCGCTATCGCGCGGGCGGGGCGTCTTTGGTAACGCGAGGGTGAAGATGGCCATCCCCAACAGGGCCGTGCCCAGCAGCAGCAGGGCGGCGACGTTGCTGCCAGTCTTATCCTTGATCACACCCACGAGATACGGCCCCGCAAATCCGCCGAGGTTGCCCACGGAGTTGATGAAAGCGATGCCCGCCGCCGCCGCCGTGCCGCCAAGGAATGCGGTGGTCATGGCCCAGAACGGCGCGATGGTGGATTTGATGCCGATGAAGGCCAGCGTCAGCGCCGCCATGGCGAGGTAAGGGTTTTTGAACCAGGCGCTGAGCGCAAAACCAATCGCCGCCGTCAGCGCCGCCAGCGCCACCACGCCGCGCCGTTCGCCGGTGCGGTCGGAATACCGCGCCACGAGAATCATCACCACACCGGCGCCGAAGTAGGGGATGGCATTGATGAGGCCGAGCACGAAGCTGCTGGTGGTGGAAAAACTTTTGATGATGGTGGGCAGCCAAAGTTCATAACCGTAACCGCCCACGTTCATCAGAAAATAAAGCAGGCAAAGCAGCCAGACGCGTCCGCTGGTAAAGATGGCACCCAGTCCATGCTGGGGTCGCGCATCGGCGGGCACGATGTCATGGTCGAGCCGGCCTTGAATCCATTGCTTTTGCGCGGGCGAAAGCCAACGGGCGTCCTGCGGACGATTGGGCAGGACCAGCAAAACCACAAACCCCAGCAAGACAGCGGGCAGACCTTCCAGGAAGAAAAGCCATTGCCAGCCAGCCAAGCCTCCCAAGCCATCCATTTGCAACAACGCGCCGGAGATGGGCGAACCGATGACGCCGGCCAGCACGCCACCGACGACGAACATGGCCACGGTGCGCGCGCGTTCCTGAGCGGGAAACCAGTAGGTGAGGTAAAGAATCACGCCGGGAAAGAAGCCCGCCTCCGCCGCGCCAAGCAGGAAGCGCATGGTGTAGAACATGGTGGTGCCCTTCAAAAACATGAAGGCCATGGAGACGATTCCCCACACGATCATGATGCGGGCGATCCAGATGCGGGCGCCCACGCGTTGGAGGATCAGGTTGCTTGGAACTTCAAAAATAAAATAGCCGATGAAAAACAAGCCCGCACCCAACCCATAGGCGGCGTTGAAATTCGCCTCGCTCACGCCGAGGACTTCCCGCAGTTGCAATTTGGCAAAGCCGACGTTGATGCGGTCTATGTACGCGATGACGTAACAGATAAAGAGCAGTGGCAGGAGCCGCCAGATGACACGGGACAGCGTCGCGGTTTGGGCCTCGGGAGGCAGGGCGGTCGCCGGAATGTCGGCGGGTGAGTTGGGCGCGGGGCCAAGGTTGCTCATGAGTCGCGCAGAGGGTTCAAGTTTACCGAATCGGCGGCAAGGCCAAAAAGAGATGACGGCACGCCAACAAGCGATTTTTGAATCCGCGCGGAGTTTTTTCCATGTCGCTGGTAAAAAATATCCGTGTCCATCGCCGTTCATCCGTGATTAAACTTTTACGCGATGAAATCCACCCACGACGTGTTTGATTCCGGCACGCCGGAGATTTACCAGATTCAAACCCGCGCGAGCGGCCCGGCGGGAAGCCTGCCCATCACGGAAGAGATGTTGCTGCACAGTCCCAGCGGCGATCTCTTTGGCATGACCCAGAACGCGGGCATGGGTTGGAATCCCACCGAGGTCGGTCGCAAACAATTTCTCATCCTCAGCACGCAAGGCGGACTGCGCGCGCCGGATGGAAAACCCATCGCGCTCGGTTATCACACCGGCCATTGGGAAATTGGTTTGCTCGTGCAGGCAGCGGCGGAGGAATTTCGTCGGCTGAAAACCATTCCGTTCGCCGGCTTCTGCTCCGATCCGTGTGATGGGCGCACGCAGGGAACGGTTGGTATGTTCGATAGTTTGCCGTATCGCAACGATGCCGCCGTGATTTTCCGGCGGCTCGCGCGCTCGCTGCCGTTGCGCTCGGGCGTGCTCGGCATCGCGACGTGTGACAAAGGTTTGCCCGCGATGCTGATGGCGGTGGCGGGGTTGCGCGATTTGCCAAGCGTCGTCGTCCCCGGCGGAGTCACGTTGCCTGCTGCGGGTGCGGAAGACGCGGGCACGGTGCAAACGCTCGGCGCTCGCTATGCACACGGATTGGTTTCGCTGCCGGAAGCGGCCGAGTTGGGTTGTCGCGCGTGTGGCTCGCCCGGCGGGGGGTGCCAATTTCTCGGCACGGCAGCGACATCACAAGTTGTTGGTGAAGCACTCGGACTTTCGTTGCCGCACTCGGCGCTTGCTCCGTCAGGCCAACCCGTGTGGCTCGACATGGCCAAACGTTCCGCCCGTGCGCTGCATCATCTCGACGAGCGCAAACTCAAGATGCGGGACATCCTGACTGCGGCGAGCATCGAGAATGCGATGGTGTTGCACGCGGCATTCGGCGGCTCGACGAATCTATTGTTGCACATCCCCGCCATCGCCCACGCCGCCGGATTGAAGCGTCCGACTGTGGACGACTGGATTTCCGTCAATCGCCGTGTGCCGCGTCTCGTGAGCGTGCTGCCTAACGGCCCGATTTATCATCCCACCGTGCGCGTGTTTCTCGCGGGCGGCGTGCCGGAAGTGATGTTGCACCTGCGCCAACTTGGCTTGCTCAATACCGAGGTGATGACCGTCACCGGAAAAAATTTGGGCGAGAATCTGAATTGGTGGGAAAAATCCGAGCGACGTTTGCGCTTCCGTGAATTGTTGAAACAGCAGGACGGCGTGGATGCGGATGAAGTCATCTTCGCGCCGGACAGAGCCCGTGAGCGCGGCTTGACCGGCACGATGATTTTCCCGCGCGGCAATCTGGCCCCCGAAGGTTCAGTCGTGAAAGCCACGGCGATTGATTCGTCGGTAGTGGACGCGGATGGCGTTTATCGGAAAGAAGGTCCGGCGCGCGTTTTCGTGAGCGAACGCGACGCGATGACTGCGATCAAGTCCGGACGCATCAAAGCTGGCGACGTGTTGGTGCTGGCTGGCATCGGGCCGATGGGCACGGGCATGGAGGAAACGTATCAGGTGACCGGCGCGCTGAAACATCTGCCGTTTGGCAAGCAAGTGGCGCTGTTGACGGACGCGAGATTTTCAGGACTCTCCACCGGCGCGTGCATCGGTCACATCGGCCCGGAAGGATTGGCGGGTGGACCGATCGGCAAGGTTTTGGACGGCGACATCATCCGCATCCACATTGACCGGAATCGCAACGAAGCAAGCGTTGATCTGGTCGGCGAAGTCGAACGCCGCTTCACGCCGGAGGAAGGCGCGAAGGTTTTGGCACTTCGCTCAACGCGAAAAGATTTGTCTCCGCACGCGGCCCTGCCGGACGACACGCGCCTCTGGGCAGCATTGCAACACGCCGGTGGCGGAACGTGGGCCGGTTGTGTTTATGATGTGGAGAAAATCATTGCCGCACTCCAACCCAATAAGTCGCGGTAAGTTTGCGCTTACTTTTCTGTTGCGAGTGCTGCGAGTGATTCCACCGTCCACGCCTGGGAACGAATGGCGATGCGATACCGGAGCTTCATTTCCTCACCCGCTTTGAGCGTCCGAATTTTTGGAGCAAGGATCGCCGCACAGGCAAAGCGCATCTGTTTTGAGTTCACCATGTACCAAGGCGCGTTCGCGCCAGCGTTGGCTGGGTCGCTGAAAATGGCGATCCCGCCAACCTCACGTGCTCCTTCGGTAAAATTAAACGCAATGGCTGGAGCCGATGGCCGGGCGCGATCACTCACGAACTGATTCACCGCACCGGTGCTGCACAAGACGGAAAGTCCCAGGGGTGGCGCGGCCAGGCGCAGGCCCAGTCCCG
>ERZ1292630.3790-Hain-H41-02um-R3-3790-length-13070-cov-7_pt1 | contig 10159 bp, 9 predicted proteins | sample MGYA00564408_ERZ1292630 | MGnify/ENA primary metagenome ERZ1292630 (study PRJEB36523, sample SAMEA6512641) | groundwater metagenome | collected 2019-01-08 | study: AquaDiva: Metagenomics assemblies of 32 groundwater samples
GATTTCCTTTCCATCCTTGCGCATCTTGGCTACCTCCACATGAACCTTGGTAACCAGCGGACAAGTCGCATCAAATACCTTCAATTTGCGATCTGCAGCTTCTCGCCGGACAGCATGTGATACGCCGTGCGCACTAAAAATCAGGATACTGTCTTGTGGCACCTCATCCAGATTTTCTACAAAAACAGCGCCTTTCTTCTCCAGATTCTCAACCACAAAACGGTTATGCACAACTTCATGGCGCACATAAATCGGCGCGCCATGCATTGTGAGCGCACGTTCAACAATTTCTATCGCACGATCCACACCGGCACAAAAACCTCTGGGGTTAGAAAGTAGTACTTTGATCATTTATTTATCCTCCAACAATGGATATTTTGCCTAGACTAAATTCAGTGATAAGCGAATTTCGCATTCAATATCACAGATCTCAAGCATTGAAATTTAACTGCGTTTATATCTCTCGATAGCGTGCTGTCAATGCGACACGTTTTTCATAAGCTTCCCGTGCTATTTGAATATCTTCCAGAAATTGCGGTAGTTCTTTCATTAGCAGTGCTTGTGGTCCATCGACCAATGCTTTACTGGGTGCCGGATGAAAGTCAACTAATACCATATTAGCACCAGCTATGACGCCCTGAGCTGTTACATGCATTACGTCCAGAATACCATCTGGCGAACTTGCGCGAGTGCCCACTGAGTGCGAAGGATCAACACAAACCGGCATACGAGTTAACCGTTTGACAACAGGTACATGCGAAAAATCAACAAAATTACGATGCGGATCACCCATATTTGTTTTCATACCGCGTAACCCGAAAACCACTTTGCGATTTCCCTCCGAAGCCAAATACTCTGCGGCATTCAATGATTCGTCCAGGGTAATACCAAAACCACGTTTTATCAGCACTGGAAAATTCTGCTGACGGCCAACAATTTTCAGCAGCTCAAAATTCTGTGTATTCCTGGTCCCAATCTGCAACATAACACCCGTTGCATTACCCGTCTGATACAACGCATTACGAATTTCTTCCAAGTGGGATTCATGCGTAATCTCCATCGCGATAACTTTTATGCCGTACTTTCCTGCCACATCAAAAACATAAGGAAGGCAAGTTTTACCATGCCCTTGAAATGAATAAGGACTGGTTCTTGGCTTATAGGCACCCATTCGCGTACAAACCTGCCCCTGATCACGCAATGCCTTCATCATCATTTCAACGTGCTCAATGGTATCAACCGCACACAATCCTGCGAACACATTCAGCGTGTCCTGCCCAAAACGAACACCGTTATAATCAAAATGTGTTGGGCGATCATCATCTTTGTGTCGTCCTAAAACCCGATATTCTTCGGAAACCCGAACTACTCGGTCAACACAAGGAAGCGAGTTAACATCCTCAATAGATAACACTTTAGTATTACCTATTAAATATATCTCTGTCAGCGTTTGTTCAGTACCTACTTCAGTATGAACACGCGTCGATATCCCTGAAAAATTGGCAAGGTGCGCCAACAACTGTTTATATTCCGGACTATCCAGCCGGGTATTTGGAACAAGGATAAGAATCATAAAATAATTTCAAAAAGATAATGCTAATTCATTAGCATAAGATAAAGTAGCCCACGATTCTAACCGAAAAAACTATTGGTTACCATGATTCTGATAAACACTCGCGCTGATTAAATCTCTTCAGAACCAGGGATTCTTCATCAAAGCAACATAATCAAACAATCATCAGCACAATGTGGTTGTATGTCAACAACTTTGCTCGAAGTCCGCATTACGAATCAAGTTTTTGATACAACTATTCAACTTACCCTGAGACAATTTGTCACATAGCATTTCAAGAGAATTTAAGCTAATGTGCTACATTAGCTTACAATTAAAAAAGATTCATTGCGATATCCTCAAAATGTTTAGTGACCTCAGTCAATCACCTCTCAGTAAAAATTTACAACGTTTATTTTGGCTTCGGAATATTGCCATCGTGGCGCAGTGCCTGACATTTGCAATTGTGTACTGGACCATCGATATTGTAATTCCATGGGCGCAAATGATCTCTGTCGTCGTAATACTCTCTCTGTTAAATCTATTGACATGGGTACGATTACACCGTAAATGGCCGGTATCTCATACTGAGTTCTTTTTACAATTACTGATTGATGTTCTGGCATTGAGTACACTATTGTATTTCAGTGGCGGCTCAACCAATCCATTTATTTCACTATATCTATTGCCTTTGACGATCGCAGCTGCCACCCTGCCTTGGCGTTATACATGGGTTATGGCTATGGTCACAATTGCTTGTTATACGCTGCTATTATTCAAATATGTACCATTACCGCACGAGCATAGCAATCATCTCATTGAATTTGCGTTACATGTATCAGGAATGTGGTTAGCGTTTGTATTAAGTACTGTAATCATTGCATGGTTCGTCGTTAAAATGAGCTCCTCGATTCGGGATCGGGATCGGGATCTTGCTAAAGCGCGAGAACAGGCATTACGCAATGAACAAATTATCGCTCTGGGAACACTAGCAGCCGGCGCGGCACACGAACTTGGCACACCGCTCTCAACAATGGCAGTTGTGACTGGAGAATTACTGCAAGAATATAAAAATGATGTTGAATTTCAGAATAATATTCATATTTTGCGTGATCAGATTGCCCACTGTAAGCAAACTTTGACTCAATTACTGGCCAAAGCGGGTCAAGACAGAACTGAGCACGGTAGCGAACTTCCCGTCGATGAATTTCTTGATCAGGTTCTTGACAAATGGAAGTTGATACGCCCCTCTGTTAAATTTACTTACCAATGTACAGGCGCGCCCCCTGCACCCAGGATTATGGACAATCAGCTATTGAGCCAATCCATACTTAATCTACTTAATAACGCAGCAGATGCCTCTTCAAAATGCATAGAGATCAAGAGTCATTGGGAAAATCTAATGTTGCATCTTGAGATTATTGATGATGGCGAAGGATTGTCGGCAGAAGCCATGCAACGCGCTGGTGAAGCGTTTTTTTCCAGTAAGACGCCTGGGCAAGGTTTTGGAATCGGTTTATTTCTGGCGAATGCAAATATTGAGCGCTTTGGCGGCAGTGTTCGTTTGTTCAATCTTGAGAGTGGCGGTGCCTGCACACAGGTCGTTTTGCCGCTACTAGAGCCAATATCATGATAGAGCTTTCATTAACCGACAACAACGAGTATCCCAGTTTATTCATCGTCGACGACGATAAAGTTTTTTGTGATGTGCTGGCAAAAGCGATGACAAAGCGTGGTTTCAGCGTAACGTGCGCATATACTATTGATGATGCATTAAAGCTGGCCGAAGCATCAACACCTGAATACGCAATTGTTGATCTGAAATTATCCAGCGAATCCGGATTGGTGCTGGTTGAGAAACTGAAAACCTTGGATCCCGGTACCCGCATTGTTATGCTAACGGGTTATGCCAGTATCGCTACGGCGGTTGAAGCCATAAAACTCGGTGCTACCCATTATCTTGCAAAACCAGTAGATGCCGATGATATTATGGCTGCTTTTGAACGTGTATCTGGCGAATCGAATATAGCTATCAGTGCACATCCATTATCGGTAGGACGGCTTGAATGGGAATATATTCAGCGCGTTCTCACCGAGAATGATAACAATGTGTCAGTTACTGCCAGAATATTGAATATGCATCGACGTACATTACAGCGCAAGCTTGCCAAAAAACCACTACGTGAATAAAGCAAAATCTATTTTATAGAAACCTTGCAATTATCCGGACATCTTGCCCAACCATGCGTAAGTCATTTATTCTGAGAGTCTTCTTTTTCTCAAGATTCATTAATTCAGGTAACTGAACCATTCCCTGCGCATTATCACCTAGCAAATGCGGCGCAAGATAAATAATCATCTCATTAACTAATCCAGCCTCAACTAAAGCGCCATTCAGTCCACACCCAGCTTCCACCAATACTTCATTCATTCCAAAATCAGCCAGCGCAGTAATCATTTTCCCCAGATCGACTCGGCCCTTGGCATTGGACAAAACTATGACCCGAACACCCATCTTACTCAGTGCCTCATTTTTTTCCGGATTGTTATTATTCGCGGTAAAGATAAATACCCCTTCTCCAGCTTGCAGTAATTTAGCATCCAACGGAGTTACTAAATGACTGTCTACGATAATCTTTTTTGGTTGACGGCGTGTCTTGATGTGACGTACCGTTAACTGAGGATTATCGGATTTTACTGTACCGATACCTGTCAGGATGGCGCATGAACGTGCGCGCCACCGATGCCCATCCTGTCGTGCAGATTCTCCGGTAATCCATTGACTAACACCATTATTCAGCGCAGTCTTACCATCCAAGCTTGCAGCTGTTTTTATCCTGACCCATGGCTTTTTGTGAATCATACGTGTAACAAAACCCACATTCAGCGCACTCGCTTCTGCTTCTAATAAACCGACCTGTACGTCAATTCCAGCCAATTCTAATAAGGCTTTACCACGACCTGATACTAGCGGATTAGGATCTTCCATGGCGATGATGATTCTGGCAATGCCTGCAGCAATCAAAGCATTAACACACGGCGGCGTGCGTCCAGAATGGGCGCAGGGTTCCAGTGTGACATAAACTGTTGCGCCACGTGCTGCCTCTCCAGCACTATTCAGTGCATTAATTTCAGCATGTGGTTGCCCAGCCTTCTCATGCCAACCGCTCCCGACTATCTGCGCATTATGGGTAATCACACAACCAACACGCGGATTAGGTGTGGTATCGTATAGCCCTTTCTCAGCTAACCGTAGCGCATACGACATGAAAGCATAATCGGCGGGAGAGAACATCTAAGGAATTGTAAAATATGATTGCGATTGATTCACCCGGTCTACTGCATTCCGATAAATGACCAGTAAAACATCAGGCTGGTTTAGGTTGTTTTCTTCGATTGCAATTATTGATTTGGTTTTTGTACTTCTTTGATCGCATCACGAAAATCATCCACATCCTGAAAGCTTTTATAAACGGATGCGAATCGGATATAAGCTACTTCATCGAGCTTATAAAGTTCTTGCATCACACTCTCACCAATACTACGTGATGAAACTTCGCGCTCTCCCATGCTTAAAAATTTTTGTACAATACGGTCGATCGCTGCATCCACATAACTTGTGGGAACAGGGCGTTTATGGAGTGCACGTTTAAATCCCGTCAACAGTTTGTTTCGATCAAACTCGGCTCGGCTACCATCATGTTTTACAACTTGAGGTAAACGTAATTCAACGGTTTCGTATGTCGTGAAACGTTTATCACAAGACTGGCACCGCCGACGCCGTCTTATTTTCTGGCCATCCTCACTCACGCGAGAGTCAATCACACTGGTGTCTTCTGCACAGCAAAAAGGGCATTTCATACCAAAATTTAGCCAGTATTAATCAAGTTGGTCAGATCATTTTTCAATATCTGGCCAACTTGGTAAAGCTATCCATAAACTGGAAATTTTGCACACAATCGTTTTGCTTCGGTAGCCACTCGTGACAAAACCGCCGAATCCTCAGGTGCAGCAAGCACATCCGCTATCAAGTTGGCTAATTGTTCCGCTTCCAGTTCTTTGAAACCTCGCGTGGTCATTGCTGGTGAGCCGACACGGATACCACTGGTAACAAATGGTTTCTGAGGATCATTAGGTATGGCGTTCTTGTTAACCGTAATGTGTGCCAGTTCAAGTGATTCTTCTGCCTTCTTACCAGTTAGATTCATCGCGCGCAAGTCAACCAGAAACATATGACAATCTGTTTGGCCTGAGACAATTCGCAAGCCGCGATTGATCAGAACTTTTGCCATTACGCGTGCATTTTCAATTACTTGCTCCTGATAATCCTTAAACTCTTTACTGGCAGCTTCTTTAAATGCGACCGCTTTAGCCGCGATCACATGCATCAATGGGCCACCCTGAGTTTGTGGAAAAATGGCAGAGTTTAGCGCCTTCTCATGTTCAGGTTTGGCCATAATAATACCGCCACGCGGACCGCGTAATGTTTTATGTGTAGTGCTCGTAACAAAATCTGCAATACCAACAGGATTAGGATAAAAACCAGCAGCTACCAATCCGGCGTAATGAGCCATATCGACAAACAGGTAGGCATCTACAGCATCAGCAATTTTGCGGAAACGTTTCCAATCAATGATTCTCGCATAGGAGGAGGCGCCTGCAACTATCATTTTTGGTTTATGTTCATGGGCTAATTGCTCAACTTGATCATAATCAAGCAACTCAGTTTCCGGATGCAAGCCGTAAGAAATCGAATTAAAAATCTTTCCGCTCATACTAACGCTAGAACCATGCGTTAAGTGACCTCCATGCGCCAACGACATGCCCAGCAGGGTGTCGCCGGGCTTTAGCACTGATAGATAGACAGCGGCATTGGCTTGCGAACCGGAGTGCGGTTGTACATTGACATACTCAGCACCAAAGAGTGCCTTTAATCGGTCAATAGCCAGTTGCTCTACCTGATCAGCATACATACAACCGCCGTAATAGCGTTTTGTCGGATATCCTTCGGCATATTTATTCGTTAGAACAGAACCCTGAGCTTGCATAACTGCGGGGCTTGCATAATTTTCCGATGCAATTAATTCAATATATTCTTCCTGGCGCTGTATCTCGCCTTTAATCGCCTGCCATACTTCTGGGTCGACATTTTCTATAGTTTGTTTCTGCGAAAACATGGTGATACCAATCCTTTGAAATATTTTTAAACCGAGAAAATACGTATATTACCATTACCTGTCGAAATGCAGATAGCTGATCATAAGCAGCAGAATAAAAAAGAGAAGAATTTTACTTTATCAATACCAATATTTATTGCCGCCCGATTTATCCAAATGGAGTGGTTGTAAGAAAGTGGAGAGGCGATCCCTTGTAATCGTAAAATTTGGGTCAAGAAACTGCCAAGCTCCACTGGTAAGTTTGAACGGAAGCAGTCCGTACTAGGGATAAAAAACAGTGTAGAAAAATTTATACCCCTATAATCTATAGTTTGCTTCACCAGAACAATGAAACAATAGAACAGTTTCCTGTATGTGTCTCAGCTATCGATCAAATAATTGCGGCTTCTTCTTCAAAGAGAAGTTTTACTTTCTCATCACTATCAATATCAACCGTTACTTTACCGCCATTGACCAGGCGCCCGAACAATAATTCATCAGCCAATGCACTACGAATCATATCTTGGATAAGCCGTTCCATAGGCCGGGCACCCATGAGTGGATCAAAACCATGTTTTGCAAGATACTTACGTAATTGTTCCGTAAACGTTGCCTCCACTTTCTTTTCGTGAAGTTGTGTTTCAAGTTGAATCAGGAATTTATCGGTTACTCGCAAAATAATTTCCTGACCTAAAGAGGCAAATGAAATGATCGCATCTAGCCGATTACGAAACTCAGGAGTAAATAGTTTCTTGATATCAACTAATTCATCCCCTGCAAATTTTGATTTTGTAAATCCCATCGAAGATCTAGTAAGGGATTCAGCGCCTGCATTGGTAGTCATTATAATGATTACATTGCGAAAATCTGCTTTACGCCCATTATTGTCTGTCAGCGTTCCATAATCCATGACTTGCAACAGGATATTGAAAATATCTGTATGCGCTTTTTCGATTTCATCTAATAATAAAACCGAATAGGGATGCTTAATCACTGTTTCTGTCAACAATCCACCCTGATCATAGCCCACATATCCAGGTGGTGCGCCAATCAGACGGGATACTGCGTGACGTTCCATGTATTCAGACATATCGAATCGATGCAAGTGAATGCCGAGAGCATAGGCTAATTGCCTTGCCACTTCGGTTTTTCCGACACCTGTTGGCCCTGAAAAAAGAAAAGAACCCACGGGTTTCCGCGGATTTCCTAGTCCACTTCTCGACATTTTTATGGCCGCAGTCAACGCATTAATTGCATTGTCCTGCCCAAAAACAACGGCTTTCATATCACGGCCCAATGTTTTCAATTTATTGCGATCGTTCGCAGAAATATTTTGTGGAGGAATTCGCGCAATCTTGGCTACCACATTCTCAATTTCACTTTTACCGATGACCTTCCGTTTCTTCGATTTTGGTAATATACGTTGGGCAGCACCGGCTTCATCCAGCACATCAATTGCTTTATCTGGCAAATGTCTATCATTAATATAACGTTCCGATAGTTCTGCTGCAGAAACTAATGCACTGGCAGTATATTTAACCTTATGGTGCTGTTCATAACGAGATTTCAAACCACGTAAAATAGCTACTGTTTCATCTACACTGGGTTCGTTAACTTCTATCTGCTGGAAACGCCTAGATAGTGCATGGTCTTTTTCAAAGATCCCGCGGTACTCCTTAAAGGTTGTGGCACCGATACATCGTAGTTGCCCAGTACTTAAAACCGGCTTCAACAGATTGGATGCATCCAGAACGCCACCTGAAGCAGCACCAGCACCAATGAGTGTATGGATCTCATCTATAAACAAGATTGCCATTGGATTATCAGTCAACTGTTTTAGCAATGTTTTCAAGCGTTGTTCAAAATCTCCGCGATATTTGGTGCCCGCCAATAAAGCGCCCATATCAAGCGAATAAATCTGATGCTTCAAAAGTAAATCAGGCACATCTTCTTCAACAATCCGTTTTGCCAAGCCTTCTGCAATTGCAGTTTTTCCTACACCAGCTTCACCAACTAATAAAGGATTATTTTTACGGCGTCGGCACAACGTTTGTATGACTCGCTCAATCTCCTTCTCACGCCCCACCAAGGGATCTATTTTATTAATTAACGCCAGGTGATTGAGATTTACCGTGTAATTCTCGAGCACGCCCCCGCTCGAATTGGTTTCGTGCTCAGTGTCCCCTTCATTTCCAGTTTTAGCGTCATTCTCGTGCGGTACTTTCCGAATATTATGTGAGATGTAATTCACTACATCCAAACGGGTCACACCTCTCTGATGTAAGAAATAGACGGCATGTGAATCTTTCTCACCAAAAATCGATACCAAAACATTGGCGCCAGTAACTTCTTTCTTTCCAGATGACTGTACATGCAATATCGCTCGTTGAATGACGCGCTGAAAACCTAATGTAGGTTGCGTATCAACTTCTTCTTTACCATTGATTACCGGTGTATGGCGTGTAATATGGTCCGCTAATACTGATCGCAAACCATCAATGTCTACCAAGCAAGCATTTAATACCTCAGCGGCGCTTGCATTATCCAGCATTGCCAGCAGTAAGTGTTCTACTGTAATGAATTCATAACGTTTTTGTCTGGACTCTACAAACGCCATATGTAAACTGACTTCTAAATCTGGCGCAATCATTTCAGTTTTCCTCCATTATACACCTAAGTGGGTGCTGATTTTTTCTCGCAAATTCAACCACCTGCTTGACCTTCGTACTTGCAATATCACTTGGGTATATACCACACACACCGACCCCCTGCATATGCACCTCTAACATTATTCGTGTTGCCTGTTCTTGATTCATGGAAAAAAATATTTTCAACACCTCAATCACAAACTCCATAGGTGTAAAATCATCATTCAATAATAAAATTTTGTACATGGAAGGAGGTTTTCGTTCAATTTTTTCCTGTACAAGCATAACGGCTTCTGGGTTACTCTCCGTCATAACTGTTTTCCCTACTCATTCTTTCTATAAAAATATATTGTACTAAATACTTCATTATCGACATCTTTGACGATTACGACAAAATTTTCAAGTATCTTGAGACAATTACCTAGTTCTTGCACACAAATATGTTGTAACGGCTTGACTTTAACCCTGGATTTGCGTAAAACTGCAAATGGCGTTTGGCTTCAAGTTCTCTGCGGTCCCGGTTTTATCCGTCAATGGTCTTGAAATTCAAATAGTATTAGGGTTTCCGGCCCAGTTTTTATATAGGAAGTAGAAATGGCAACAGGTACAGTAAAATGGTTTAACGATTCCAAAGGTTTTGGTTTTATTACTCCCGACGATGGCAGTGAAGATTTGTTTGCACACTTCTCAGCAATCAATATGTCTGGATTTAAAACTCTTAAAGAAGGCCAAAAAGTGAGTTTTGATGTCACTCAAGGACCGAAGGGAAAACAGGCCTCTAATATCCAATCCGCTTAACTTTC
>ERZ1292630.5651-Hain-H41-02um-R3-5651-length-10154-cov-4_pt1 | contig 10154 bp, 6 predicted proteins | sample MGYA00564408_ERZ1292630 | MGnify/ENA primary metagenome ERZ1292630 (study PRJEB36523, sample SAMEA6512641) | groundwater metagenome | collected 2019-01-08 | study: AquaDiva: Metagenomics assemblies of 32 groundwater samples
AAACTTTGAAAAGGCTTGGTTCAGGACTGAGCGCCTAACTTGATTGTAAACAGTTTCTTTCAAAGAGCCCGAAGGCGCAGAATTGTATAGAGAATTAAAGTAATCTCCGTGTCTTTCGATTTCTCTGAAGTCCCACATACGGTTAACTTCTTGATCAACTGCCTGCGGAATCATTTGGTAGGCTTGGCGTCTTGCTTGATCGTAAGCTCTTTCTTTTTGTGAACCTGAAGGCGCTGAATTGTATTTCTGATCTAGCTCTAAAGCGATATTGTGTAGCTGTCTCCAATCGTGCCCAAACTGTCGTACATATTCTTGCAAAGCTTGGTGAAAGGCTTGATAGCTGGTGTCGCGAACTTGGCGGTACATTCTTTCAATTGCTGAACCCGATGGAGCCGAATTATATTTTTGATTAAGCTGGTCCGCGATGCCTTCAACTTGCTGCCACTGCATACCGCGAAATGTAGAATATAAATTTACTGATGAAATCGCTCTTTCGATAGCTTGGTCTCTTTGAGATCGGGCTTGGTTTTCTTCCCAAGAGCCAGAAGGCGCAGCAGCATAGCGCTGCTGCCAGTGCAAAGCGGCGCTCTCTTCGTAGTAAAACTGACTCATGGTTTGCGCCGTGGCGCCAAAAGAAACCAGCGAAATCAGAAGCTTGATTAAAAATGCGGCAGAGATAGGTTTAAAATGTTTCATGTTTCCCCTTTAACAAGTTGTTTTAAAAAAAGTAATGTAAAAACGACACCACTTATTTGTCAAAACAATTTGTTATGGAAAAATCATGCCAAGAGTTTTTCTAAAATTAGGTCTCGAGATCGGTATTTTTGGAATACCTCGTCGAATCCGTCGACTTATTGCTGTCCCAATCTTCGCGAAATTGACTCCAAAGCTGCGACTTATTTTGTTTGAAGTATTTTGCGGTACTTAGCCAGTCACGCATCAGATTATTAATTTTCGTAATTTTTCCAAGAGAATTATAGTGTTCAATATTGGCATTGATTTCAAGAGCCTGGGCAAAGCGCTCTTTGTCATTACCGAGGGCCACAATTTCCATTTCTAGTTTCATTGCGCTAAGCAATTTGGCCTGAGTCAGCATAGTATCTACGGCTGCACTGGATTTTTCTGAAGCAGCCTGGTTTTCGGTAATACTTGCGTAAAGCTCCGTCATCATCTTAGTAGCTTGCTCAATACCCACCTTTTGCTCAGTTGCAGCAGTAGAAATAGAGTTCATCTGTGTATTAATTTGAACAACAGAACTGGATATTTTATCAAATGTTTGGGATGCGGTTTTTGTAACTTCTTGACCCTCTTCAACTCGCGACTGAATCATGCTGATCATTTCTGTAACGTTGGCTTCGCTTTCGCTGATCAGCGCTGTGATTTTTTTTGAAGCCTCACCACTCATTTTAGCAAGGTTACTAATTTCTTCAGCAACAACCGCAAAGCCTTTTCCGGCCTCGCCTGCACGAGCGGCCTCTATTGAGGCATTAAACGAAAGTAGTTGTGTTTGAAAAACAATTTCATCAATAACTTTAGTGTTTTGCGCTATCTTTTTAATAATTTCGCGCATTCCTACAAGCTGTTTATTAGCATCGTTGATTTTTTCCATTGAGAGCACTAAATTATGTATTGCACTATTTCCATCTTCAGTTCTTTGACTAACATCCTGAACTAGCGCTACACCGGTTTTAGTAATTTCAGCGGTTTGAGAAATAGTTTGACTGATTTCAGACATCACACCTTGAAATTCGGTGCAAAGAGTCGATTGATTCTGCGCCGACGTGGCAACACTTTTTGCAGACTCATTTACATTATCAGTTGCGGAATTAATAGAGGCTGTAACTGTGGTCAGCCTTTGCATCAGTTCAATTATCGAGGCAAGAATGCTACGGCCTAAAGAAGTCGACAGCGTCGTGCCGACGACGAAAATAATTATAATAATCAAAACAATAAAGCCTTGAAGAAAAAGATTTTGCCTTACAATTTGTCCCGCCACTACTTCTAAGTCCTGGGCTCCGCTGTTAGCTTTGGCGACCTGTCCTGCCAGAGTCTCGCGAATCTTGTCGCTCAGTAGGCGAGCCTCACTCATCTGTTCGGCTCCCTTGAAGCGATTACCTTCGATATAAATTTCAGCGGCAGCTGTGGCTGCGAGTTCATATTTATCAATCGGTTCCTTGAGGGCCACAACAAAATCGGCTTCAAGTATTTTGAGTTTTAGAAGATCTTCTTCTATGTCTGTTTTAACTTTCTTGGCCGCATCTAGAGACTCAACACCCCAGCTTAGCGCAAAATCATTAAGCCAGAACTGTAACTTGGTAAAATGGGCATCAATTTTTTGAACAGCATTTAAAAGCTTAACACTTTCTTGTTGCTGCTGGAGCATCTTGGCCTGGCTGCGGATTTGCCGTGCCATTTCGACCGTCAAAACCGCAAGTGAAAGAGTCGTGAATAATATCAAAACTCCAGTTAATGAAAAAAGCTTTTCTTTAATGCCAAGAGCCAGGTCTTTCATGGTGTTGCCCCTAAGTTGTTACTTTGAAATCAGTTATTTTATTCTGCATATGCAGATCGTTTATTGATTAGAAAGTTGCTGCGCTACCTCGGCTTCTAATTGCAAGTACACTTTATTGGCTCTTGAAACCAAATCATCAATATTCTTGCGGTGCTCGTCATAGGCAGGTTTTAATTCGTTTCGAATAATATTTTTAGCGTCGGCTACGTTACCAGAATTGATGGCTGCACTAAGCTTGGCATCACGAGTATCATAAAACTTCTGGGCAGGATCATGTGTTAACTTAACCATTAGATCTTTGATTTTCTTTTCTGGAATAGTTTTTTCTTCTAGGTTTTTTACCCAGTAATCATGACGCTCATTATAGCCCGTAACACCTTTGCCACCGCTGCGAAGTGACGTGCCATATTCTAATAGTTTTTTAGCTTCATCTTTTTGGCCACCTTCAAGAGCATCAACAGCCTGAAGTGCCGTTAGATAAGACTCAATGATGTATTTAGGCGGTGGTAGAATATCCGCAATTAAGTCTTTCATTTGTATAACCTTGGTGTAAAGAGGACCGCGTAGAACGATGTCTTTTGTATCTCCAGCCTTGGCTTTGGCCTGAGCAGCTGCTTCTACTGCAGTGTAATTGCTAGTAGCAGCCTCGACCAATTCAACAATTAATTTACGATGCTGATCATAAGCTGGTTTTAATTCAGCGCGTGCAACTTTAAGGGCTTCATCGCGCTTGCCAGCTTTTACAGCTGCTGTAAATTTACTATCGCGTACTTGAAAAAACTTAGTAGCAGGCGCCACTGTGGTTTTTGTCATTAATTCTTTGATTTTTTTATCGAGTGGTGCTTTGTCTTCCAGGTCTTTAACCCAGGCTTTTATTCTTTCGTGGTAACCCGGAAACGGGTCTTTGCTGCTATTGGCGCTTTCTAGCTGTTTTCCGTAAGCTAAGAGTTTATCAATGCGGGCTTTATCGGACGCAGCCCCTTTGTCCATTTCGTCTAGGATCTCTAAAACTGTAAGATAAGATTCAATGATGTAAGCCGGAGGTGGCAAAATATCTGAAATAATGTCTTTCATATGGTTGATTTTTTTATAGTAAAGACCACCTACTAGTAGTTCCGGCTTTACAGCATGGCTTTTTGGGGCCACAAGTAGCATTAATGTCGCGGCAGATGCGATCATAATTTTTTTGGTAAGATTTTTGTGCATAATATTTCCTTTTTTTTGGTTTGTTTCGACTAACTGAACTGAGCATCCTATAAAAAACGACAAATGTTGCGAAAAATTTAAAGTTTAAATAAAAACTGGTCTAAATAGCTGGTAAAAATGTTAAGATATTGTTAAAAGTATATTGCAGATGAACACGATGCTGACACACCTAGAAATTAATGAAGAGAATCGCAATCAAGATTGGGATGAAAAGTTTTTTAAACTTTTTTCAGAGTCTAGTTTACAGATTTTAGCGGACGATCCCCAGCAGGGGCCCGATGGTTGGCCCTACCTTATTTGTGATATAATTTTAGAAAAAACTTCTGACACAAGACCCCAAAATGACAAAATTGATTCAGCCCAAAAAATTTTGCATTGGCTTTCGACCAGAGGAATCGGACTGGTCGTTAATCCCAAAAAATTACCTTATCCGGATTATGTTTTTTCGTATGGCATGATTTGGTCGTTTCGTGAAACAGGATATTTTATTAAGTACCAAAACTTAGATGTTGATAAAAAGTCAGATAAAAAACCAGATAAGAAGTTTGTGATAAATCAAAATTCAAATCTAAAAGTCGGCCCCCCATCGCCGGAGTATTTTCCGCAATATGTTCGAAGTATTATAAAGGATTTCTTACGAGATCAAAGTGTATTTGATGCGCGTATTTTGATGATTTCAACTGATGGCAAAAACTATGATCTGTGTTTTTCTTTAGAGTCACTGGGATCTCCGCCCGAAGTTGAGCACGAAGGTATCTTAGAGGCCATTTCGTGGTTTTTGCCGCCACATTACAGTGTCGCAGTTGTGAGCGAAAAAGGTTTGCAGGGTTTTGAATCACTGTAATTTTAATTTCTAGACCTAAATCTAACTAGAATAAACCTTAAAATATGACGATAAATTAGGATGACTTACGAGCAGAGTTTAAAAAACATAGAAGTAATTAAAAATTTAATTTCGCCCTGGAGTATTGACTATATATTTTTTGATTTTAAAACTGAAACAGAATTTGAAGTTGTTTTTTTTGATAAAGAAAATTCAGATAAAATTGAAGAGTTGATACCGGTTAAATTACGCGCCAAGCTGCCGATCGCACATTTACATGAGAATAAATTAGGCCAAGTAATATTACATTATATAGCAAAGCCACTAATTTATGAGTATAATCTAACGACTAATAGTGTAGTAATGAATTACATTTCAGGACAATCTAGATCTTGTCCAGCTCAAATGAAATTAGATATGGCGCTGTTATTTCACAAGCTCAAAAATATGTGATTTAATGTAATCAGTTAAATTTTCATGTGGTTTATAGAATTCGAATAAGCCAGCAATAAAATCCTCTAGATTTGAAAAACCACTGTAGCCTGACCCGAACCATGTGGACCTTTGGAGCTTTTCACAAATTAAAATCCTCTGAGAATATGAAATTGCGACATATAATTTTAAGTGATTCAGATTATTTGAATCAATGTAAAAAAATATGTCAGTTTGCTGATTTTTAAGTTTATTGGTATGGTTAAGTTTTTTAACGAGTTCGAAATATTCATATTTAACTAAGTTTGATATTTCCATTTATAAGGCCATCAGCAAATTTAGTACGCACTTCCAGTTAGAAATAAACTAGTGTAGGTTCTCGGGCCAGTCCGAAAATCGGCCAAGAGCGCGAATTAATTTTTAATACCATCGTCTAGTCGAGTGCGACTCTATACTGATGCGTAGGCTGTACTATTAGTGCTAATATTGACGCTAGCGTTTTTTACTACTTAAGGGGTCCATGTTAAAGAAAATTTTGATTGGCTTTTTTTCATTGATCATAATTACAGTTTTATCTGTATATTTTGTTTATTCAACAGTTAAGCAGAGCCTACCTGAAGTTATTAAAATCGGAGACTATAAACCTTTGCTAGTTTCACAGATTTACGATCGAAATAATAAAAAAATTGGTGAGTTTTTTCGTGAACGCCGTATTTTGGTGCCCTACGCGGACATTCCAAAAAATGTAATTAATGCATTTTTAGCAGCAGAGGATGATCAGTTTTTTGAACACAAGGGTATTAATTACCAGGGTCTACTGCGGGCGGCGATCGTTAATATGCGTGCCGGACATAAAGTGCAAGGTGGATCTACCATTACTCAACAGGTGGCGAAAACTCTGTTTTTGACTAGCGAAAGAAGTTATACCAGAAAATTAAAAGATATTTTATTAGCTCTGCAAATCGAAAAAAACTTATCAAAAGAAGAAATTTTATATTTATACTTAAATCAGATTTATTTTGGTGAGAGCGCTTACGGCATTGAAATGGCGGCTCAGACTTATTTTAAAAAATCAGTAAAACAATTAACTTTAGCAGAGGGGGCCATGCTGGCCGCACTTCCTAAAGCGCCTTCAGAATTCTCTCCGGTAAAGAACCCATCGCGCGCCAAAGAACGTCAGATTTATGTTTTAAATCGTATGGCCAACGTTAATTATATAACTAAGGCCGAAGCCGAAGTGGCAATAAATGAGCCTATTAAAGTCTACTTAAAAGAAGACTACGAAACTGCGGCGGCATTTTATTTGGAAACAGTCAGGCAGTTATTAGTAAAACAATTAGGCGAAGAGGTTATTTTAGATTTGGGCGTGAAAATTTATACAGGCCTGGATATCGATATGCAAAGGGCGGCCAAAGAGTCCGTGGTTGCAGGTCTAAAGGAAGTCGATAAAAGACAGGGGTATCGAGGGCCGCTGCAAAATTTAGATTCAGACTCTGATATTGAAGATTATCTGGAAAAGGCAAAGAAAAAATTGATTAATGAGTCAAATCCGGAGAGAACCATTTTGGCCGACGGACAATTTGCCGAGATTGAGTGGTTAGTAAAAAAACCGAACAAACGCACCTTAAAACAGATGCCCACGGTGCCTGAAAAACTGCCCTCATTTTTAAAAATCAACTCTTCTTATGAGGCCGTGGTGATACAAGTTAATGATGAGCTTGGTTTTGTTGAAGTTCAGCTACCTGAGGTCAAAGCCTATATTAACTTTCAAACGATGAGTTGGGCTCGTGAGCCTAACTTCGATAAAAAATCGGAAGAGGCCTTAATCACAGCGCCCTCGCAGGCCTTAAAAAAAGGTGATGTTATTTTGGTGCGTATTGTTTCTGAAAATGTGCAATGGCCAAAACTTGAGGAAGAGGTAGACACTAAGCTGAAGACGAAGGCCCAAAAAAAACTTATTAAGATAAAAACTCAACCAGACTACCCGGATGCTAAACTTCATCTTCAGGCAGAGCTTGACCAAGAGCCAACTGTTGAGGCGTCATTACTGTCGATAGATCAACAGACACAAGATGTGCTTGCAATGGTCGGCGGCTACAGCTTTGCACGCAATGAATTTAATCGTGCTTTGCAGGCCGCCCGACAAACGGGTTCGGCATTTAAAGCCTTGGTTTTTGCTGCAGCTTTAGATAAAGGATATAACCCGTCAACCGCGATTATCGATGCTCCGATTGCATATAAGCAAGGTAACGACGAGGGTCAGGACGAAGATAAAATCTGGAAGCCATCAAATCATGAAAAAAACTTCAGCGGAGAAGTTACAATGCGAAATGCTTTAGTGAAATCATTAAATATACCTTCGGTAAAAATTATTGAAGATATCGGGGTTGGTTATGCTTCGGAGTTTGCTAGGCGCCTTGGAGTTTTTTCTAAATTAAATCCCGATTTTACCTTGGTCTTAGGGTCGAGCTCTTTAACATTATATGAAATGACCAAAGTTTTTTCGCAATTTGGTAGAATGGGCTTAAGAACCAGACCGAATATTATAAAAAAAGTGATCGACAGAAAAGGCAAAGTACTTTTAGAAAAACTTGATTTGGATGTCAGATTTAATGATGAGATCAAGCGTCTTGATGAAGAGTTTGATACAAAAAGAACCGCTTTTTTGGAAAGCCAAGCTAATAACAGTACAATAAGTGTTGAGCCCGTCAGTCATGACACAAGTGAATCTCAATACTACTTTGAAAACCCTGAACAACTGATTAAACCTGAAGTTGCTTATGTGATTACCGATATGTTAAAAAACGTGGTGACTGATGCTTACGGCACGGGTGCTAGAGCGGCATCATTGGGGCGCGAGGTCGCTGCAAAAACAGGTACTACAAGTGGATATTTTGATGCCTGGTTTGTCGGCTATACACCGAATATCGCCACAGGCGTCTGGGTGGGCTTTGATAAAGAAAGAACAATAGGCAAATCTGAGGTTGGTGGCAAAGCGGCCTTACCGATTTGGTTAAGTTATATGAAAGTGGCGCATCAAAATTTACCAATGATGTCATTTATAATGCCTGAAAAAGTTAAAATCGTGAAAATTGATGCTGATACTGGTAAGCTGTCTAATTCGGTTAGTCAGCGAGTTGTCAGTCAGGCCTATATTGAGGGAACCGAGCCAACAACTGCTGAAAGCCGATCTGAAGAAACAACAGATCACTTGAAGCAGGATATGGATGAGTAAAGAAATACATGTTTGGGGAATCAAACAGAATAACTTAAAAAATATTGAGATTAAAATTCCGCTGGGAAAACTTACTGTTGTCTGCGGCCCTTCCGGCTCCGGAAAAAGTTCATTGGCGTTTGAAACATTGTTTGCCGAAGGCCAACGGCGCTTTATTGAAAGTATGTCAAACTACGCCAGACAGTTTTTAAATAAAGCACCTAAGCCTGACATCGAGGGTATAAATAATATTCCTCCGGCAATATCTATCGAACAAAAAAATACGGTGAAGTCTTCGCGCTCTACGGTTGGCACGACAACAGAACTTATTGATTATTTAAGATTGTTGTTTGAAAAAATTGCCGTAGCTTACTGTCCAGATCATAAAATTCCTGCAGTGAAAACTTCAACAACAGAAGCGAGCGATTTGGTTTTAAATAAATTTTCTGCACAACGTGGATATATTTTGGTTGAAATTCCCAAAGCCTCACGCGTCTTAGAAGGTAAAAAGCTACATGCGCTCTTGCTGCAAGAGGGCTTCTTGCGCATCACAACTGTTAAAGAAAAAAAACAAAAAAAAGAAAAAACCAAGGCGTCCGGTATTTTTGAAGTACAGGACATTATTGATTTAGGAACGCCGGCGCAAATAAAAAAAGGCATTCCCTCAGACACATTTTATCTTGTAGTTGATAGATTGGCTTTTTCCAAAGAAGAAAAAGGCCGTCTGACAGATTCAATTACTCAAGCGTACGAGGCTAGCCTACGCTATACGGTGGGCACTCAAATTCGTAAAGCGCTGATTGTTACCTCCGAAGGCGAAATTTTAAAACTAAGCGAAGAGCCCTCGTGTGCAATTTGTGGTTGGGCGCCGCCAAGCATAACGTCTAAATTATTTTCTTTTAATTCTCCGATTGGGGCTTGCACCTGCTGCAAAGGTTTTGGAAATATTCTAGAGCTTGATGAGGCTAAAGTTGTACCCAATCCAAACCTATCTATTGCTGAAGGAGCACTAAATCCTTTTACCATGCCTAGCGCTGAACAAGATAAAAAATCGCTATTTGTTTTTTGTAAAAAACAAAAAATCGACCTACAAAAATCCTGGAAAGATCTTCCCAAGGCTCAGCGCGATTTAATTTGGAACGGCAATCAAGATTTTTTTGGGGTGAAGGGACTTTTTGAATATTTGGAAGAGTTAAAATATAAAATGCATGTGCGGGTCTTTATTTCACGTTATCGAAGCCCGCGGCGCTGCCCGGAGTGCAAAGGCTCCAGATTACGTAAAGAAGTACAGACGATTTTTATTAATAATAAAACCATCACACAACTGACCTCAAAAACGATTGAGGACCTTTATGGTTTTTTTGAAAAAATTAAACTGAGTGCTTATGAAATTGAAATTGCCGGGGAAGTGCTGAAGCAGATTCGTGCTCGGCTTAATTTTTTAATGCGTGTTGGTGTCAATTATCTATCGGTGGATCGCGAAACCCGAACACTTTCTGGCGGAGAATATCAACGATTAATTTTAGCAAATCAGCTAGGCATGGGACTTTCGCAGGCGCTCTACGTTTTGGATGAACCAACAGTAGGCCTGCATCCGCGAGATAACGAACGATTGATTTCTATTTTAAAAGATTTAAAAAATCTTGGCAATACTTTGGTTATTGTTGAACACGATCATGATGTTATTAAAAACTCTGAAAATATTATTGAAATGGGGCCGGGATCCGGTTATCTTGGCGGCCAGGTTATTTACTCAGGCCCGACAGAAAATTTTTACGATTCAAAAGAGTCTATTACCGTGCCCTATTTAAAGCCGCAGAAGTGGACTCCGCTAAGAACCGGGCGTCCTGTTGAAATAGAAAACTATCGTTATAAACTGGAACTTCGTGGCTGCAAGGGGCATAATCTTAAAAATATCGACGTGGAGTTTCCACTTAATCGCTTGGTTGTTATCAGTGGGGTCAGCG
>ERZ1292630.5652-Hain-H41-02um-R3-5652-length-10152-cov-5_pt1 | contig 10152 bp, 16 predicted proteins | sample MGYA00564408_ERZ1292630 | MGnify/ENA primary metagenome ERZ1292630 (study PRJEB36523, sample SAMEA6512641) | groundwater metagenome | collected 2019-01-08 | study: AquaDiva: Metagenomics assemblies of 32 groundwater samples
TCTAGCTATTACTTATCCTCCTCTTTATAAGTAATACAGAAAATAAAAAAAGTACAAAAAGGGTAAAAATAAAATTTCGGGGCGGGGTGGGGGCGGTTTTCATATTATAACCATATATCAGAAATACCCCTAAAACGCATTTATTTGACTTTTAAGGCAGGTCTAATACAAAAAAGGTTACTTTATACTGTAATGAAAATACAACCTCTTAAAACGCATTTAAAACAAAAGTCCAAATACAAAATATTTTATACTGCCGAAAGATTATATTTTTCAAGGACGGGATTTTTTGAAAAAAAATTGTCGGACTGAAAATATAGTTTTGAGGTCAGTTAAGCGAACCCAGAATGAACACTGAAAACTGAATAATGAGAACCTTTTGATAAAAGGTCTTGTTTCATATCTTGAGGAATAGATAAAATTTCTATATTTTCTGATTCTTCCTTATGGTCAAATATTTTTATCCTATCATTTTTGGTTTGAACGTGAGTTATTCTATTGATAAAAAATGTATTTCCTTCTTTAGAGCCAACATATTCTGTTTTCAACAGAAGAAATTCTGAAAGACCAAAAGCAAAATACAATTTTCTCTTTAAACTCGTAAATAATTTTGCCATTGAAAAATATATTGAGAAACTAAATTTCATAAAAATACTACTCCTGTTATACTGGTAAATCAAGAATATTGTTGTGTTATAGAAGGTTAACCATGAGTAATGATTTCAACAGAAAATTATTTTTTAGATGTTATAAATCAGGATATGAGAAAGGAATATGCGATAGAGAACAAATTTTAGTTAAAGAGGCAAGAGGAAGACAAAATGTTATATGAAGATATTTTTGATGATTCAAAAAAGGTAAAAATAAATTACCCGTATTTTTATGTCATAGTTCTTAAAGGTAATGAACATGATGTTATTCCAAATTTTGTTTTCTCAGATTTTAAAAAATTCTATGATACTTATGATTATTTTAGCTTTGATAAAAAAGTTGAAAAATTTGGCAGAATACAGACCAAAGGAAATACTTTTAGTGCTAGATTACCATTACTGAAGAGGTTTTTAAACAGGCAAGAGGAAAGCCTTATTGAATATAACAAGTATTTTGAGGAAGAACATGTGAAAATAACTGAGTTTATGGAAGATAGCAAAATCAAAGAAATCGAATATGAAATGTTTTTTAGGTTAGGTAATTAGAAAAATACCCTAATACTAACTATAATTTACTGTTTAGCTAATCTTTGGAAATATTCAAAAATCAACGATTGAGAGGCTGAATTTACTAAAACATTTTTTTTAACTTGTATAACATCTTTTGAAGTTATTTTATCAACCTCAATAAAGGGATTAAATTCTTTTTTAATTTCATGACTGCTATAGGTTGCATACGGACTTGTATATTTTCCAACAGCACATAGAACCACTTTATCAACTTCTACTTTTTCCAAAAGGTTTTTTGTAGCATCAAAAGATAGTCCTGTAGTGGTAAAATCATCAAGTACAATCACGGTTTTATCACGTATTTTTCTTTTTATATCCAGACACAGGGAATTAAACTCACTTTCAAAGTTAATTTTATGATGTTCTTTGTTTGTTCTTGCAATACTTTTATTTAAAGTTGTTCTCCAACGTACCAGACTATCTTTTATACAGTAACTTCCGAAGCGATAGGAGAGTGCTGGCACGGTATCTTCTAAAACCTCGTTCACTCCTCCTGGATTATGATTTGGGTAAAGCAAAAAACATGAATCGGAGTTGATAAGCCCTTCTTGTGATAATTGGTAAAGCATAAAATCAATAATTGCTTTACCTGCATATACTTTTTTATCATTTCCTATCATAATATTTTTTTTAGCTTGAAAAATATCTCTTAAAACAAAACTATTTTCTGAGTTTGACGGAAATTCTATTCTTGCATTTATCATAGTTCGGAAACAAACCTGTAATCCTTTAGATGTTTTCCAGTCTAAAGAATAAGTCCAAAGCGGAGCAGTATCACGGTATGTTTTTACAGATTCAGGAAGGGCAGATTTTATAATGTTGAGAGTTGCCATAAGTACAAATCTAAAAGGTAATATCATTATTACCATACTTAGTTCATGTTTTTTATAGCAACCTGATTTTTAAAATTGCTCTATAAGCCTTTATAGACATCACCCCGCCCGTCTACCTTATCAATAAAAATTTCATGCTCATTCATGCGAAATAGTATTCTATAATCACCTACCCGAAGCCGATAAATAGGAGGTGTCTTTTTACCTTGTATTTTTTCTACATCACCCAAAGGGAGCAGTTCAATAGCTTTATGTATTCGTTCTTGGGTTTTTCGTTCGTATTTTTCAAATTTCTTATCAAACTTTTTTGAATAGTGCTTTTTCATGAGGGTTATTTTTTAAAATTGTACTTCTTATTAAATTCGTCTTCTGAGATATAGTCGTTATCCTCAATAGTCTTTAAAATTTCTTCCTCATCATCAGGCTCTAAGACAAGAGTAAGCTTTTTATCAATATCTTTTTTTGTACTCATAAAACTATCTACAGCCTCACGAAGAACCTGAGCGATAGATTTATTTTCAACAAAACCAATAGTCCGAGCCTTATTATATACTTCGGGGTTAATCTGAAAAGTAACACGTTTCATAGTCATAATAGTAAACCTCTAAAAAAGAATCATCATGATGATATGATTACATGACATCATAGATATACTATACCTTAAAAATGAGAGCAAGGAAGATTTATATTTTACAAAATACTAAGTGAAAATTTTAGTAACGAAATGTCTAAAAAGTCATAACTTTTTGTTTTGGAATGAAACAAGGTCAGTTTAAAGTTGTTATGCTTAGGGTAGAATTTTTATTTATAACTGCAAGTTTGCATTTCTGTACAGAAATACGAAACTTGCTCAGGATTACTCCTGAGAACCTATAAAGATAAAGGTTTTAAGCATATAGCATTATATAGAACATGGTTGAGATAATAGTTATGGAAAAAAAGACAATCGTTACTACCGTAAAAGGGAAAACTATTAAGGACTATAAAAAAGAATATTGGAAAAATTATAAGACCAAAAACAAAAGAATCATTCTTACTCTTCCTAATAAAATGTATGTTGAATTGAAACAACAATCAAAGGAATTAAAACAAAGTATTCCTGAATACATTAGAACAAAAATTGATAGTCAGATTCACAAATCAACACCTCCAGAACTAAAAGAACAACTTAAGGAAATTTCTTTTTTACTTAGAAATGCAACCAATAATATAAATCAAATTGCCTATAACCTTAATGTTGAAGCACTAGAGACTGGACATGTAGATATTACTAAAGGGGCAAAAACTCTACTGAATATTTATACAGGAATTGAAAAGCTAGAAACTATTATTACTTCTTATATACAGGAGAAAATCCATGATTATCAAATCAATGAGCAGAAAAACACCAACCTTTAATCAGCTTTTTGATTATATGGAGAAGGGAAGTAAAGACAGTACTTTTATTCTTACCCATAATCTAAAGATTGCTAGAGGCTCAAACAGAGAAAATGTTTTGGAGCAATTCTATGATAATGCAAGTTTTTTAAGAAGGTCTGATAAACAAAATTATCTGTATCATGAGGTTTTATCTTTAAAACTCACCAAAAATATTGAAGAAACACGAATAAAAAGGATTATGTTTGAATTAAGTAGAATGTATCTACAGGAAAGAGCAAGGGAAAACCTTGCTTATGGCAGAATACATATAGAACCAAGTAATGATATGAGTTTTACTAATGTTCATGTTCATTTAATGATTTCATCAAATGGTTTGGAATCTACAAAACGCCACCGTTTGGAAAAACAGCAGTTCCATACCATACAAAAGCAGTTAGAAGTATATGTTTTAGAGCAATACCCAGAATTAGAGCAACAAAAGGTCTATGATAAATCTTTTGAGAAAAAAAGGGTACATGAGAAAGAATATCAGTTGAAACGCCGTACAGGAAAGAAAACTCAACGTGAAGATGTAAAAGACTTACTTACTTATGTTTTTGAAAACTCACAAAACCAAGAGACGTTTTTACAATATTCTGAAAAACATGGAATTAGTTTTTATACTCGTGGACAGTACACAGGGGCAGAGATAGGAGGTAAAAAATACCGATTAAACAAGTTGGGTCTTGAAGATTTATATAATAGTTTTTTACAAAAATTACAACGAGAGGAAAAATTGACTTACATAAAGCAAGACCACCTTGCCCATCAGAAAGAAACCCAAGCTGAAATAATGGAACAAAAGCTTATTTATGAATCAGAATTTGTAAAAAAACATACTGAAGAAGTGCAAAAAATTCAAAAAAAAGATGAAATGGAACAAGTTAACGAATATAAAGACTTACCAGAACATGTACAAAAAAGGTTGAAAGAGTTTCAAAAAATGAGAGAACAGCAACTTAATTATGAACAAGAGCGAGGAAATGAGTAAATGAGTATTGATTCTTTTCTAAATGAAATACTCAGAATGCTAGAACATATTTTTACCCTGTTTATTGTCGTTTTACTAACTATATTTTTACCTATCAAAATTATATTTGGAGACAAGGTTAATGTTCTTAAAATACTATCTCAAATGATGAAATCTATATTTGTTCCAGTTAAAGTCATTTTTTTACATGTTTTGTCTCCATTTTTTATTTTTATTGGTAAGTCTTTTTTTGGGGTATTTGTTTCTCTCTTTAATTTTGTATTTAATTGGAATAATTCTGATTTGCAAAAGGGAGCAAAATTTTTAAATTCAAAAGAAACAAAAAAAATAGTAAATAAATCACAAAAAGGATTACTTATTGATGGTAATAATGGAAGAATTAGTGATATTTTAAGTTTTTCTCATTCTTTAGTTGTTTCTAATGCTGGTGCTGGTAAAACAAGTCAATATATCATTCCAAATATTTTGACTTTTGCCAGTGATAATGAGCCTGTAAGTATGGTAATTACTGACCCTAGTGGAGAAATATTTGAAAAAACTTCAGGGTATTTAAAAAAACAAGGTTTTACTATTCAGGTTCTTAACCCATCTAAACCACAAGAAAGCTTGGGATATAATCCTTTGGCAAAGGTTGAGACTGTTACCGATATTGAGGAAATTGCACATATTTTAGTTGAGTCTGCTAATCCAGATACTAAAGATTCTTTTTGGAAAGAAGGTGCTAAAATTATCATTCAAGTATTTATTCATTGTCTGAAGTCATTAAACAAGCCTGAATTTTTGAATCTACACAATGTTTTATACTTATTACAAAACTTTAGTGACAGAAAAGCTATAGATTTATTTGTAGCTATTAATGCCAATAAAACAGTTTGTGGACAGTACAAAGGATTTATTGGCGGTAATGCAAATACTTTTGCTAGTTTTTTAAGTACTGCCACAACCAGTTTAAAGATGTTTAGTAATACAGATATTTGTAAAATGATGAGTAAAGATGAAATACGATTTGAAGATATGAGAACTGTAAAAACAGCCTTATTTCTTATTGTTCCTTCTGAAAAGGTTAGTTATTACAGCTTTTTTCTCAATATATTTTATACTCAACTATTTCAAGCCTGTATGAAAAATTTACCAAAAGAGGGTGATTTACCAATTTATGTGTTGATGGACGAATTTGCTAATATTGGTACAATATCAAATTTTTCAAGTATTCTTGCAACAATACGCAAATACAAAGTTTCACTTTCCTTAATTTTACAAGATTTATCTCAATTATCTTCAAATTATGGACATGAAAATATGGAGGCTATTTTGGGAAATACTGCTTCAAAATTATGTTATGGTGGAGTGAGCATTACAACTGCTCAATATTTTGAAAAAATGATTGGGAAGGCTGATAATGATAATAAAAAAGACAAATTTTCTCAACATCTTATTGAAGCTAGTCAAATAAGAACTTTACCAAAAGGAAAAGGTTTATTTATCGTGTCTGATAAAAACCCTATTCTTTTGAAAAAAATAGTTCCATATTTTCAAAATAGAAAGTTTATAGAAAAAACAAAATTACCTGTATATGTTTTCAATAGAGATAATTTTGTTTCTGATATTCAATATTTATCTTTGGAAGAAGTTAATTATGATTCAAGTAGTGATACTATAGAATGATTTAGGTTCATAATTGAAGGAGTAAAGTATGCCACAAGACCTTTTTAACTTAATAAGGGTTATTTCTGAGGGTATTTTTCTTATCAACCTGTATGGAATATTCTTTTTAGTTATTCCATTCACCTTATTTGGAAAATATACTTTTAAGGAAAATCTTGTATCATTTTGGAATTATACGTTTTTCGCACCGTTTCATATTTGGAATTTCCTTTATGATAAATATTTTCAATATCCAAAACCTAGAAAAGTTTTTTCAGCACTAATAGTTTTTACTATCAATTTTTTATTTATTAGCTTTTTTGTATTAGAAAAATACAAAATTCCAAAAAATACTATCTATATACTTGGTATATTACTTTTTTCAGCACTTTGTATTTACCTTTCTATGGTAGAAAATTACAAATGGAAGATGGAAATAAAGCTTACTGTATTAACATTCCTTTGTTTTGTTATATTCTTGATTGTTAGTATGTTTATGCTTAACAGCTTTCTATATACCTATTTACCTATGCAAAATCTTCTTATTGAAAGGATTATAGAAACATTTATAGTTTTGTACCTTTTATTTACAGATATTTCAATTATTTGTATGTGCATTGATACAAAAGCGTATTTAAAGTGGTTGAAGAGTCTTACAAAACCAGACACATTAAAAAATCATGCTCCAGCAATGGCAAAAAGTATTGCTTGTAGTGTTTTAGCTTCATCTATTGCCTATATTATTTGGGGAAGCCTTGCTACAACTTCTGCAAGTGGTTTAGTTGTTGGCGGTATAAGTTATGTTCTTTTTGGTAAAATAGGCACACCAAATGTTTAATAATCTTTATTCATAGCCCCAGAAAAAACGTTCTCCGTTTTTTGACCACCAAACTTCTTTAGCTGTTTTACTACTTTTACCCCAAGAAATTTCTATATAAATTCCATTGTCGGAACATTCTCTTTTGGCTCTATCTCTCTCTTCATAACCTGTTCCAGCTTCCATAACTCCATCATTCCATGCCATAAAACAATCTACTAAATATGATGATGCTCTATATTCTTCATTATTCATTTTTTTTGATGGATTTGCTGGTCTTCCATCATTGTTATTTTTCTTTTTAAACAAACCAAACATGAAATATTACCTCAAACTATACTGTATATGCTGTTTCACCACAAATCGGGCAACTTTGCCCCATTGCTCCAACATTAGCACAATTGCTACAAAAATAATGTCCCCTATTACATCTTTTTGGTGTACCTGTAGTGCTAGGACAAACCTTACATTCTGCCATTTTTCTACTATCCTCCCATACCTTTTTATTAATCAAATTTTCTTTACTGAACCTTTTTTACAACTAATACATGACTTTGAAGATAAGCCTGTTGCAAGTAGTGATAGACCAGCAGTGGCAAATGCCCCTATTATTGGCAAGGTATAATCTCTTTCTAAACATTTACTGCATTGAAGAAAGCCACACTGTTTACATCTGTAGTTAGCTTCCCTTTTTCCGCAAAACTCACAATAACTCATAATTACCTCAAACTATTTTTTACAAAATTCAATATTAATGTAATGCTTTGTCATTACTTCGGAATGAAAAAACTGATAATAGACAAGAGTAAGTATTAGTAAGTTTTTTTGACATTTTTGATGTAAACGTATATGTACTGTATGTAGGTAAAAATGCTTAAAAAGTATATATTACAAGTCTTTTATCATTTGTAATAGGGTAAAGTAAATATATTTGGATGAAATAAAAAAATTATATTATGAAATTATTAGCGTATGTTAGAATTAGTACACAAAATCAAGATAAAGGATTCTCTTTGGAATCCCAAAAGGGAAGTATCAAAGCCTATTGTAGTCTATATAATCATGATATTATTGATTATACAGAGGATATAGGTACAGGCTCAATACAGAATGACGGATTAAAATCAATTCTTAGCCGTCTTATCAATGAAAACTTAGACGGAATTATCGTTGATAAAATAGACCGACTTTTTAGAAATACCGAAGAGTTGCTTAAAATTTTGAGAAATTTAAAAGAACAAGGCAAAACGTTTATCTCTGTTCATGAACAGTTTGATGTATCTACAATAACAGGGGAGCTTTCTGTTACTGTTCTTTCTGCTTTTGCTGAGTTTGAAAAAAAACGAATCAGAGAAAGAATTCTTGCAGGTAAACAGGCAAAAAAAGATGCTGGAGGATTTATTGGAGGGACTGTTCCATTTGGGTATCGTTCGGAGTCAAAAGTTACCAATGAAGGAAAACATATAAAAGTATTAGTTCCAGAAGAAGTCGAACAAGATGTTATCAAATTTATTCACTCTCAGAGAGGAGATGGAGACAGTTATGCTACTATTGCTCATAATTTAAATCAGAACGGCTACAGGACGAAAAGAAAGAGGTTTTTTACTGCAACCCAAGTATTTAGGGTAACAAAAGATAAAAAAATAAGATTATAAACTTTATATTAGTATTCTGAAGGAAGTAATAGTGTTCCATCCGTGTAATAAAGTTTTATTGATTCAAGAGGAAATGTTGTAAATGGTATGTTTTGAGTATATAAAACATTCTCATTGCCATCAGTACATACCATTTTTGAACTCTTGTTATTCAAATCAACTTTTAATTCATAGACTTGAAAGGGTTCTTTTTTTACTTTTGCTATAGTTTGATATGAAAACACTAAATTAATAAGCCAAAAGGCTTCAGTTCTTTCTGCAAGGAATTTAACGCCATCGGTAATAATCAAATTTGGATAAACTTTGTAAAATTTTTCAGAGCCAGTAAAAAAGGCAAGTTCTTTTCTTAGTTCTTGTCTAAGTGTTTCCGCTTCATTCGGAACATTTTTATTTTCTGCTGGTTTGTTTTTATTGAATTCATTTTTTTCAATAGACATACTTTGGAGAGTAAATAATTAAGCCTATCAAGCATAGTTTTAGCTTTGTTTTAGAGTCAAGGTATGGAATATCATAAAATTAAAACTACTTTCTTAGTTCATGTTTTTTTTACTACTAAAGCTCATAAGTGTAACAATTTTTACCGAAAAACAGCCTTTTTACTATTAGGTGTTTATGGGGTAAGGCTTAAGTAAAGAGAGCCTCTAAAAATGACCAAATCAATGTTTTCTTATATCAGCAGGTGCAAGAGCATCGTATTTTTGTCGTTCTCTGTGACTTTTTTCTCAAAAAATTGTTGCTGTAAGCTTGTCAGCTCGTAACAGAGTTGATTTTTATATTTTAGCCATTATTTATATGGTGAATCAAAAAGAATTGCTTGAAGCTCTTAACCAGTTCAATGGTACGGAGAATTACTACAAGCTTAACTCTCAATTAAATCTTACTGACGGTACAAAGTACCTTATGGAGGTTGCTTATTGTTATTGGATAGGTGATATTGTTTCAAGTTTCCAGACAATAGAAAGGGTTAGAAATGAGCCTTTTCAGGTTTATACCCTTACCGTTGATATTGAAATTTCTAAGGGTGGAATCATTTGTACTGATGGTAATTGTAGGGTTCTACAGGTTCAAAACCTTCATTACACCGACTTTCCATTACGAACAATTACTCTCTATTACTGCGATAAAGTCTTGATGTTACCATCAGAGTATTAGTTTATTCTACAGGGTACATTTCCTTTCAGGTTGTACCCTGTAATTTTTGTTTATTCTTTATTTACCCTATATAGGGGTAATACTTTTTCTTTAAATTTTGAGTGTTCAGGCTTTTTATCACAAACAAGTTTATTTTCTATATCGTTTGAAAGTAACTCTAGTAACTTTTTTTGCAACCCTTCTATTTTTCTCAACGTTTCGACAGCCAACATGGGCATCTCGCGCGAGCTGCCTCGAGAGATATCGATCGCAGATAGACCTTCGGCATTATCGCCCCAGACGATGCCAAACCCCGCCGGTTTCACGATTTTATTCTTTTCGATCAGTTCCAGCATTTCCTTATCAATTTGCTCGACGATTTCTTCTCCAAAAAGTTCGACTTCTCTTTTTCTTTTTTCATCATTATTATTATGATCTTTCG